>Ga0129336_10002761_pt1 | contig 10810 bp, 17 predicted proteins | sample CPB6_02_DNA_FD_96878 | JGI IMG/M metagenome (GOLD analysis project Ga0129336, IMG submission 96878) | Freshwater to marine salinity gradient microbial communities from Chesapeake Bay, USA - CPBay_Sum_0.6_0.2_DNA | ecosystem: Environmental > Aquatic > Marine > Coastal | place: USA: Chesapeake...
AATGGATAAAACTCTAAACAACGCTGTAAGTGTAAAGCTCGCCGATTATACGGTCGTAAGTTCGGCCGAGAAAATGGATAGGGGCGGCTGGGTGAATTTCGGGGTTAATAATCTTTTTCCCCAATACCTACGCGAACTCGCCCAAACGGGAGCCGTACACGGTTCGCTGTGTATTTCCATTGGCGATATGATAGCAGGAAAAGATTTAGCGGCGGGGGTTTATCAAAAGCGAATAGACGAATTAAATACGTATGAAGTTTTTTACGGATGCGCTCACGATTATAAAAAATACGGCGGTTTTTATATCGAAGTAATTTATACTTACGATCGCGAGAACGTCGCCAAGTTGCGCCATATTCCTTTTGAGGAATGCCGTTTAGGTATTCACGGCGAAGAAGAAGAAATTACTGGCGTATGGCATTCGAACGACTGGGCCGCCATTAAGCGCAAAAGAAACAAGCCCGAATTTATCCCGCTTTTCAATATCGCAAAAAAGGGCGAGGAACCGAGACAGATTTATTATTGTTATAATTACACTGGCGCTCAATTTTACCCGCGTCCCGACTACTATTCGGCGATTAACTCGATTGAACTCGCGAAGGAAATAAGCGTTTACCACATTAACAATATCGTCAACGGCCTGATGCCGTCGTTTATCGTTTCCATGTTTCAGGGCGCCCCCGACCCTGAGCAACAGCGCGAAATGAAACGCGACTGGGAACGTGAATTAACGGGGGCGAAGAACGCGGGAAAGTTTATAATGACGTTCAACGAGCGCGATACGCCAAAACCCGATATTACTACATTCCCGCTGAGCGATGCGGATAAACAATATCAGTTTTTGAGCACCGAATCGACCTCATTAATTATGGTCGCTCACCGCGTAACTACGCCTCTCCTTTTTGGTATTCGCGACGTGGCAACGGGCTTCGGGTCGAATAAAGACGAAATGGCGGTGGGCTTGGAAATTTTCACGAATCAAGTTGTTGAGCCAGCGCAACGAAAGTTGGCAAAAGCATTCGAGGCTGTATTGAGTTCGGAAATGCCCGGTTTAACGATTACAGTCGTTCCAAATACGCCGTTAAGGATGCAGGCACCTGAGCCAACGCCAGCGGCTCCCGTTTCAATGGAGGCCGAAAAAAAAAAAGATTGTTGCTCGGTTGAATTAGCCGAGGAATCTTATAAGCCAACGGCCGAAATGGCTACTCAGGCTGAGCTCGGTTTAAAATGGCGCGATATGTACGGGAGGGGCGGTACTGAGATTGGAGTCGCTCGCGCTCGCGATATTTCGAATTTGAGGAATTTAAGCGTTGACACGATTAAGCGAATGAACTCGTATTTTTCACGTCACGAGGTTGACAAAAAGGCGAAAGGATGGGCGGCGGGCGAGGACGGTTTTCCAAGCGCGGGCCGTGTAGCGTGGCAGTTATGGGGCGGCGATGCTGGGCGCGATTGGGCCGCTAGAATTCTTGCCCGTATTAATCGCGAAAACCTGAGCTCACAAATAGCCGATGAACTTATCGCATTAGGTGAGGACGCGCCCGAGGGTTATATTTTAATAGATTCTTATGAGGTCGATTACGAAAACGACGATTTAGAAAACGAGGAACTCGTAAAAATCGAGGCTCACGAATTAGCGTCGACGGGTTCGGCAAAAGCAATGATGCCAAGCGATCAAGATGAAACCAATTACGCGGGGGTCACGTTTATGACTCGTTATCGCTATTCGGGCGACTCAGTAACCGAACGCGAATTTTGCCAAAAGATGAAGGCCGCAGATAAACTTTACAGAAAAGAGGATATTGAGGCAATGGAACAAAAGCGGGTTAATCCCGGTTGGGGCCCAAAGGGCGACGATTTTTATTCAATATGGCTTTATAAGGGCGGCGGTAATTGCCATCACTATTGGCGAAAAGAGGTTTACATAAATGCAACGGGAATTAACCCACTCGCTAACGATGCTCAAAAAATAGCAGTTGGACGTGCCGAAAAAATGGGGTATAAAGTTCGAAACCCTGAGCTCGTGGCGTTGTGGCCCATTGATATGGATTACAACGGATTTTTAGAAGATAACCCCGTTTATGGAAAAGACGGGAAAAATTATAGAAGATAATGGCTGAAATACTTTTAATAAACGACGTGTATATCAAAAAATACACGAACATAAACGGGGCGGTTGACCCTAACTTGTTATATCCCGCCATTTATTTGGCGCAGGATAAACATTTATCCCCATACTTGGGAACCTCGCTTTATGAAAAGATTAAAAACGATATACTAAACAACACGCTCGCTGGCGCTTACCAAGACTTAGTTGAGGATTACGCGCGGCGGGTTGTGTTGTGGTGGGCAATGGTCGAGGCCGCTCCAACGCTAACTTATAAAGTCGATAACGGGACAATGGTGCAACGAACCTCCGAGGATTCGCAGCCCGTTGGGGACGTTATTTTTAAAGACCAACTAGCGCGTTGGCAGCAAAACGCCGAATATTACACGAGCTTAATGGTCGATTGGCTTTGCGCGAATTCGAGTTTACTGCCTGAATATTCGAATAATCAATGGCCCCAGCGCCCGCCGATTACGATTCAAACGAGTTCGGCGAGTTATATTTTCAGTTCGGGAAATACTGCAAGTTCGAGAACAGGTTACCGTTATCGTTCAATTAATCAAATACCATAATGATAAAAGTTAGTAAAACAGCCGAGAAACGCCGTTTATACGTCGAAGCGTTAAAACGATACGAGAAACAACTACTCGCAAAAACCAAAAAAACGAAATGAGCTTTTTTAATTATTTGGGCGAAATTATTAGCGACGTGAATAGCTGGGTGATGGGAATAATTATCGGCGTACTCGGTAAAATATCTTATGAAATTTATATGAAAAGAGCACTAACGGTTATGCAATGGGTGGCCGTCGTTGGCCTTTCAATATTTGCGGGATATCAAACGGCGATATACTGCCAAACAAACGGCTATGAGGCCCAATCCAGTTGGGCCGTTCCGATGGCTACATTGATGGGTGAAAAGATTTTTATTTATGTAATGAGTAATTATAAACGAATCATTACAGGATTTTTGTCGTTTTTCATGCCGAAAAAATGAGCGAGAAAAAAGAAAAAAAACCAATAGGCGAAAAGATAAAGGGCTCCAAGTTTGGGGCCTTTATTCGTGATAAGGTCAAACCCGTCGCGGGCGATATTCTTTCAGTGGCGGGGGATATTACAGGCATTCAGGCGCTCGAAACGGTGGGGGCTTGGGTAAATGGTCAAAAGCATAAAAGCGACGAACATAACGCCCTCGCATTAGAGTTTGAAAAGTTGCGGTTGAATTTTGAGCTCGAAATGACGCGGCTCGATTTAGAAACGGAATTAGAATTTTATAAAGCCGAGGTAAGCGATCGAATGAGCGCCCGCGAGCGGGAAAATGCGTATGTAACTGCAACGGGTAAGCGCGATTGGCTTTTTGGGGCTGTGGTAATAATTGGCCTCGGGTTAACCGTTGGCGTTGTTCTCTCTCTGATTTTTGTCGTTATTCCCGTCGAAAATCAAAGGCTTGCCGATATGACTTTCGGCTCGGTTCTTTCGATAGGAACCTCAATTTTTGCCTATTACGTAGGGTCGTCTCGGGGCTCATATATGAAAGATAAAATTTTGCACAATGCCAAGCCGAAAGATTGAGGATTGCGAAGAAATTTTGCAAAGGGCGTGGCGCGATGGCGCTCACACATTCGCGTATTTTCATCCGAACGACCCGCAACCTTTTCTAACGTGTACTTATCGCAGTAACGCCGAGCAAATGAAGTTATACGCTCAGGGCCGAACCGCACCGGGAAAGATTGTAACTCAGATTCGGCGCAACGGAAAACACAATTTCCAACCCGCGAGGGCTTTTGATATTGCATTTAAAACGAAAGGCGGAGCCCTTGACTGGAGCCCCGCCCTTTTTAAGAAATTCGCCGCCATTGTCGCCATTCAATACCCTGAGGTAAATTGGGGTGGCGATTGGGAATCGTTCAAAGATTTACCCCATTTTGAGATTTAGAATCTGAGGTAAATATCATTCCCTGTTAGCTTAAAAAGTTCCTTACTGATTTCGTGGTGGCGATTAATATCGGCCGCCTTATTCGAATACAGCAATTCGTGACGCTCTTTTCGTAGCTTCAAGATTCTCACAACGTTTGTAAAGTCATAAATTGAGGGTTTCATAATTCTTGATTTATGAGGTTTTGGGCTAAATGTTTGGCTTGTTTTAATCCTCTGAGGTATCCACTCAACCCGTCCGAATATTGCACGTTTTTCGGGTCGTAGTTCGCAATTATCGCATCGAGTTGATCGATTAACTCAGAGAGAGAATTCGTCGTTTTGCGGTTCATTCTTTTGAGGTTTAGTAGTGTCGATTGCTTCGATTTTCAGGCTCAGGAATTTCGCTCCGTTCTTTGCATCTTTCACCCAGCCAGCAACGTTCAATGTTTGGTTTTGCCACTTGAGCGAGCCCCGGTAGTCGGGCTGTTTGTCGTTTGTTTTTTTGTCGTTTTTGAATAGGGAACCTTGCCCCTCTTTCTGTTCGTAATTACTCATTTTATTTGGATTTTAAATTAAACATTTCATTTCCTGTTAGTTTGTAAAGTTCTCGCAAAATTGCCCACATTCGCGCGTTTTCTTGCATTGATGGGCGAAGCGAGCGGCGAACGGTCAATATAAAGAGTTCATTTTTGAGTTCAACTATACGTTTTTCGTTTTCCATTCATTCACACGTTTTTTGTACTGGGTGGTAAGTTCCTTTATTTCGTCAAGGCTCAGGCGTAACGGCTCGTTTCTGAGAATCATTAATTTCGAGGCGCGTTCGAATCCAATTCGCTCAGTAAGGCGCGGGGCGTATTCGAGCAAGTTCCCGTGTTTATGCTGATTACATTCGACGCATTGGCCGTGGACGTTATCCTCGTTAAACCTCAAATTCGGGTAGCTTCCCACGCTGTAAAAGTGCCCAGCGTCATATTTACCCGTTAAAGGTTTCCCGCAACTGATACAAGGTTCTTTTGAATCCCTCAGGCGTATGAATTCGTTAAAAATCTTTTGGAGCTCTCGGCGGTACTGGCTAACGCTCTTGATATTCTCGCGCATTTGCCGAATTTCCCGCTTTGCTTTCTTGCGCTCGGTTATTCGCCCCCATTCGATTAGGCAAGCGGGTTTGGTGCAAGTGGCTTGCAAGCTCGAATAAGTCGGCGCGAATTTCTCTTTACACACTCGGCAGCGTTTCATTTATTCGCCTCATTAAAGTGATTATAACGCTCGATGTAAAGGAAAAGAACCTTTTGAACCCATTGAGTGATGGATAAATGAGGTTTAAAAATTCCATCGGTTGCATACATTACTCTTTCACCATTCACTAAGGCTGAATAACGAATGTCACGGGATAAATCAATTTCTTTCATAACGGTTCGGGTAACTTCCGAAATGTTTATTTCATTTGGTATTTCCATTTTCAAATAATTGCCTTTTCGATTAGGTCGCGAAATTTGTAAACGCTCACCGGGAGGGAGTTCACTTGTTTCGATGCCGTCCGCCATTTTTCAGAAACGCGGCCGATTACTTTACAAGTCCCGTTTTTCGCGTGAAACAAAACGCGGTTAGTGTTGACGATATCGAAAGAACCGTCTAAATTTTTAAAGATTCTCATAATTCAAAATAATTTTCAGGTTGTGATTTAATTGTGTCTGAGTAGTGCATTGTTTCGGGGGTGAAATTTACGTTCACGAACCCGGTACGGCCGTTTCGATGTTTGGCGATTATAAACTCGGCGGTGTTAATTCCGCTGTTTTTATTGTAATAATCCTCGCGGTAAAGAAAGCAAACGACGTCGGCGTCCTGCTCAAGTGAACCCGAGTCGCGCAAATCGGAAAGCATCGGCCGTTTATCGGTTCGCGTTTCAAGTGATCGCGATAACTGGGCCAGCGCGATAACTGGGAGGTTGTTTTCCTTAGCGATTAATTTTAAACCTCGGCTAATTGCCGAAACTTCTTGCTCTCGATTCGACCCCTTGCTTTTTGGGCTTGAAATGAGTTGGACGTAGTCAATAAAAACAGCCTCAATTTTAAACTTTTCCCTGAGTGTTCGAATTCGAGTTTTCAAGTCATAAACCGTAATGCCAGCGTTATCGTCAATAAAGATGGGGAGGGCGTTTAATTTGTCAACCGTTTGGTAGTATTTCACTTTCGTATCGCGGTCGAGCCGATGTTTGGCGAGTTGCTCGGCATTTATTCCGCTCAGCATTGAGGCGAGGCGATAAACGATTTGAACGCGGCCCATTTCGAGAGAAAAGAAAGCAACTGGCTTCCCGCGCTCAGCCATATTTAGAAGGATGCTAAGGGCGTATGCTGTTTTTCCCATACCGGGGCGGGCGGCGATGTAAACTAAATCGGAATTTTGATGGCCTCCGAGTACGTTATCAATGGAGCGGATTCCTGTTGGTAACCCACTAACCCCCGTTTGTTCGCGCATTTCGATATTGTGCGACGTTTCGGGGGTAACGTTCGAAACGTGGGATGTTTCGCCCTTTATATTGTCCCTGATTAAGTCGGTGAGTTCAGTTGAGAATTGGTTATAAAGTTCGAAAGGGTCATTTTCGGGCGATAATGCGAGCTCAGCCATACGCGCGGCACTTTTGGCAATTTCCCTTTTTAGGTACATTTCAGTAAGTGCCAGCACCCACGCCTCAAGGTTAGCGGTTGAACTTACCCGGTTGGTTAATTCTGAAAGGTAAATCGGCCCACCCGCCGCCGTTAACTCTTTTGATTTTCGGAGCGTTTGGGTAACGGTTAGCAGGTCGATGGGTTCGTTATTATTTTTCAGTTTAAGTACCGAATCCATTATAAGCGCATTACGCGGGTCAAAAAACTTTTTTGAGGTTAGGATACCTTCGACGCGATTAAGTGCCTTAAAATCGAGCAAAATGGCTCCTAGCACTATTTTTTCGAGCTCCGTATCATTCGGCGGCAAAAATGTCGTTAAGTTCGGAGAAGTTGTTTGGGTTTTCATCGGATAAATTTTGGTAACTGATTCCGTTCTCGGAATGGTGTAGTACGGTATTAACTGCTTTCACTTCGAGCCAACGGCCTCCCCTCATCTTTTGCCGCCAGTTCTTTACTGGCTTCCCGTTAGCGTCGTGCCAATTCCCATCGCTGTAATATTGCCAAGCCTTCGCGCCTTGCTCAGCGGTGGAACCTTGCTCGATAAACCATTGTTTCACCTCTTCGAGCGTTGGCGGAGCCGTATTCTTTTTTTTATTCTCATTCTCATTCTTATTCTCTTTCTTATTTTCATTCTTATTCTTATTCTTATTAGCTTCGATTTCGCTTAACTTTTGCTTCTGTTTCGCTTCGGTTTCGCTTCCGTTTTGCTTCGATTTTGCTTTTGAACCATTCTTAAAGCGCTGAATATTAGCGACAATTTGGGGTTCAATAAGAGTAAAAATAGTTTTGGATAACCCGGTTAATTCGATACGATTTTCGTTTAGTGATAGTTCAAAAATGGCTCGATAAACTTCGAGCTGGTTCTTTTCAGGGAGTTCATTTAAGGCCTCATAAAAAGAGCGGTAAAAAACGCAATAAGTTCTCATTTGTAAAAAATACCCCCCATTTCACGCAAAGGCTACGCCGTGCACGGTTGTGCTATTGGCAATGCGGAAATGAGGGGATTTTAAATTTTTTCATTACGGTGTAGCGTTGCAATAATACTAAATTTCAGCGTACTCGGTTTTTTTCGCGAGTATTTTATAGCCTTGACTTTTCAACAATGCAATCGCATCCTCAATTTGCTTTTGAATAGTCGAAGCGTGTCGCGGTGTGTCAAGGGGTTCAACTGAAAACAAGCGGCCGTTTTGACTAATTAAATGAGCGCCGTTTTTTATATCTTCTTGCTTCTTTTTCTGATTCCGTGTAATATCGCCAGCGATTTGTTTGGGCGAACTCAGAATAGCGGGAACCGAATAACGCCCTTCGCCATTTTTAACTAAATGCCCGGTTTGATACATAAACGAAAGGGTGCTGCTTATCGTTCCTTTCGGAATTTCCGTAAAATAGGCTGCCGCATCGTTTAGGGTCGATTTGGGGTTTTCCTTAAAATAGGTTTGTAAGGCTGCTAAGCGGTTGTAATAAATTTCTCTACTTTTCATTTTTATAGGGTTTTAGGGTTTGTAATTCTATTATATAATACTTAACTGCTCGATTTTATTAAAACGTTTTTCAGCTTCCTTGATATTTAAAACTGCTTGTTTAAAATATGAATCTTTTAATTCTATTCCTATTCCTTTTCGACCTAAAGAAACAGGGCTATAAACTTCGGATCCAACTCCCATAAATGGCGTTAAAACAGTTTCACCCGGATTAGAATATAATTCAACTATTCTATCAATAACATCTAATTGTAAAGGATGTACATGTTTTTCGTCGTCGTCCTCTTTAGAGTCTTTAAAGGGTAAAACATTATCTATTCTTACATCATCCCAAACGCTCGACGCGTAGCGTTGCCATGTAATATGACTCAGTTTATTCTCACGTGGATCGCCAGTAAAATTTTTCCATTTCTTTTTAAAGTCAGCATAATTACCATAAGTTTCTTCGTGTTCTTTTAGAAATGGAGTAGCTCCGAAATAATCGGTTAATCCGAATGGATGTGTTACTGGATTTTCATTTTCGCCATTTTTAGTAAAAATTAAAACATAGTCCGGCATGGCGGTAAAACATCGAGTAGTATCCTCTACTATAAATTTGTGCATCAGACTTTGAACCATCGTCCTCATACGAACTTTTAAAGGCTCTTTCCAAATGGTTATACGATTACGGTAATGAAACCCGTACTTTTCATGTATTCTAATTATTTCGTGAGGGAAGTCCCATAAAAAACTGCGATTATCGAATACGTCGGTACAGTGGACGGCGTTTATTCGTCCTGGCTTTGTTACGCGAGCCATTTCAGCTACTAAAAATTCATATTGCTCTAAAAATTGTTCTTTGCTTTCGCAGTTGCTAAAATCATTTTCGGAGCTACTGTAATTATATAACCCAGCAAACGGGGGACTATAAACAGCGAGGTCTATACTATCGTTTTTCAGGCTCGGTAAAACATACATACAATCGCTATTATAAATAGCGAAGTTTTCTGAAATTAATTGGTCTTTAATCATTTTAAAAAATTTGGGAGGGTTATTTGTTTATTGAATGCTTTTGTTGAGATTTTAAAGTCGCTATTGGTTTGGGAGGTTAGCTCCTTAAACATTTTAATCGCTTTATCCTTTTTTACGTTTAGACTTTGCATTATTCGCGTTTGGCCGTCGCTCAATATCAAATCTACGTAAACGGGTTTCGTTTGGCCAAATCGCCAGAAACGGCGAATAGCTTGGTAGTACTGCTCATAAGAATAAGTCGGGAAATAAACCGTATGGTTGCAGTGTTGCCAATTCAGACCAAACGCGGTAATAGATGTTTTGGTTATGAGTTTTTTTATTTCACCGCTGGCGAAATTCAAAAGGATTTCCTCCTTTTTATCTATACTCATATTGCCGCTAATCTCTACGGCGTTCTTATCCATTTGGCCTATTAATTTGGCCTCATCATTTAGATTAACCCAATAAACCGACGTTTCGTTATTAGCTGCTTTTTGGACCGCCATTTCGCAACGTTCAACAATAGTAGATCTAACTTCGCTTTTTATCTCAAAAAAATTAACAGCCGGAAAATTGAACATCGATATTTGACCATTAATTGCGAGCGGATTTTTATTATTTACTACTGTTTCGACTTCTATTAATTCGGGCAATACGTGTAACTTATCACTAAAACCAATATCAGAAGGTTTTTTAACTGATATCGACCAACTCGCAACCCAGCGCCAAAAGTCCCGCTCGGCATGAGCTTTTAAATACCATTCGGACCCGGCGTGTCTAATATCAATAGAGTTACCGTTATTTTTAAAAAACTTTGTCAGCATATCGGTATAGCCTAAATAACCCAGCGCCTCCGACGAGGTTCCTAATTCTATAAAATCGTTTGGGCTCGGCGTTGCGGTAAATAGGAATCGGTAGTGTACTTTTTTCAGAAACGACGTTATATTCGATTTAAGCGCCCCGTCGAAATTTTTAAGGATGCTAGACTCATCTAAAATCACACATTCAAAATCGGATGGGTTAAAATGGTCGAGGCGCTCATAGTTGCAAATAACTATTTTACTTTTGAACTTTCCATTTTTGCTATATTCAATATCATCAATACCGAATTTTTCGGCCTCTTTAATAAATTGAAAAGCAACCGCCAGCGGTGTAATAATTAAAACGGGTTTATTCGTGCTTTGTAAATAGTTGGCCGCTATTGTGAGCTCTATTATTGTTTTTCCAAGTCCCGTATCTAAAAAAACAGCGCAACGGCCTTTTTTAATAGCGTAGTTAGCTACGTGGCGTTGATAATCAAAAAGTAAATCAGGATAAAAAACGGGGTCTATCCCGTAATCGCTTTGGCTATGGCGTTTAGATTCTAAAAATTCTAAATAGTTCATAATATTAAAATTTCATCCACTCGTTTAAAATAGTTGCTTTGTATTCGTGAGCTCGTTGCATCGCTTCGCAAAGGGCCGCCGCCGCTTCGGGGTCGAATAAAATTACCGTATGATGCAAACGGCGGTGCTCGGGTTGGCGTGGATCGTATGAGGCGAATACCCACGCGGGCAAATTAAAAGTTAGCATATTTCCCATAACTTGCCAATAATAATCGGAGTTAACTCGCTTCAAATCCTCAGCGCTTTGTATCTGAGAATGTAGAAA
>Ga0129336_10002762_pt1 | contig 10808 bp, 9 predicted proteins | sample CPB6_02_DNA_FD_96878 | JGI IMG/M metagenome (GOLD analysis project Ga0129336, IMG submission 96878) | Freshwater to marine salinity gradient microbial communities from Chesapeake Bay, USA - CPBay_Sum_0.6_0.2_DNA | ecosystem: Environmental > Aquatic > Marine > Coastal | place: USA: Chesapeake Bay...
TATTTTTGCCGGCTTACGCGATTTAATTGGTGGTCGTAGTAAAACCTACGAGCGCGTCATTGAAGAAGCAAAAGAAGATGCGATGCGTGAACTAACTCAAAAAGCGCAAGCAATGGGTGCTAATGCAGTAGTAGGCATCGATCTTGATTTTGAAACAGTAGGTGCTAGTGGTAGTATGCTAATGGTTATTGCCACGGGTACTGCAGTACGTATCTAAATTTTACTGGTGAAAAGGCTATCAATTTATTTTACGGCTTTTGTCGTGCTGTTTTGTTTTGGCATCCCTATTGGATTTGCGCAGGACTGTAAAGTATTGCGCGAAGAAGATCTCTTTACCCGCCAGGTTCGATTGAGTTCTGGTTTTATTGAATTGACAGGTGCTTCCGTTACGGTGGATGCTGATAAAAAAGAAATCGATTTACTTTTTTCTTTCAAGACCAATCGGTGTTTTGATGATGGGTGCACAGCTACCGTAAATTTTGCTGGCACTAAATCAAAGTTGTTGCTTCGTAACGGGGGTACCATGAATTGCGAAGGACTTTTTCATTTCATATTTCGCAATGGGCCAACAGTTAACTACCAGCTTAAAAAAATGGCAACAACATCTGTGAGTCAAATCGTATTTACGGACAGAGATCAAAAACTAATTCCTGTTAATTTGGATGAAGCACAGCAGCGTACTTTTATGAAAGCGCTGCAGTGTGTTACGGATGAAGCAGTCAAACTTTTGCAATAAAAAAACCGCTGCTTGCAGCGGTTTTTTTATTTGATTTGTTCCTTTATTAATAACGGTAGTGCTCTGGTTTGAAAGGGCCCGTCTTGCTAATGCCTAAATACTCGGCCTGCGGAGTAGTCAATTCGTCTAGCACTACTCCAATTTTAGCAAGGTGTAAGCGCGCAACTTTCTCGTCTAAATGTTTGGGTAATACATACACTTTATTTTCATAGTTCTTGTGGTTGTTCCACAATTCTATTTGAGCGAGTGTTTGGTTAGTGAATGAATTACTCATTACAAACGAAGGGTGTCCGGTTGCACAACCGAGATTTACTAAACGACCCTCTGCCAAAATGATAATATCTTTTCCCTCTACATTATAAATATCAACCTGTGGCTTGATAGTATCTTTTGTATCTCCATAGTTGGTATTCAACCAAGCGATGTCGATTTCAATATCAAAGTGACCGATGTTACAAACAATGGCTTTGTCTTTCATGCGCTTAAAGTGCTCGCCTGTAATCAGGTCGCGGCAGCCAGAAGCTGTAACTACAATATCTGCTTCACTTACGGCATCAATCATTCTTTTTACTTCAAATCCATCCATAGCAGCTTGAAGGGCACAGATGGGGTCGATTTCAGTTACAATTACACGACAACCTGCGCCAGCTAACGATGCGGCAGAGCCTTTTCCAACGTCTCCATATCCGCCTACCACAGCAACTTTACCTGCGAGCATCACATCGGTTGCGCGACGAATCGCGTCAACTAATGATTCTTTACAGCCATATTTATTGTCAAATTTTGACTTAGTCACTGAATCATTTACATTAATTGCAGGCATTGGTAATGTTCCATTTGCTACGCGCTCATATAAGCGGTGAACGCCTGTAGTTGTTTCTTCAGAAATTCCTTTTACATGCTGCACTAATTCAGGGTATTTGTCCAAAACCATGTTGGTTAAATCTCCACCATCATCTAAAATCATATTCAACGGACGATCCTTACCGCCAAAGAAGAGTGTTTGTTCAATACACCAATCCGCTTCTTCAATGGTTTGTCCTTTCCAGGCAAATACACCGATACCGGCAGCAGCAATGGCCGCAGCGGCATGATCTTGGGTTGAGAAAATATTACAAGAGCTCCATTTTACTTCTGCTCCTAAGGCTACTAAGGTTTCAATGAGTACAGCCGTTTGAATGGTCATGTGCAAGCAACCCGCTACACGTGCACCTTTTAGTGGTTGACTTGGTCCATATTCAGAACGAATTGCCATTAGACCAGGCATTTCTGCTTCGGCTAATCTGATTTCCTTGCGGCCCCATTCTGCTAAAGAAATATCGGCCACTTTATAGGGTAAATTAAAGTCGATGGATTTAGTTAATGTAGACATGTTAAACGTTTTTTGAATGGCGCAAAGCTACATTAATAATCAATAAAGACCTTATTATACAAAGTCTATTTGCATGATATAATCATTCATGAAAAACCCATTTCCGATATCAAAATCTGCTATTTCGCGTTTGTAGAAACCAAGTCTTTCGTAAAAGGTTACTGCGCTATTGTTTCGATTGACCTGTAATTCAAGGTGCTGCATCCCTTTTTCTTTGATTTTTTCAAGTATGTGCTGGATCATGATTCGACCACCCCCTTTGCCCTGCTGAGGAGGTAAAACATATAATTTATGCAGTTTGCAATGAGTTGGGGTCATAGCTTGATAAGAAGCAAATCCTACGGGCTGGGTATTGCAATAGAGTAAAATGAAATGTGCACCTTCCTCCATCTGTTGTTGTAGGGATAAGGGGCTATACATGCAGTGCAGCATGTATTCGATCTGCTCTTTGCTGATAATAGAAGCATAGGTTTGGGGCCATACTTCAAAACAAAGAGAACGAATTAACTCAATATCATTTGTTGTAGCAGAGCGAATTGAATACCTGTTATTGCTCATTCTTTCTTTTTCAAAATACGATCAAGAAGTCCTTTTTTCTTTTCTTTTGTTTCTGCCGGGTTATTTGCAGGCCTCGAGACTTCTTGTTCTTTTTTGGGTATCGAATCTTTTTTGACTGGAGTATTCAGTTTGTTATCCTCTTCACGAACTGGCTTAGATTCAGGGCCGATGTATTCTGAGGGCTCAATTTGATAATCATCCTCAGCTCCTACACCTAGTTCCTGTCCCTCTGCACCAGGAGTCATCTCTAGGTCGTTGAGTAAGATGTCAGCACTATTGATGCTATTGCTCATTTCCGCTGGAACAATAAAGCGTGCCTCTTTTTCTAATCCAGTTTTTGAGTCGGATAGGGCTTTGCCTAAAAAGTATTCACAAATGGGACGGGCCATTCTAGATGCTTCCCCTTCGTTACGTATGAACTGGTCATCAAACCCAACCCATGAGCCCACTAAAACCTGAGGGGTGTATCCTAAAAACCAGGCATCTGCATTTTCATTTGTAGTACCTGTTTTGCCTCCCATTTCTGCAGCACCCACGCGCGTGCGCATACCTGCAGCCGTACCTACATCAACGGCGCCTTGCATCATACGAGCCATGGTATATGCTGTAGCTTCACTGATAACTTCCTTTCTATTGGCACTGAAGTCAAATCGCTTGATTACATTTCCATTTCTGTCCTCAATTCTGCTAATAGCAAATGGTTTTGTTGAAAAGCCTCTCCCTGCAAAAATGGTATACGCCCACATCATTTCAAAGAGTGAAAGATCACACGATCCCAGTGCTACTGATGGGTAGGGGCCGACAGGGGTAGGGATGTTCAGTCTTTCCATAAATTCTGAAAACTGGCGAGGGCCAACTTGTTTCATTACATAGGCGGTGGCACAGTTTTTGGAAAAAGCTAATGCAGCTGCCATCGAACCAGGGCCACCTTTGCATTCTTTGCTGGCAGGCACCCAACCATTTCCTTCAAAATATTGGGGTTCATTGGGTAGTTGTGTTTCCGGCGTGAATCCTCTCTCCTCAACCGCCTGTGTATACAAAAGCGGTTTAATCGTAGAGCCAACCTGTCTTTTGGTTTTGATATTTACGTGATCGTATTTGAATGTTTTGAAATTAATTCCACCTACCCAAGCTCTAATTTCACCCGTAACAGGATCCATTGCCATAAAGGAGGCTTGTTCCATTTGTCGGTGATATTTAATAGAATCAAGAGGCGTCATTACCGTATCAATCTCTCGCTTGGCATTCCAGCCAAACACTTTCATGTTGACAGGCTCAGAAAAACTGGCTCTTATTTCTTTTTCACTCCAACCATCCTCTTCTAAATTGCGCCAGCGATCTGAATCTTTCATGGCTCTTTCTACAATTGACTCCTTACCCTGCCAAATTTTTCCATTCCTAATAGAATTTCTGTTATTGACATTTTTTTGAAGTTGAGACATATGCTGTGCTAATGCTTCTTCTGCATATTGTTGCATTTGCACATTGATGGTAGTATAAATCTTTAATCCGTCATTGTAAATACTGTAAGGGTCACCTTCGGGGTTCGTCATACCTTTTAAGGCTTCTTTGATTTCCTCTTTTAAGATTTCTCGGAAGTAGGGTGCGTAACCAGTGTTTTCATCCATCTTTTTATAATTAAGTTGGATGGGCGTTGCTTTCAATTGTGCAGCTTGTTCTGGCGTTATCTTGTTATTGACCTCCATCTGTCCGATCACTACATTTCTTCTGTCTAATGCAGCTTTTGGATTTCGGACCGGATTGTAAATGCTGTTTCCTTTCAGCATACCAATAAGAAGTGCCGCTTCTTCAATATTCAAGCGATCAGGTTCTTTTTGGAAAAAAGTACGGCTTGCGTTACGGATTCCATAGATATTATTTCCAAATGGAACTGCATTGAGATAGAGTGTGATGACTTCTTCTTTGGTAAAATTCTTTTCCAATTTAACTGCAATGATCCATTCTTTTAGTTTCTCAATTACGCGCCATGCTTTGTTACGACTTCCTTGTGCTAATAAGGCTTTTGCCAACTGCTGGGTTATGGTACTTCCTCCTCCTTCTGAACCTAATGTTACAAGTGCGCGAAGGGTAGATTTGAAGTCAATTCCGCTATGATTATAGAAGCGCTCATCTTCCGTAGCTACTAAGGCATCAATAGCGTGTCGGGACAGGTCTCTGTATTTTACATTGCTTCGATTGCCTCGTTCTGTGTAATATTTACCCATGAGGGTTCCATCTATTGCATAGACCTCTGAGGCTTGTAATATAGAGGGATTCTGTAATTCATAGAGAGAGGGCATTTTGCCAAATAAACCAAAATTGGCAAGCAGAATCAATAACAAAAAGGAGAGTAGTCCCCATCCAAAAAACTTCCAAAAGGAGCGTACAGAGGGTTTCATGGTACTAAGTTAGGGCCTCTTAGTGTTAAAGAAACTACGGTATTCCGGCAATTCTTTTCGGTCTTTTAAAATAGATAAATTTTCAGTGGAAATAATGAGCCACTCATATTTTAGGGGGTTCATCCATGCAACAAGTTCCGTGGCGGTTTTTGGCTTTACTCGATCTACATAGGCCATTGCCTCTCTGTTATTACCAAAGGGTCCAACGGTAACTAATTTGTATCGAGAATTCAAATTGAATAATTGTGTAGTAAAGGATCTATTATTAAAAGTTTCTCGGTTATATCGTTCAATAGCTCTCATGGCTTCTGCTGCTAAAACAGGCTCGGTACTCTCCATTGCAAAAAAGGCCCAGTGCTGACTCTCCTCCAAGAATTTATAGGGATTATTAAATTGAGTGGAATCGGGTTTTATTTCTGCGTTAGCGGATGGAATGAGAGTAGGCGCTTCTACTGTTATTGTTTTTGGTGCAGCAGTTGTTGAATCTATTTGCTCTAATTGTTTTCTTTTTGCTATTGCTTCTAATAAAAAGGTCGCTCTCTCAAAAAGGGGGGAGCTGGGAAATCTAATTTGCAATTCTCGTAATAAACGAATGCCAGTGCTATCATTTCTATTCTGAATATGATAAGCTGCTTCTATAAATATGAGTTGCGGCGTCCAAAGACTATCGCCAAATAATTTATCTGCCTCTTTTTTGAGCGAAAAAGCTTTTTGATACTCTCCGGTTATGAAACTGTTATAAATAACAGCGTAAAGACTATCTCCTTGGGTGTTAAACAGTTTAATATCTTTTTTATCTAATCTATTAAGTGTTTTAGTATAAGGGCTATTGGGAAATTCTTCTTGTAGTTTTTTTTCTAGTCTATTCTTTTCAGACGAATTATTCGCTTTTGACGCACATCCGTACAGGTAAAAAATTGCTTCGTCAGCTCTCTCAAATTGTAGATGATTGTTTAATAATCTTATTAAAAGGGTGGTACCAGAGGGGCAGTCTTCAATTTCTTGTATCAAAATTTTACCTGCTTCCATTAGTGCATTTGCTAACGAATCGGTTGCAACTTTTTTCTTTTCCTCACTCAGGGGAATTCTCCTGTACAAAGCATCAAAGTCAATCTCTTGACTAATCGGGTCATTGTTAGTAGAGAGGGAATCCTTTGTGTCAAGTTGTATCTTGGCTAAATTAGATTGTATGCTAGCGGAGCGCCTCCAATTGTCCACATTTGGACGATTTCCCCATCTTGCCACAAATGATGCTTGGCCACGGCTTCGACTAGAAGCATTATAAAAATACCATTCTCCTTTCTCGCTTTCATTACCAAAAAGTGAATTGATAACTGGTGAGGGGCTTGTTTTGACCACGGCTGAAAGTTGTGGTTCATCTTGAAGACCTGCTTGCTTGCGTAATTGTTTCAAGAGGTTACGTACCAATTCTTTTCTTTCCTCCTCTGGTAAGCCTGCTAAACGCAATAAGCTGTCCTGCCTGTAAACCACTCCCATTGGATTGGCCAATTTCTTGAGTGCCTCTTTTCTTGACGCAATGGTTGTTAAATCCAGGGAGAGACCGTCTGTAGATTTTAAACTATCATAGTATTGATGAGCTTGTGTATAAGCCCCCATCGCATACGAAAGTTCTGCAAGTTGTAAAAATGCATTATTTCGTTGTAGGCTGCTGTTAGTTACTTCTTTGGTACTGGCTAATAAAGACTGCGCTGCCCTCACTTTATTGCCGATAGTCAGATCCATTTGAGCTGCCGCATATAAAATAATATCTCGGTAGGCAGAATATTTTTCTTTTTCTGCCATGTTCAATAAGTTGGTTATACTATTAGGGTTATTTTCTCCGCTAGGACCTCGATCGACTCGAATAGCTGCAATCCGTGAGTATACTTCTAAAATGAGATCAGAGGAGTGGGGTATCGCTTTTAAAAAAAACGATTTAGCGGACTTATAATTTCCTGCTAACTCATATAGTTGACCTGTTAAAAATTCCAGTCGTGCTTTTTCATTGCTGTTGGGAATTTTGGTTAGCATCTTTTCTAAATAAAAAGCAGCGCTATCCCATTTTTGTTGTTTGTAGAAGGCGTATGAAATCACTTCATACAGATCGGGGTAAAGCCTAGATGGAAAATTTGCATCTAGGCGAATGGCTTGAATTAGGCTAGTCGCGGGGTCGAATAAGTTTTGTGCTAAATAGTTTCTGATTTCCCAAATCAGTGCATCATTTCTTTTTACAATATTTCCTGCCAAAAGCCCTTTCTTTTCTGAATTTGAAATAGTAGTGGCCTTGTTTCCATCTCTTGCGCTTCCAATTGTCTTGAAGTATCCATCTTTCTCTCTGGGTGTGTAGTAGTAGTTAACAAATTGAAATAAAAGATGGGCCGAATCAAATTTTTCTTGTAAGTGATAAGCAATACCCCATAACAAGTACAGGTCATCAGTCCATTCGTTGCGCAGGTCATGTAAAGCAATTCCAGAAGAAGCTTTTTGAATTATACTGTCTAGTTCGAGAGAATCCTTTCGGGTGACAGAAAGATTATAGTTATAGAATGGCAGTAGGGTTGAATAATCGTCTTGGTGTAGCAGTTTTGCTTTTTGTAAAACTTCATTCAATTTTACGTTCGCGTTGTATGTGTAATTGTAGTAAGTGATAGTGTTTTGCAAAAACATGCCAGGTAATCTCAATTTTCCCTCTCTTGTTTTTTCGGAGCGCAATATCCTTTCCTCATACTCCTTGGGCTTTGGTAAATTGATTTTGAAGCCCATTTGGGCGTCGGCTTGGCCTTGTATAAAAAACACCATTAGGATCAAATTCCTAAAAAAGGATACAATTACCGTTCGCATAGGGGCGCAATCTAATTTCTTAATAACTGATTTTCAAATTAAATAGTGTGTCAAACCTTAATTTTTTGTGAGTATTTTCAATGAAAATCAATGATTTTAGGGTTACGGCATTCTTATCTTTATGGGACTCAAATGAAAATGGCAAAATTAGAGCTACCATCCGGCTTAAAGCGACTACGAAGCCGTTATAGGCTAGTAATCATGAATGACGACTCCTATGAAGAAGTGGTCACTTTTCGGCTGTCCCGATTGAGCGTCTACACCGTGTTTAGTATGATTTTTGTCATATTAGTGGGGCTGACCACCGCCTTAATTATTTTTACTCCCCTTAAATATTACATCCCGGGGGCCGGTTCAGATTATGCCTCTGTGATGGCCTTAAAAAGATTACAGTACAGAGTTGATTCAGTAGCTCGTGAAGATGCGCTGAAAAATCAGTATATTACGGGTCTCAAAAAAGCACTTTCTGGCGACAATAGTGTGGTGTTAGATACCATCCCCTTTGAAATGCCAGCAACCGAAGTAACTAGCGACTGAACTTAATTTAATTCTATGTTTACATCTAAATCCAAACCTGACATGCAAACTTCTTACCCGCAATCCGGCAACGCAGCAACATTGATTAGTGCCGGCACTACACTCAAAGGTGATATCAGTAGCAATGGAGATCTGCGAATTGATGGAACTGTTTTGGGTAATGTAAAAACTTCTGCAAAAATTATTATTGGAAGCACGGGTATAGTGGAGGGCGATATTGCCGGGAATCAAGCCGATGTAACCGGAAAAGTAAATGGCAATATTCGCGCTACGGAATTATTACAGTTACGTGGTGAGTGTGTTGTTTCTGGTAATATCTATTCAGGCAAATTACAAGTTGAACCTTCTGCTACGTTTAACGGTCAATGTCACATGGGAGCGAATGTAGTAGAGATGAATAAAGATGAGCAACAGCCACAAGCCATCGTCCGCTGATTCTAAAAAAGAATGGATGCGGTATGCTGGCATGGCCTCTCAGTTGCTGGTGTATCTTTCGTTATCCGTTTTTGGCGGAATTAAATTGGACCGATGGGTAGGCGTGTTCCCATTATTAACCATCTTGTTACCTATTCTGGTGTTAGGGGCGTTTTTTTATAAACTCTTTAAAGAAACGGGTTCACCAAAATAAGAAGGCATGAAAAAAAGAAATAATTCACTCTTTCCTTTTTTGGTGCTTTATTTTATTATTTGGACTGTTTTTAAAGCAGCTCATTCTTGGCTAATAGCACACCAGCTGGATTTAAATGTTGCTAGGGGAGCACATGTATTAATCTGGATTCTCACAATGGGTTCTTATCTCATCACACAAAAGAGTTTTGCTAATCCAAATCCTCAGGCTTCCGTGCGGGCTATTATGATCAGTTTTATGATCAAGTTTTTTGTAATTGCTTTAGCAGCTTTTGTTTATATTTTTCTCCAACGAAAAATGGTCAATCTGCCTGCCTTGTATTTGGCTGCTCTGTTTTACATATTGTATACAACTATGGAAGTATGGTTGTTATTAAAGCAACTCAATAACAGGTCTGATGCCGAAAAAAGAAGCACCCCTTGAATTTTTGACAAATTTTCTTCCGCTAGGTACGCACGAGTTAGTTCATTCATTACTACAAACGTATCGGGTTCACTTAACAATTACTCGAGAACGAAAAACACTTTTGGGTGACTATAAACACCGCGCAGGCCAGCCTCATCAAATAAGTGTAAATGGTAATTTAAATCAGTATGCTTTTTTACTCACGCTGCTGCATGAATTAGCACATCTTGTGACTTTTGAAAAGTATGGGCATCGCATACAGGCCCATGGCAAAGAATGGAAATTTGTATATGGGCAACTATTGCAATCCTTCTTGCAAAAAGAATTAGTGCCAGCTGATCTTCGAGCTGAAATAGAACAAATGCAACATAATCCAGCTGCTACTAGTTGTGCAGAGGATGGCCTGTTGCGTGTACTCAGGCGTTATGATGATCCAGCTAAAAGAACTTGTTTTGTAGAAGAAGTGCCCGTAGGCTATTGCTTTAGAATTAAAGACGGACGCATATTTAAGCGCGAGTCATTACTACGCAAGCGATACAAGTGTAAAGAAGTATCCACCGGGAATTTTTACCTGTTTTCACCGGTGCATGAAGTTGAGTTGGTTGCAGATGCTGACCTTGCTTAAGCTACTGCCTTTTTTACCAATTCGGCAGCTTCGCTTAGAAGAATGGCTGACTGTACTTTGAGTCCGCTCTCGTCAATCAATTTTTTCGCTTCCACTGCATTGGTTCCTTGTAAACGGACAATGATGGGGATATTGATGTTACCTAAATTTTTGTACGCGTCAATTACCCCTTGTGCAACTCGGTCACAACGAACAATTCCGCCAAAAATATTAATGAGGATTGCTTTTACCGCTGGGTCTTTTAAAATGATTTTAAAACCCGCTTCCACTGTTTGTGCATTGGCAGTACCACCTACGTCTAGGAAGTTTGCAGGTTCGCCCCCACTTAATTTAATCATATCCATAGTGGCCATGGCCAGTCCTGCACCGTTAACCATGCATCCTACGTTTCCATCTAACTTCACAAAATTCAAGTTGAATTGTCCCGCTTCTACTTCTGTAGGGTCTTCCTCAGTTACGTCGCGCAGTGCAGCAAGATCAGGATGGCGCATCAATGCATTGTCATCCAAATTCATTTTACAATCAACCGCAACGATCTTGTCGTCGGCAGCTTTAAAAAGGGGATTGATTTCAAGCATTGAACAATCTAATCCTACGTAGGCATTATAGAGATAGGTGACGAACTTTACACAGTTTTTGAATGCATCTCCGGTTAGTCCTAAGTTGAAAGCTATTTTTCTTGCCTGGAATCCTTGTAGTCCACCGGA
>Ga0129336_10002763_pt1 | contig 10808 bp, 7 predicted proteins | sample CPB6_02_DNA_FD_96878 | JGI IMG/M metagenome (GOLD analysis project Ga0129336, IMG submission 96878) | Freshwater to marine salinity gradient microbial communities from Chesapeake Bay, USA - CPBay_Sum_0.6_0.2_DNA | ecosystem: Environmental > Aquatic > Marine > Coastal | place: USA: Chesapeake Bay...
TAATGAAACAACTTAGAATCAAAAATTTTGAAATTATTACACAAGGTATTTTTGCCAATAAAACACTAATGTTCACAGGTGGATTTGAAAAAATGAGCAGATCGGAATCAAAGTCTGTTACGGAAGCACAAGGAGGTAAGGTTTTGGGAAGTATCAGCAAAAAATTAGATTATTTAGTAGTTGGTAATTCAAAGCCTACCAAAAGCAAAATAGAAAAAGCTAAAGAGCTAAAAATAGAAATTATAAACGAAAACAAATGGTATGAATTGCTAAATAGGTGAGCATTGTGTTTCTAAAAAAACTAATTCATCCTTGTTCATAAAAGCTTTTAAAGAATCAAACACTGTTCGATGATAATTGTTAATATAATTTATTTCTCTAGCATTTAATAATTTTTTATTAATTAATTTTTTTTCATAAGGTACTAACGTTAAATTACAAAATTTATATTTTGAATTTATACGTTCAACATAAATTAAGTTTTCAATCCTTATTCCAAATTCATTTTGTTTATAAAAACCAGGTTCATTTGAAACTATTTGCCCTTGGTAAAAATGTTGATTACTTAATTTTGATATTGAAGGAGGATTCTCATGGACATTTAAAAATTGACCAACACCATGTCCAGTACCATGATTATAATCTAAATTTATTTTTTTTAGATTTTTTCTAGCAACATAATCAATTTCCTTTCCAGTTGTCTTCTGTTTAATCTTAAACTCATGAACAGCGATGTGCCCTTGCAGCACTTTTGTATAGATTTTTTTTTGAAATGAAGATGGCTTTCCAAAAGATATAGTTCTAGTAATATCAGTCGTCCCTTCTTTGTATTGTCCTCCCGAATCTATTAAGTACAAGTTATTATTTGCAAATGCTAAATTTGATTGTTTTGAAGCTCTGTAATGAATGATAGCACCATTTTTTCCAAATCCAGAAATGGTTTTAAAGCTTGGAAAAAGATAGGATGAATTTCTTTTTCTATACTGCTCCAACCTAGTTTCAGCATACATTTCATTTATTTTAGTTAAATTTTTTTGGTTTTTTAACCAACAAATAAATTTTGTAACTGCAACTCCATCATAAATGTGACAGAGTTTTGAGTTTAATATTTCAGTATTATTTTTCTGCGATTTTAAACTATAGATAGGATCGGTTTGAAATTTAAACTTTAAATGATTTTTTTTAAGGAAATCAATAATTTTGTAAGATGTATTGCTATCAACTGCAATTACAGAATTTTTTAATTTAAATAATTTTTCTGCTAATTTTTTTGTATGTAAAAAATTGATTTTTTTTCCATAAAATTTTTTTATAGTCGAAGAAATTTTACTTATTTCACAAAATACAAATATTTGTTTATTAGTTATTAAAGCAGTTGAATTAAGTATTGGTGCAAAATCTGTGTCTTTGCCTCTTATATTTAATAACCAGCAAATATTCTCATTGCTTTGTACAAAGTACGTTTTTTTTTCATTTATCTTTAAAATTTTTTTTACTTTAGAAATTTTACTTTTGTAATGTTCTCCATGAAAATTTTCACTCAATATAAAAGCTTTGTTAATTTTATTTTTATTTCTTTTCCAAATTTGATCAATTAAGTTTTCTTCAATTGGTATTAAGTTCTTATTATTGTTTTTTTTGATCCATAGGTACTTAAACAAACTGGGATCAAATCCAATTCTGACATTTAATTTTTTAATAAAGTTGCTAATAGGATTTTTTGCAATTTCTAGAATTGTATAATTTTTTGAAGATTCAATATTAGCTTGTATTAAATATCTGCCATCTACAAATAAATAATTTTTATTTTTTAAAATTAGAGCATAACCAAATGATCCTGAGAAATTGGATATATATTTAAGCCTATCGTTATTTGGATTAACAAATTCATTGAAATAGTTATCATTTTTTGGAACGATGTATCCATCAATATTATGCTTTAAAAAAAAACTTTTTAATTTATTTATTTTATTCATTATCAATTTTTTGCAGATACTTATCTATTACTTTTTTTTCTCCTACATTTTTAAAATTTATTAAAACTTTGTTTCCATCTATATGTATAATTTTCCCATTTCCAAATGTTTCATGATTTACAGTGTGGCCAATTTTAAAATTTGTTAAATTATTTGTGTAGTTTATGGTTTTGACTTTTTCTTTAATTTTTTCTTCTTGATATCTTTGCCACCCAGGACTTTTTTTACTTTGATTAAAAGTTAAGTCTTGAGCAAAGTCAAAATCATTAAATTTCTCTTCAGCTATTTCATTTATTTTCAGGTATGTTTTGTCTAATTCATCTATAAATCTTGATGGTAGAGATGGCATCCAATCATTATTATCATTTTTGGCACTCCCAAAAAATTTTCTGTTATTTGCAAAGGATATGAACAGCCTTTTTTTTGCTCTCGTTATTGCAACGTATGCTAATCTTCTTTCCTCCTGTACTGCAATATTTCCCTTTTCTTCAATTGACTTTTGATGAGGAAACATACCTTCTTCCCATCCAGGTAAAAAAACACACTCAAATTCAAGTCCTTTAGCAGCATGAATTGTCATTAAATTAATTTTTTCTCCTTCCCATTCCTCATCGATTGCTGTCTGTAATGATATGTTCTCAAGAAACTCAATAAGATTTGAGTAGTTTTTCATGGAAATTCTAAGTTCTTTTAAGTTTTCTAACCTTGCATCTGCCTCTGGGCTTTTTTCATTCATTAACATTGTTGTATAACCAGACTCATCCAAAACTTTTTCGAGTAATTCAACATGACCAAGATTTTTGGAAAATTTAGTCCATTGTTGAATAAGCTTAATTAAGTTCTTCAAGCTATCTTTTGTTTTAGGCTTCAGTTCTTCACCATCTAACATTTCCAAGGAAGTGTCATATAAACTTTTATTATTTTTTCTTGCCACTTCATGGATCTTTTGAAGAGTGGTGTCTCCTATAGATCTTTTAGGAGTGTTAATAATTCTTTCAAATGCGAGATCATCACTTTTTTGATGTATTAATCTTAAATAACAAAGAGCGTCTTTAATTTCAGCTCTTTCGTAAAATTTTGTGCCACCAATTACCCTATAGGGCAAACCAATTCTGATAAATCGTTCTTCGAATTCCCTTGTTTGAAATGCTGCTCTTACTAAAATTGATATATTGTTTATTGAAAAATGATTAATCAATTCTTTTTCAATAATATCAGAAACTCCTATAGCTTCGTCTCGACCATCTCCGTATGAATTTACCCATACTTTTTCACCATCATTAAAATCTGACCATATTTTTTTTCCAAGTCTGTCTTCATTATTAGAAATTAAAGATGAAGCCGAATTAAGAATATTTTTTGTAGATCTATAATTTTGTTCTAATTTTATTATTTTAGTTTTTTGATAATTTTTTTCAAAATCTAAAATATTTTTAACTTCAGCACCTCTCCAGCTATAAATTGATTGATCGTCATCTCCAACAACACAAATATTGTTATGATTGTCTGTAATTAAATTTAGCCATAAATTTTGAATAAAATTTGTATCCTGAAATTCATCTACTAAAATATATTTAAAATTTTTTTTGAATACATTTTGAATTTCTTTAAAGTTTTTAAAAATAGTAATACAGTGTAAAATTAAATCTCCAAAGTCTACACAGTTCATTACTCTCAATCTTTCCTGATATACTTTGTAAACTTTTAATGCATTGATACGCATAAAATCTGAAGATGAAACTTTTATTTCCGGAGGGAGTAATGCTTTATTTTTCCATTGATCGATCTGATATGCAACAAATTTTGCTGGATTGTGTTTTGGATCTAAGTTTTCTGCAGCAAGAATATTTTTTATTAACTTTAACTGATCTAGTGTATCCAAGATAGTAAAGCTTGGTTTTAAACCGACGGCTTCAGCGTATTTCCTTAAAATTTTATTACTTATGGAATGAAAGGTGCCCAGCCAAGGTACTGCATTTGAATTCAAATTAGTAAGTTTGGCTATTCTTTCCTTCATTTCATTGGCAGCTTTATTGGTAAAAGTTACACATAAGATTTGATTGCTAAAACATTGCTTAGTTTCTATTAAGTGGGCAACCCTGGTTGTAAGCACTTTTGTTTTTCCAGAACCAGCACCAGCTAAAATAAGTAGAGGGCCCTCTTGGTGTAAAACAGCCTCTTTTTGTTGATTATTAAGAGTATTTAGATAGTTTGGGTAAGCCTGATTCATGAATATTAATTAAATTATTAAACATTAAATACAACAATAAAACATGAAAAAAAAATTTTCTATTAATAAATTTTTTTTCAAAATATCAATATTTTTTGTTTTAGGATTGGTAGTATTTTTTCTTTTACCATTTATTATCAATTTAAATGCTTACAAGAATAAACTTGAAGTAGAATTTTCATCTATTTTAAATTCTCAAGTAAAAATTGACGGAGCCGTAGAATATTCAATTACATTAGGTCCAAGAATAATTGTAGATACTATTGTTATTGAAAATGATTCTGAAGAGTCATTGACTGGTAATATAAATACTGTTGAGATTTCTATTAACCCAATAGATGTTTTAACACAAACATTTAATTTAAAAAAAATAAAATTTATCAATGGAAGTTTATCACTGCCTATTAATTTTGTTGATGGGTTAATCAATGGAAAAAATAATAAGTTTGATAATCTGCAATTTGAAAATCTAGATATTAAAATTTTTAATAATAGATCCGATTTCCAATTAGATGGAAATAGCGGGTCTTTAATAACTAAAAACAATCAGCTAGTTGCATCGGAGATCTACGGATCTCTTGGCACATTCGGCTATAAGCTGAGATACAAAGATAATCTTATAAATTTTTCCATTCCACAAATAAAACTGGAAACCGAATATCAAATTAAATCCAATCAAATGAAAAATGCTTTTTTACAAATTAAATCTGCAAATAAACTTTTTTTCCCAGGTTTTGAAAATATTTATTTAAGAACAGAAGTTTATAATGAAAAAGAAAAGTTCATGTTTAAAGATATCAAGCTTACCTCATCTGTTTATAATGGTATTGGTTGGATTGAATTTATCACAAATCCAAACCTAAGCATTAATGCAAATTTGACCTTTGGTAGAACTAATTTTTCGACTATTTCTAAATCAGCTATTGCTACTTTTTTCCAAAATACTTTATTGGATATAGCTTCAATGTTTAATGCAAGTTTTAAAATAAGCTTTAAACATATATTGATGGAACAAAATTATTTTGAAGACTTATATTTAGACGTTCGGTTTTTAGAAGGCGATATTATTGTTAATAATTTTGAACTTGTTTCAAAAAATAATAATTTGCAGTTTTCCGGAAGAATTGTTGAAGAAAATAAAAATAAATTATTTTTTTTTAATACAAAGTTTAGAACAAATCAGTTAAAAAAATTATGCACAAAAATTTGCAAAAATGATGCCATAAAAGACAATTATTCCATGGTAGCTGAAGGAACATATAATATTAAAAAAGCCAAAGTTACCTTGGATGATTTTTTTTCTCATAAGAAATACAACAAGCAAGAACTTATTAGTCTTTCAAATGATATAAATAAAACGATTTTAGGTAATTTTGAAAATTCTTTAGAATTAAAAAATTACTTAAGTTTATATTAGTTATTGAGGATGAACCATTTTTTTTGGGTTCATGATTTTTTTATACTCTTCTTCAGTTACCAAACCAGTTTTAAGAGTTTCCTCTTTTAAATTTGTTCCATTTTTATGGGCAGTTTTTGCAATTTTGCTTGCATTATCGTAACCAATTTTTGGCGCAAGTGCTGTTACTAGCATTAAAGACTCATTCAGCAATTGCTCAATTCTTTTTTTATTAGCTTTGATACCTTTTACACAAAAATCAACAAAGCACTGAACGGAATCTGACAATAGATCTATGGATTGTAAAATATTATGAGCAATTAGTGGTTTAAAAACATTTAGCTCAAAGTGACCATGTGATCCAGCCATAGTAATACCATTATGATTTCCAATTACTTTAACACATACCATGGTTACAGCTTCACATTGAGTTGGGTTTACTTTTCCTGGCATGATGGAAGATCCCGGTTCGTTTTCGGGCAATATTAATTCACCATATCCAGCTCTCGGACCGGATCCTAAAAAGCGAATATCATTAGCAATTTTCATTAAAGCGACAGCAGCAGTGTTTAGCGTTCCTGAAAAATTAACAATAGAATCGTGCGCTGCCAAAGCTTCAAATTTATTTTTTGCAGTATGAAAAGGAAGCTTTGTAATTTTTTTGATTTCAGCTGCAATTTTATGATCCCATCCTTTTCTTGAATTTATTCCAGTGCCAACCGCAGTGCCACCTTGTGCTAAAGGATAGATTTCAAGAAGTGCTCTCTTGATTCTAGAAACGGCTTTTGATACTTGCATATGGTATCCAGAAAATTCTTGTCCAAGGGTAAGGGGTGTTGCATCTTGAAGGTGCGTTCTTCCAATTTTTACAATATTTCTAAATTCATTTGTTTTTTTAGCCAGTGCTTTTTCCAAAGACTCTATCGCAGGAATTAATTTTTTATTTGCTTGGATTGCAATAGAGATATGCATTGCTGTGGGAAATGTGTCATTAGTGGATTGAGCTTTATTAACATGATCATTAGGATGAACTGGGTTTTTGCTACCCATTTTGCCGCCAAGCATTTCTATGGCTCTGTTTGCTATTACTTCATTCACGTTCATGTTGGTTTGAGTACCAGAACCTGTTTGCCAAACTTTTAATGGAAAATGATCATCATGTTTTCCTGCAATAACTTCATCGGCAGCTTTAATTATTGCTTTTGCAACTTTTGGTGAAATATCTTTATATTTTTCATTAACAATAGCAGCTGCTTTTTTTACAATTGCAATAGCATGAATTAATTCAATCGGTACATTAGTTTTTCCAATTTTAAAGAATTGTAAAGAACGTTGGGTACCTGCACCCCAATATTTATCTGCAGGTACTTTAATTTTTCCAAAACTGTCTGATTCTATTCTCGAAGCCATGCTTAATTTTTAATTAATATATCATACTTTTTATTAATTATTGCTAGTTTTTAAATGAAACTTTTGCCGCAATACTTAAATTGCAACAAGCTAAGGATCGATTAATTTTAATGATTATAAGTGTTTTGATACTAAATTTATTTATCCACTATAAACTGTTATATAAATCATCATCAAAACAAGGGCATTAGCTAAAACAATTGCTGAAACTGTTCTAGAAAAAAAAGATGTTTCTTTTTTTTTAATTTGAATTGGATCTATTTCTGCTGTTTTTATAAGTTTTAACATATTATTTCCTCCTGATTTATGTCTATTTATTAAATAAGACCATTTCTTGATTAAATTTTGTTTACTTTGTTCAAGGCGCAAAGTTGCGCCTTGAAAAGAAGAATTGTTATTTAAGAATTTTAAGAGCCTCTTCTAGTAATTTATGAGCTTCTTCTTCGTTCCCTGATTTGAGAGATGACTCTGCATTTTTTCTTAATTCTTTAATTTGATCTATTTCATCAACTTTGAGCTTTTTCTTGTTTGTGTATACAGAATATTTAGTGGCTGCAGAAAAGCGCTTATCTACTTCTTTCATTAAATTTTTTGCATTTTCAGCAGCAAAACCTAACGAGCTTAGCATTAAAAATGATATTAAAGTTGCAATTATTTTTTGCATAATGTTCCTTTGTTAAATGAAAACCAAAGTCCCATTAGATTCTGGCAAATCCAGATTTTAATTATGGCTAATTTAAGATTTTAGAGCTTGTAAAATATCTTCTTTAAGATCACTTATGTCTTCCAACCCTACAGAAAGCCTTACTAAATTGGATGTAATACCTAAGGATAGTCTATCTTCTTCTCCAAGCACTTTGTGCGTAGTTGTGGTTGGGTGGGTTACTAGGGATTTTGTGTCACCAAGGTTATTAGATACATCAAAAAGTTTTAATTTATTAATAAATTTAAAAGCTTCTTTTTGTTTACCTTTAATTTTAAAAGCAACCATCGTGCCTCCTTTGCTTTGTTGTTTTTTAGCAAGGGCGTATTGAGGAAAAGATTTTAAGAAAGGATAATAAACTTTTTCTACTTTTTTTTGCTTTTCTAATTCTTTAGCAATTTGTAAAGCACTTTCTGACTGAGCATATACTCTAATTTTAATTGTCTCTAAACTTTTTAACAATACCCAGGCATTAAACGGACTAATACAGGGACCTGTATGTCTTAAAAAAGGTTTTAATATATCCTCTTTAAATTTTTTACTTGAGCAAACAGCACCACCCATTGCTCTTCCCTGACCATCAATATGTTTAGTTCCTGAATAGACAATTACATCAGCTCCAAATTTAACTGGTTGTTGCAAAATGGGAGATGCAAAAATATTATCTACAATAGTAGTAATTTTATTTTTTTTAGCGATCGAGCAAACTTGTTTAATATCAATTATTTCTAAGCAAGGATTAGAAGGAGATTCAAAGAAAAAAATCTTTGTGTTTTTTTTAATATTTTTTTTCCATTCATTAATATTTTTTCCATCTATAAAAGAAACCTCTATTCCAAATTTAGGTAAGATTTCTTTTAAGATATATCTACAAGATCCAAATAATGCTGAAGCTGAAACTACATGATCTCCAGTTTTTAGCTGGCACATCATTGAACCAAACACTGCTGACATGCCACTGGATGTAGCAAAACAAGCTTCAGAACCATCGAGTAAAGCCAAACGCTGTTCAAACATTTCAATAGTAGGATTGGCATACCTTGTGTATTGAAATCCTGTTTGTTCACCCTTGAAAATAGCTTCAGCTTGTTCAGCTGAATCATAAACAAAGCCAGAGTTTAAAAATAAAGCTTCAGATGTTTCTTTGAAGTTAGACCTTTGTAAGCCTCCTCTAACTAAATAAGTATCTTGTTTATATTTTTTTTTCATAGTCTTTTGCCTAATTAATCCTTAATTCTTTTGCAGCATTAACCATTTTTGTTAATGCATCAATGGTTTCTGGCCAGCCTCTAGTTTTTAAACCACAATCTGGGTTTACCCATATTCTTGATGGATCAATTAGTTTAGATGCTTTTTGTATAAGCTCTTTCATTTCATCTTTTGTTGGAACTCGAGGTGAATGAATGTCATAAACACCTGGACCTACTTCATTTGGATATTTGAATTTTTCAAAAGTAGTTAGAAGTTCCATCCTTGATCTTGACGTTTCAATGGAAATTACATCAGCATCCAATGCGGCAATGGAGTCAATAATATCTTCAAATTCAGCATAGCACATATGGGTATGAATTTGAGTTTCGTTTTTAACTACAGCAGCAGATATTTTGAAACAATCAACTGACCAATTTAGGTATTCTTTCCAATCTTTTTTCTTTAAAGGCAAACCTTCTCGAAGCGCAGGTTCATCAATTTGAATCATGCGAATACCATTTTTTTCAAGATCTTCTACTTCATCACGAATAGCGAATGCAATTTCTTGAGCAGTAAATTTTCTTGGCTGATCATCTCTTACAAAAGACCATTGCAAAATAGTAATAGGACCCGTTAACATTCCTTTTACAATTTGTTTTGTTTGCTCTTGGGCAAATTTTGACCATCGTACAGTCATAGCATGGGGTCTGGATACGTTACCAAAAATAATTGGTGGTTTGACACAACGAGAACCATAGCTTTGCACAAAACCACTCGAAGTAAAGGTAAAGCCTTGTAGCTGTTCACCGAAGTATTCCACCATGTCATTACGCTCAAACTCACCATGGACAATAACATCAATGCCAATCTGCTCTTGTTTCCTAATAGTATCGATAGTTTTTTCTTCTAAAAACTTTTCGTAACTCTGCTGATCAAGTTCTCCTCTTTTAAATTTAGCTCTGGCCTGTCTGACATCAGTAGTTTGAGGAAAAGAACCAATGGTAGTAGTAGGATATTTAGGAAGGGCAAAAATATTTTTTTGAACTTTAGCTCGTTCTGCATATCCTAATTTTCGATCAATAATTGATTTATCAATAGTTTTAATTCTATTTTTAACAGCAACATCATGAATTAACTTAGATGTTTTTCTATCTTGAATATCGTTAATGTTTTGATCAAGTTCTTTTTGATGAGACCCTTGGTTTACAAAACCTTTAATAATATTCAATTCCTGTAATTTTTGTTTAGCAAAAGCAAGCCATCTTTTAATTTCAGAAGGGACTTTTTGCTCGAGATCTAAATCGTACGGAGAGTGAAGTAGGGGACAAGAAGATGAAATAATAACGTCTCCAGAAACATTGTTTTTAATAAAATCAATTTTTTCTTGAAGGTTAGCTTTCCAAACATTTCTTCCATCTACCAATCCTAAAGATAATTTTTTTGAAGAATTTTTAACATATTCTTGATTTTTAGTTCCACGAACCAAATCCAAATGAACTACATCAACATTGCTATCAAACACTTCTTTTTTAATATCTTCATTTAAATCTTCAAAATAAGTTGTTAATAATACTTTGCTTGAACCAGCTGCTTGTTTGAGCTCATTAAGAGTATTTTTGATTTTTGAAACCGTATTGGAGTCTAAATCTTTCACCAATATTGGTTCATCAATTTGAATCCATTCAGCTCCCAATTCAGAGAACTTTTTAACAATTTCCTTATAAACAGGTAATATTTTTTCCAACAAATCAATGGTATTTGAGCCATCAATACCCTTTGATAATGAAAGAAAAGTAAGAGGTCCTAAAATGACTGGTTTAGTATTAAATCCTGCCTGTTTTGCCTCTTCATACTCAGAAAAAGGTTTATTAGAACTTAGCTTAAATTCTTGATCTTTAGACA
>Ga0129336_10002765_pt1 | contig 10805 bp, 16 predicted proteins | sample CPB6_02_DNA_FD_96878 | JGI IMG/M metagenome (GOLD analysis project Ga0129336, IMG submission 96878) | Freshwater to marine salinity gradient microbial communities from Chesapeake Bay, USA - CPBay_Sum_0.6_0.2_DNA | ecosystem: Environmental > Aquatic > Marine > Coastal | place: USA: Chesapeake...
CGGCGTAACACGCTTCGGCAACTTCGTTGTAGACATCCGCAGCAAAATATAAATCGTCCAAAATGCGAGCAGCTTGCGTTATGTCGATGAGACCTCGCTCAACTCCTAAGTCTTTATCCACAACCCATGTGGAAATGGGGATAAGTTCGGCCGCGCCTTCCCAGATATCCTGACACGCGGTGTGTTTGGGGACCACCTGAGGTTTTTGGCAGCTTGCGTGTTCGAAGCTGACGAGACCCCAGCCTTCCCCGTCGGATGTATTGATGCCAACATCACAGGCGTTATAAATCGTATTTAGCAGTTCGTCTGGAGGTGCGCTCAGGTAGTTGATATTCGCCGAAGTCAGAATCAGGCGATTGGCGTCGTCTAGGCCACGGCGCTGCATCTCGTGTTTAAAGAGCGGCAGGATGTCCCAACCCATGTCTTTGGTGCCCATGTGTAGGTACAGCATGGTGTCGGGTTTGTTCACTGCAAACTCGGCAAAGGTCTTGATCGTTAAATCGATGCGCTTACGAGGTTGGTTTCTGTTCGCATTGAGAACCACGAATTTATCTTCGGGGATTCCGATTCGTTTGCGGGCTTCAGCTTTGTCGATTGGATAGAAGCGGCCGGTATCGACACCGTGGGGAAGCACAGCAAGTCGAGGCGCATCGGCCCCGTATTTCATGACGCGTTCAGCAGACGGTACGGTGAAAGTTACTGCTAGATCCCAGTGCTTTATGTGCCGCAGCATGTCCGGGAAATAGCTTTCGCTGTCTACCGGGAAGTAAGCAATAAACTTAAAACCAATCTGATCTTTTAGGAACTGACAGCGCTCCCAGAATTGGTTCACGACCCAAATGTCGTTAAGACAGATCACGACGTCCGGCTTTTCCTTTTCGATGATCTCTGGAATCCTGCCGATACCGAATCGATCGCCTGAGCCCCCAGGACAAGCCGGATATACCTTATACGGTTTATCGTGAGGATCACCCGTGTGGTTGATTCCCATCACCACGACTTCGTGTTCGTTTTTAAGAACGTCTAATACGCTGTGTGTTACTCTCGCAAAGCCTGTGTTACTACAGGCATCACCATACCAAAGGATTTTCGACATGCAAACGCGGCGAATCGAGTACAATCACTATAACAGCGCTGTCAGTTTATCAACATGCCGAGTAGAGAGACTTTTGCGTATCGCCGGGGAGCTCAACTACGGGCTTTAAAGGCAGTCGAAGCCGGGGATAACAATGTAATAGAAACTATCTACACTAAAGCCTCCAACGACTTTCATACTTTCTGTACTCTCTTAGATAAACCTCCTGCGCCGCACATGCTCGAATGGCATGAGCACTTAGTAACTAACGAAAGTAATAAGTATCTTCTGGATATAGCTGGGCCTAATCTTGACATCTTGGCGCCCCGAGGTTCCGCGAAGTCCACGGTGCTCAACATGTTTACCGCGTGGTGCATCGGTCGGCATACAGCCGCCAGGAGACCCCTACAGATTATTTATGTCAGTTACAACATCGCTACCGCTATTCCGAAGTCCCGGATTATTCGGCAAATTGTCGACTCCTCGGAGTTCCGCAAGATCTTTCCCACCTGTCGGCTCAAACCGGGGATGCAGTCCGATATAGGTTGGTCTATTGACTACGACTACGCAAATATCCCTCGGTTAGGTGACGAAGAATTTACGCTAAGGGCTGCGGGTCTGCGAGGCAGTATCACGTCTAAGCGTGCTCATCTGGTGCTGATCGATGACCCTATAAAAAGCTCGGCGGACATTAAAAACCCGACGATTCGGGAGGAGATGAATAATAACTGGAGTAGCGTTATCGCTCCCATTGTGTTCGAAGGCGGTAGATCTATTTGTCTGGGCACTCGATTCCATCCGTTGGATATCCACAAGACGATGTTTGTGCCCGAAAAAGGGTGGAAACAGGTTATGCAGGAAGCGCTGACATACGACGACAAAGGCCAACCCAAGAGTTACTGGCAGACTCAATGGTCTGTTGATTATCTATTACAACAGAAAGAACTCGACCCGGTTGCGTTTTGTTTTCAGTATCAACAACAGCCCGTAGCTACAAGTGATCTGGTTGTTTCCCCGGATCTGCTGATTAAGGGGGACGTGGCAACCGAATTCGACAGCTTGGCGCTCGGAATCGATCTTTCGGCCAGTAAAAACGAGACATCTGACTACACAGCGTTTGTCCTGGGAGGCCGCTTAAAGGATAAGTACTACATCGTAGATGCACACCAGTGTCGTTCCATAGGAAATCTTGAAAAAATAGATCTTCTGTGCGACATGCTGCTTGAGTGGGGTATCTTAACTAAGTACAACGGGGAGTATCAGCCGACATATTCCACGGTGACGCTCGTTGTTGAATCCGTGGCGTATCAAGCAAGCCTCGCTGCGGACCTCCGGCGCGTTCTTTTGAACGAAAGAGGGCTAAGCAATCTACATATCCACGAGGTCAAAGGCTTTAGGGGCGACAAAATCGCTCGTTTTCGAGGCACGCTGGGTCTTTTAGAAAATCAAAAAGTAGTTTTTAACAAATATCGCAAGTTCGATGCGTTGTTCGACCAGCTGATTAACGTAGGTGCTACCGCTCATGACGACTTGCTAGATGCGTACACTTGGTTAATAACTTTTCTTCAGCGTAGAGGTAGTTTTTCTGTCGAGTATTGACATGGTTTTTGGTAAAACACTGTGGGTTGCTATTGCGGCTTACGATCCTTTGGCTCGGATTGAAAAGTTGCTGAAAGTTTTGAAGCTTTATACAGAGTTTGAGCTTAAAGTTTCTGTGTTTATATATGTAAATTACGAGGCGCAGAGTGACGTTGATAAACTAGCGCAACTTTTGCGACCTTTTCATGGTCTGTTAGAGCTAAACATAGTTGTCGCAGGCCCCGAATATGCCGGATGGGGACTGACCTGGGCGCATAAACACGATTTAGTGCACGCTTGTATGAACTACAAGTACGATTATTACATATATCAAGAAAATGACATGCTTATAACTTGGAATCACTTTAAATACTGGTTGCGTTGGAAGCCTAGATTGGCTGCGCACGGGCTTGAGCCAGGTTTTATTCGCTATGAAACCTTTAAAGGGCAGAAGATACCGTTTGATAATCATTATCGGTACCTTTTAACTAGACGCACACCGAATGTCTGGTCTGATCGAGGTTTTGATGTACAAAAAACCCTCGTGGTTGATCACGAAATCAAGTTTTTTGCTCAGATAGCAAGTCCCTATTACGCCGCAATGATACTGGATAACACGGATGCGGTTAAATACGTTAAAAGTGACAGTATGGATCCCGCAAAAAGCGTAAAAATCGTCGATTTTAGAAATTGGCCCTTAGCGGATCGTAGTTCTATGGGTCTGGCGTTCGAAAACGTCCCTGCTGGGCACGAACATCGGCGGTGCATCCCGGTTATTGAAGAAAATGGCGTTTATAAGCCTCATCCGTGCTGTTTATTGGCACATGATGACACTAAATACTCGACAGAGCTTGCTCAGAAACAGGCAGAGCTCATAACTTGCGATACAATGCTTCAGATCTGAATTTTTATGGACAACGTCAATCATCCTTCGCACTATACGTCGGGTACTATCGAGTGCATCGACGCTTTGAAGGCTCAACTAGGCCCCGAAGGGTTTCGGGACTACTGTCACGGTAATATCGCTAAATATGTTTGGCGATACAAGTTTAAAAACGGCGTGGAGGACCTTAAAAAAGCGGCCTGGTACCTTCAGTGCTTGATTGGTGAGTTAGAATCGAATGTAGATCACAGTTAAAGCATGGATGTCCGCGCCTTTGGGTCTGTCTACGGACAATCGGCTTCTTTGCCTTACGCAAGCGGTTTTAGAGTAAACGCTTCTGGTACAGATACCACTTTTCCCGCTTGTCGAGGTGTTTTTGTAGAGTCCAAGAACAAAAGCGTTGATCACTCTCTTTGCGTTATCTTGGCGGACTCTCCAGGAACTCCTTTAACTTTTGATCACATCAGAACAGACGTTTTGTTGCCTATTTCTGTGACACATGTAAGCGGTATCAGCACCGTGGAGCACGCCTTCATTCTCTATTAAGCATGGACGATACTTACTCGGCTTTACTGCAATATTTAGGAAGCGGCGCTTCTAGTTTTCGTCAGCGTGCTGGTCTAGACGCCGACGACATATTAAGCTCTCTTCAGAAAAGAGGTGCGGCGTCTTCCGATTTCATGTCGGCTTTGAAATCGGACTTAATAGCCAAAGCCCTCGTAGCGCAACAAATCGGCAGCATGTAATAGACTATAACCATGGCAGACCCGTTTCTCGAAGCCGGCGACTTCTTTACTAAGGCATTTAATGCCCAGGAGTTAGCGTCTCGTCGTCAGCGAACGGCGCAACGTGCAGCCATGCGCAGTGATGATTATGAGAATCAAGTAAGTGAGGAGGCTCCGAACGCTCCTATTCCTCCTCAGTACGGTCCCTATGGTACGTACGAAGATGAGTTTGCTCCTTCTCAAGATCCCACGGAAGAGATAAAAGCGGAAATGCTTCGAAAGGCCGCCGCCAAGCGTGGGCCGCGTACCGGTATTCCTGTTTCGCCGGGTAATGGAACCCTTGTAGCCAGTGTCTGAAGTCGCAAAAAAGCGAGATCCTAAAAAATGGGCGGCGGCAAAAGCTAAAGCCCGTAAGCGCTTAGGTGGTCATTCGGCCAGAGCAATGCAGCTTGCTGTTAAATACTACAAAGAGGCGGGCGGAAGGTACGAAGGTAAGAAATCTAGCGAGAACAAGCTCAGTCGTTGGTCCAAGGAGGATTGGCAAACTCGCGAAGAATACGAAAAAAGCAAAAAGTCCTAGTTATGGCTGATTTAGCGCGGGAAAAAGGTCGCACAGAACGCTATCTGCCTAAAGCAGCGTGGGCTTCCATGAGCGAGGATGAGCGTCGCGCCACCGACGAAAAGAAAAAACGGGCGACCGCCGGCAACAAACCGGTGAATACGCACGTCCCCAATACTGAAAAAGCTAAAGAAGCGCGTCGTCGAGCTTCTGAGTACATTAAGAGAAAGAATAAAGGCTGATGGCTAAGATTCGGATCGCCGGAGAAGTGTTTGACGGGTATAACAAACCTCGTCGTGATTCTGGCGGCGGTAAGAAATCTGCTGTTGCGGCACGTGAAAACGGTCAAGTGCGCTTGGTGCGGTTTGGTGATCCAAATATGACTATTAAAAAAAATGACCCTGATCGAAAGCAAGCCTTTCTGGCGCGACACAACTGCGATAATCCTGGGAGTAAACTCAAGGCTCGCTACTGGAGTTGCCGAGCATGGCAGTAAGGAAAGGAAATCATATATACGTTGAGCACACTTGTATTGACTGCGGAAAGATAAGACTAATTCAACAGCACAAAAAGCCTGAACGCTGTAGGTCCTGCGCTCAGAAATATCGAATGAGTCAACCTGATTATGTTCATTCGGTTTATAAGCACGGCAAAGCTACCAGAGGACGAGATCGCAGATCAGGGGATTCTTGGCTGTATGATCGCTGGGTTGACATGAAGTGTAGGTGCAATAATCATGAAAGTTATATACGTAAGAACATAACTGTATGCTCTGAGTGGGCGGAAAACTTTGAAGCCTTTGAGTCCTGGGCTCTTGCGAACGGAGCAAGAAAAGAATTAGAGCTTGATAGAGAAAAAAATAAGCTTGGGTACACTCCTGAGAATTGTAGATGGGTTACTCATAGAGAAAACTGTCGTCCGGGAGGCAGGGAAAAATGGGTTTGGAAAAAGAACAAAAATTTAAAGTAATGTAGTTATTACAAAATCTTATAAAGATGTACACAAGACACTGTTTTTTAGGCGTTATGCTAAGCTTTTTCTGTCTTTCAAAAGCTTTTTATGTTATTTGATTGCTTTCTTTACTTTAACGAAGCCGAATTACTTGCACTGCGCGTCGAAATGCTTAAAGACGTCGTAGATGGGTTTATAATCACCGACGCAAACCGTACTTTTAAGGGCGACGAAAAGCCTTTTACTTGTTTAGAGACAATTCGTAAGCTCGGGCTGCCCGAAGAAAAGATTCAAATTCTCCACGTCGAGCTTCCGCCTCCGGATATCGCTCCCAGCCCGTGGATCCGTGAATTCGCACAGCGGGACGCTCTTGCCGTAGGTATGCGTATGACTCCACCCGACTCTGCGTTCTTTTTTTCGGATGTTGACGAGATTCCTAAGCCGTCGGCGCTTTTAGAAGCTGTAAAACTAGCTAAAGAAGACACTAAGCGTTGTGTGCGCTTGTCGATGCCGATGATGTACGGCCGTGCGGATCTTCGCGTCGTTGATCCTGAAGGCGACGCAACAAAACCGCCAACGAACTGGACCTGCGGCACCGTGGTTTTGCACGAGCACCTCAGTCAGACGCTTTCCGAAATCCGTCGGAACCCCAACGATCTTGTTGTTGGTAATTGCGACGCGGGCTGGCACTTCAGTTGGATGGGAGGAGCTGAGCGCCTTAAGCGTAAGCTCACTTCGTTCTCTCACTGCTACGACGACATTCCTAACGCACACGCTCCTGCGTATAGTCAAGAGATGCTTGACTTCCTCGATGCGTATAAAGCGGAAGCAGGAGGCACAGATCCTCTTGGGCGTAAAGATCACGTACTGACTCCGTACCCGCATGATCTTTTACCGCCAGAATTGTTTAAACTAGAACGAGTGAAGGAGTACCTTCTTCCGGACTCCTGACAACGTCGTTTTCGTAAAATGCCTGCAGATCTTCTAAGTGTCCGAGGACGATTCAGTGAGATTCTGGAGGCAGCCCGAACTCAGGATCGCTCTAAGCAATCCGCCACCATGGTGGTGCTGAGCCATGTCCAGCAGATGACCCTTCTTATGATTAAGAAGGGTCTGTTTTTCTATTGTGAGCAGGATACGTATAAAGCTCGTAGTAAGTTTCTGGATGATCTGATAAAACTTAATAAACTTGATATCCGCTTCCCGGCTATCGTTCGGAATTTTTTGATCGACGGTTCGGGTCTTTTTTACTTCAGACCTGATCCAAAACTTAAGTACCAGATTTACTTCTTCAACAAAAATCAGTACCGGGTTTACCACGACCTCAACGGAGAGATTGAAGAGGTTGTGATCCTGTACTCCTACAAAGTTAAGAACGGTAATCTCGGACTACCTTCGAATACTTACGGACAAAATAAAAGGTACGTCCGTATTTCGATCACGGCCGAGACAATCGCGGAATATGAAGCCGATACGGAACTGAGCTTTGATTTAGAGCCCGGTTCCGTCATTACTCCCCGAAACAGCCGTCCTAATACACTCGGGTTTATCCCCGCTGTGGAGGTTCTGAACAAACCAAACGCTAGCGGTACTGAAGGTGAGGGGGAGTTCGAACCGTTCATGCAGCAGATTGTTCTGCATGATCAAATGATGCAGAATATCGCCAAGAACATCGAGTTCTTTGGCAACCCGACTCTCATCAGCTCGCGTCCACGTAGCGATCTGGTGGAGGCAAGTGATACCGATCGTAACTTCCGTCCGACGATCAGCAGTCAAAGTGGATTTGGCGGTTTAGATTCTCCATCCACACGGGTCTCGGATCCTTTCGGATCGCAATCTGGCATCGGGGGTCTTCGAGTTCCTCGGATTATTGCCAACGTCGAGCCGTCCGATCGAGTCGGTTATATGACCCCTGACCCCGTTAACGGGGACATGAATCGTTATGCCCTTTTATTACGAGAGGAAATTCGAACTGCACTCGGCGGCGTTGATGAAATATCAATTAGCGCCGGTGCCACTGCGACTGAGATTAAAGGCCTTATGGGTCGTGCTCAGGCGACTGCTCTTCGTAAAAATAAGAGTTTTTTAAGTTACGGCTTCTGCCGTCTGCTGGAGATGATTATTTATCATCAAGAGCAGATTTTCCGAGAGAGCTTTATTTCGGTTATGGGTTTGGCCCCACCTAAAGAACCGAAAGAAGAAACTCCGGAAGCTGTGGAAAAATATCAGAAACGTTTGGCTAAGTACGAACGTGATGTCGATATTGCTATCCAAACAGCTCTTTCGGAAAACAAAGTTCCTAGCGGCGTTTTTGGTCTTCCGCCTGATGGTGACCGCGAAGTAACGTATCGCTTCCAGGGCGATGTATACGAAGACACGGCGTATGACATCAACCAAAAGTCAATCGTTGTTCGAAATCTTCAAGAACTCGGTGTTGACAGCGTGGAAGCACTGCGTTATTTGTTCCCAGACAAGAGTGATCTAGAACGATCTGAAATGTTGAAGGGATTCCCCTTCAGAATGATTCAACAAACGCAAGCCGCGCTACAAAATTTCCTGCTAACATTAAATCAGCTGATGCAGTCGCCGCACCCTCTTGCGCCGACCCAGCCCTTAGCGGCGGATCCGAGGTTAAATATAACGCCTCTCCTCTACCGCACATTCGATCACCTCGCGCAAGAACTAACTTACTCGGGCAGCTATGAGCCAAGCGATCCCAGCTTCGACCCCGAGCCCGGTCTCCCCGGCAGTAGCGGCGCCCCAGGCGGCCTTCTCCCCGGATATGGGCTCAACCGCTTACCCTCAGTGGGTGGCGCAAACCCCTACCCCGGCGGTAGCTTCGGCAACTACAGCCCAAGCGCCGTCGCCGGCACAACTGGCTACGGTCCCTTCTATCAACAGCCAGTCCAGCCAGTTTCCGTCAGCCTCCTCCCCGAGCAACCCGTGGGAAGCAGCGCTGGGCAGCCTGGACCGGATCGTCTCCCGGCTCTCCCCGTCCCTCAGCCAGACAGCATCGTTAGCGCAGCCCCAGGTGGCGGCGCAGGATATTCAACAGAGCAATCTGGCTTCACAGGTCCAACAGCCCTGGGCTTACCAACCCCCTACGGCTCAGCCGATCTTATCCAACAACGTCTATACGACCCCAATTTCCTCGCCGACTTCTACGGCGCAGGAGCCGCAGTTAAGCCAAGCAAGCGCCGCCGTCGTTAACCACTTCGGTCTGGAAGCTCCGGCGATTCTGAATCAGTACTCCACCACTCTGGAGGATGCCCTGATTCAGCAGCATCAGACTCTTGAGCAAATTGCCACCCGTGGCATGGCGATGGAGCAGATCCTGACCGATCCCGATCAGCTTGCTGATTACACCAATCGGTTCTTTACCGAGGTGTATCCCACTGACCTGCGCACCGATGAGCAAATTGCTGCTGATGAAGCTAGCGCTGCTCTTCGACAGCAGAATTATCGGCTGAACTACGACCAAGTTCCCGCCGTCCCCGCTGCCGCTACCGGCGGTCAGCCTCAGCAGGACCCCAACATGCAGTGGGAACAGTTTGGTCAAGTTATGAATCAAGCTCCTGACCAAGCTTGGCGCTACCTGAACAACATGTCCCCCGAGGCTTTGCGAGCCAAGCTGCTGTTCCTTGATGGCAACTGAGTTAAAGTAAGTTCAGCGGTGTGGAGCACCGCTCGCATGGTGGACGAACATACTCTGCCCCCGTCTGGACAACGGGGGTTTTTTATTGGATATACTGTTAAAAAGCGTTTATCAAGATGCCTTTTAAATCTGAGGCACAAAGGCGTAAATTCTACGCAATGCAAGAACGAGGTGAAATTTCTAAAGCTAAAGTAGCTGAGTACGAAAAGAAAACGAAGGGTGATTTGCCTGAGCGAGTCAAAAAACGCGAGGAGGCTAAGAAAAAAGCTGTAAAATACAAGAAGAGCAAAGGTAAGTAATCCGTGCCTAATCCACTTGGTCGCCGCCGGGGCGGTGAAAATGTCGAAGTCGAACAGCTGAAAAAAGAGCTTGAAGAACTCAAGGCAAACTACGCTCGGGATGTAAATCTGATCAGCGAGGATATTCGGGCAATCGCCAGTCAGGTTTCCCCTGTAGCTCCGGCTGAGGATACCCCCGCCGCTTAGAATTAAGGCAGCCCTGACTGCTTTAAATGTATATATCTTATAGAAATTACAAATACGATTCGGGGCCGCATCGTGTTCAAAGCGGCCCTTCGTATGAAGGTTACGTTGTTGTCAGTTCGGGTATTAGAGACACCGGAGCCGACGTCGGAATTATTGTCGACGGGTCGCCTAGTTACGCCGGAACTTATTCGACCGCGTGGCGACAGGTACCCGCAGCTGTATCTGGATATTGGACTGATTACGAAAACGTAGACTATGCGCCTAGCGGTGTTTTAAGTTCCTATCAAGGCTATCGGCCCGTCACTGTCGACACGATAGCGGGCCGTAAAGTTCAAACTTTTACTGGACCTGATTACGGAGTTCGCGACGCTGGTAAATATACGTACTTCGGGGGGTCTGCACCAGACTCTCAGACTTACGATCCCTACAACACACCGACAGGAAATACCGGACAGCAGGGCATCACGGGCGGTGGCGTTACCCACGGTCGGTACGAGGGGGGCATTCTCACCAACTCGCTCGGTCCCCAGGGAACTGCTAATCGTTCTGAATGGGTTTACAACCCTCCGGTTTACTGCAAAACGTACACACAGACGATTCGTACGGAGGAACCGGGATTGATGTCCGTACCATTCCGGTTCATGTACCGCGGTGGCGCGGCCAAACACGTTTCTAATTACGGTTCTATTTACTACCAACTGCCAGAGAGCGTACGCAATATCTATCGGAAGTTGGGCTAACGCTAAAAACGAGACATCTTTATGTGTCCTTAGCCTCTTTATCTATTAAACTTACTTTGTAGTTTCTGGAGCTATCGACAGTGTTTGTCGATAATGATTTCCCGAAGCTTCTCGGCGCCGAACTCTACCGTCCGCACCCTGCGTACGTTGTTGA
>Ga0129336_10002767_pt1 | contig 10802 bp, 8 predicted proteins | sample CPB6_02_DNA_FD_96878 | JGI IMG/M metagenome (GOLD analysis project Ga0129336, IMG submission 96878) | Freshwater to marine salinity gradient microbial communities from Chesapeake Bay, USA - CPBay_Sum_0.6_0.2_DNA | ecosystem: Environmental > Aquatic > Marine > Coastal | place: USA: Chesapeake Bay...
AACTATTGGTTTTGATAATTTACTATTGTAATAACTATTAGATAATTTAATAGTATTAGAATCTACCACAACAATATAATACTCTTTATTTGTTTCAAGTCCTCCAGATGGTGTAGTTGAAGTATGAATTACTTTATCGCCAGTTTCATACTTGTGATTTTGAATTGTTATTGCATTTGAAGATGAATTTACGTTTCCGGAAATAAAGGTCCTAGGATTTAGAACTAATTTATTTAAAACTTGATTATATCGTACAGTTAATGTAGTTGTAACACCAGAAATTACGTCAATATTAATAACATCATTTACCAATAACCCATGTGTTGATGAAGTTGAAACAGTAACAATATTTCTAGAGGCAGTTCCAGAGACAACATCTTGTAGGTTTGTTTTCAGTGAATGATAGTTTCCAGTTCCTATTCCAGTAAAGAATAGTGTATTTACAACTATCGAACTATTAATGCCCACAAAAGTTCCTGTAGAACCCAATCCAACTCTACTTGTAGATAGTCCAATTAAATCATTAGAAATTTTAGAGACATATAGTGTTTGACCTTCTGTTAATTGTACAGAAGTTACTCCATTTGTGGATATTGAGATTGGATTTCCGTTTTCCGCAGAATATATTATTTCAGTGCCTGTTTTTAATTGGTGATTTGGAAAATAAAGTGCTTTTGTGGGAATAAAAATTTGTGTTATACCAACTCCAGGGTTGGAGAATGAAATAGTAGTTCCAATTCCAACACCATAAGATGTTCCAAGTCCAAGTGACTCAATGGGATTAAAGTATAGGGTTTTATTTAAGTTAAAATTATAACTAGTCTGAATTCCAGAATCAAAAGTAAACTTTCTAGAGTCTTCATATAAAATGTCAGATGCCTTATGAGATTGTCCAGAGGTTCCTGAATATGATCTAAGAACTCTTATTCTAGAGTTATCTCGATCGATATTTAATATTTTTACTTTTTCAGAATTAATCTGGAATACATCATTCTCTCTAATAAAAGGATATGTTAGTGATCCAAAAACATTAAAATAAGTTACAATTCCAGTTGCAGAAACAACCCCAACATTATCTCTAAGTACAAAAGTATCACTTCTAACTCCAATACTATAAAAATCTCCTTGATCAAATAGAGATGTTGAGAGTCCACCAAGAGAAACAATATCAAAATTATCAAAATTATGAGGAACTGTAGAAAATCCAATATACTGTCCTGTTGAATTATATGAAGTAAACTCAATATTTGAAACTTCATTATTTGAAACAGATACATTAGTTACGTATTTTCCAGAAATTCTTGATACTTCAGCATAAGCTCCTGATCCATCTGTACCTTCATTATTGAATGAAATAATATCAGAAACTTGGTAATTATCACCACCACTTGAAATTCCGATTGTCGTTATTCCAGATTTTGCGGTGAAATTGATTCTGGTGTTTTGTTCTTTTATTTTATTTGGATCAATGAGGTAATCATAGAAACTATTTTGATTTGTTAGATTATATGGAGAAGTGTTTCTTAACCACCCTTTCGAACCTGGATTTACAACATCTTGATTCGAATATTGATCAAAATTGTAATCTATTGGTTTTGATTTATATTCATTTCCAATGAAATATGGGAATATTGGTCTCTTATAATTTTTAAATGGTAATGCAGTTTCTACTGCTCCACTGTTAATTGTTGTAAAATATGCATAAACACCATTTGGAAACTCTGGAGTTATGCAGAATCTTCCATTATACTTATCAAGATCTCCACCACCACTAAATTCATAATCCTCAACAAATAATCCAATAGGATATGTTGTGGTTGAAGGTCTATTGGAGTTTGTTGCAATGCTATAACCAGGGATCATAGATCTTATAGATCCTCCAGTTGGAGTATCATATCCATATGGACCATAAATTGGATTTCCATCGTAAGCCCAACCAATAATTGGAGAGTGTGCGTCTGATGTTTCCTCTACGTTGTTTACAATTCTAAGATCTGGTTGATAGGTCAAAACTCCATTAACATATTTTGATGCTAATGCAATCTGTCTTAATTTTCTGGGAGAATATAAGTGAGTATACTGTAAACCATATTGATTATTAAGACCATTATCAATAACACCATCATCATCCGTAATCAGTCCAGTTTGAAGCAATCTTTCGAATAAGTTAATTGTCCAACTTTTTGGATTTGAATGTAACTCTGCTCCACTACCTGCAGCAGTAACTTTTATAGTAGTGCTTGCTGAAGAATAATCAAATCCACCATTTATTACTTTAACTTCTGTTATTTGTCCGTTGCTAATTACTGGAGTTAATAATGCACCATATCCAGACCCAGTAACGGTTAAATCCGGAACAGAATTATAACCACTTCCAGAACTGACTACAAGAACTTCTTGTATTCTTGAGTTTGAGATAATGGGAAGTAACTCAGCTCCAGATCCACTATTTAAAGTAAATAAAGGTTGTCTATTGTAATTAAGTATTTCTGAAGATCCATAAGAAATTCCACCATTTTCTAAAAATACTGAAGTTATTTCACCTCTAACTACAGGTTGCAGAACTGCATTAAAGTTTTGACCGCCAACTGTAGAAACTCCAATTATTCCAGAAACACTTACTGTAATTGGTTGGTAATTGAATGTGTGAATTCCACTTCCACTTGAAGATAGATCTACAAATTGTGCTGTTTTGTAATAGAAATCTGCATTTGTCGATCCAACCCCAACAATTGATAATCTAAAATTATCATCATCAATTTTAGTTACATAATAAGATGAATTATTGGAAAGACCTCCAACTGGAGAAGATGGAGCAGTGTAAGTAATAATTTCCCCATCATTATAACCATGATTTGGTAGATTAATTAAATTAAAAGTTGTATTAATTCCTGTAGAAGATACGATAGTTTTTCTATTTTTATATCCAGACCCACCGTTAGATACTATGATTGATCCTATTTTCTTCTTATTTTCAAAAGATTCAAATTTTTGAATTCCATTTCCGTATGATGATATAGTTACAGTATTAATTCCTAAGACAGCATCTTCAAATTTTGTATGAAGTTTTACTTTATATTGATCTATAATAGAAACATAATACGAAGAATCTGTTGTTAATCCAGATATAGCAGATTGTCCTTCTGTTCTATAAATTACTCTTTCAGAGTCTCTAAATTTATGATAGGTTGAAAATGCAATTGTATTGTTTGATAAATCTACAAGACCTGCAGAGGAAACCGCATTAAATGGAACCTCATGTCTAAAAGTTACCATATCCGCGGCAATAGATGCACCTTGCCCAGAACCACCTGATATAGTTACAATTGGAGTATCTAGGTAATCAAATCCACCGTCAATAATGTTTATCCTTTCTAAAGATCCTTCTACCGAGCAATGAGCAACACATCCACTTCCAGTGGAATCTGAAATTGTAAGAACTGGTGGGTTGATTACATCATAAGAATTGCCTGGTGATAACACATCAACACTTTCTATTGGCCCATAAAAAATAGAATTCTTTGACTTGTAATTAAGAACTTCTACACCATTAATTAAAATTCCAGTTGCGCCTGGTTTTGTTTCATTTACTTTTGAATCATCTTCTGGATTCGAAATTTTTCTAACCAGTTTTTGGGATGTTAATTTTTGGTATGAGAAATCTAGAAGTTCTAATTTATCGTTAGTGACAGTTCCTGAAAAAGTGACAAAAATTCCATTATTGATATTTGCTCTACTTCTGGAAAGTCTAATCGTGTCATTATTTACTTTTTGAACAAAATAAGTTCCTTCAGAAATTCCTATTGTATTTTGGGAATTTGAAGGTCTATAAACTACAGCATCTCCAGTATAAAAACCGTGATTTGTTGCTGTTAGTTGGTTTCCACCAAAAGTTCCAGATAGCGTTACAGATCTATCTTTAATATTTAAAGGTTGTTCAAAATAATTTGGAATCGATGGTGCAGCAACATATATTGTATTTTTAGTTACTTGAGATTCTGCATAGACATTTTGTATATTTGTTGTGTATATTGAAGTTTCTGGATAGTTTACTGAATTTGCCCTTGATATTTCTCTTCTTACCTTGTCAACTCGATTAACATCAAGTGACGATTGACCTTTTATACTAAATGACTTTTTATTGTTAACTCCAGAAACAAAAACTGTTGCCTGCACTTCAGTTCCATCTGTCTGTATAATTTTTACATTATCACCTACAGAAATATTGTTTTCATCATAGGTTGTAATAGTATATGAATTATTTGACGTATTTAATAATGTTATTGACTCTACATTATAAGTTGTTGCATTATTAAATAACCAGTTGTTCGATTTTATATCATTTAGTGATATACCAAGACTTTTAATTTTTGCAATTTGATTTTCGTCATATAAGAAAGAATTTTCAATGATATTGAAATTGGATAATACTCCAGTTATTCTTACCTTAACTAAGTTTTCAGTTCCAATTCCAGAGTATCCATATGCGTAAGTATCATATCTTAGCAATTGTCCAACATCTATTGTCTGATCAATTCCAGAGCAGTTGAAAAATTGATTATAATCTTTTGATCCATATGTAATACTGACATTGGTTCCATTTTCTAAGGTTGCTATTAAAGAACCTGTTGTTGGAAAACCAACTGTAGAGTCTACATCAATTACACTAGATCCTATCGATACCGATCTTACTACTTTAGTACTTGGATGGATAGAAAATTCTCCAGATATTGATCCACTTACACTAATATCTTTATCAAAATCATAATCTAAACTGATAATATAGTAATCTTTTCCATCTCTATTAATTTTTTGTACGTTATTGACCGATCCCGATGCCTTTTTAAAATTGTCGGATTCGTCTTGAAAAATTGTTCTATTCAATAGATCCGCAGGATCTCCAGAAATTGCCTCAACAACTAAATCTTTAGTAATTCTATATTGAGCATCTGAAGGTTTTAATAAGAAATCACTTGGTCGGATTACTTGAATTTCTTCACCATAAAGTGCCCTAAAAAGAATTTTAAAAGATTCTTCAGTTCCCTTTGATGAATAAAAATCTCTAGATTGTTTTATAAAAAGATTTTCATTTAATTCTGAATATAAAGTTCTACCTTCAAAACCTGGAGTAACTTGCCTTTTAACTTTAGTTAAAAACTCCTTAAGAAATAAAATACTTAAATTGGTTACTGTAGACCCAGAAATATGTTCCTCAGCATTTGATTGAGTAAATACAAGTTCATCTGGAGTATTTGCACCTTCATATGATGTAACTCCACTAAACCCTCTTACACAACCAGTAAAAGATGTTGTTGTTTTTCCAGTGTATGTAATAATCTCACTATCAATTTGAATTAATCCATAAGAATTTGGAAATCCTGCGGTTGATGTTACACTAATTGTTTCATCGAAAAATGAAACATCGGCATTTGTTGTGGTGGACTCTGTTAAATTTGTTAAATTGTCAATTTTAATATATTGATCAATATTTTGAATTAAATCAAGAGATGCTCCATCATACTCTTGCGAGATATAATATTGCTTGAGAAAATCTACAAAAAGTGGATAATCTTCTTTTACAAAATCGGGAACTTGATTTTGTACAACTGAACTGATTTTAATTCTTGAATCTACCATTTCTTTAATTTCTTATGATCTTACGAGGGCGCCGTTTGTGTAACTTGAAGTTGATGTATAATTTGATCCTGAAGGATCTGAACCAGATGAAATTTCGTCCGATAACATATTGATCGTACTGTTATTAATATCTAGTTGCAAATAAAGATCCTGTAATCCAATAACATCATTTGATTTCGGTATTGCAGATATTTGTATAAAAGAGTCAGATCCTATCATCTTATCTGTAGATAAAATTGTAATTGGATTAATTAATATTTCTCCTTTTTCATAATCAATAGTTCCTATTGATTTTTGCAGTATTGTTGGTTGGGAACTTGACGTTAAATTAAATAATGCTAAAGAACCCTTTCTGTATTGTGATGTTGGATCTGGAATATCTGTCAAGTAAACCGTTTCAAAAATGCCATTAACTCTAAATCCAGAAGATTTTATGTTATATCCTTCAGTGTTTTTTACATGGAAAGAATTTCCATAACATATTTCATACTGAGCAAAATCATTTGGCAATACTTTCAAATCTCTTCTGATTTGAATTTTGGTTATATTTGATGTAATAGAAGAATGACTATCATCAACAACTTTTTGGTATTTACTATACTTAAATCTTGCTCCGTACTTGTTAAGTTCAATGGAATTTGCATATTTGTTAATATTATTAGAAACTAATGATTTAACAAAATCTGCTCCAGGAGCTAAATTTGAATTATAATATACAGTAGAATCAACTTCAATATACAGGAACTTAAGATCTGTAATCTCCGGTATAATTCCTGCTACTGCATATTTTCTAAGTTCTCTTTTTAAATTATCCTTTACTGTATTTGGAACAAACGGTCCATAAAATGGTTTGATTGCAATATAAACTCTTCCAAATTGTGGAGGATCTAACTCTTCACCTCCAAATACGGAAACAGATTGTGCCTCTGGATAAATTTGTGGAATTAACGCTTCATAATCAAGTGAAGTAACTGCTCTATTTTGAGAAGCATATACTCTTGTCGCATAACTTTTAATGGACGAAACTGATTCTATTTCTTTACCACCTTCAGATGCTATATTCGTAGTGATCAAAGAAATTCCACTAGTTACAATAGCACCATTGTTATCTAATATTCTACCATTGAATACAAAAGAATTTACTCCGTTCGCAATTTCCCCATTTGTAACATTATATTGCACTTCAATATAATTTAAATTTTCGAGTTTTTCTCCAATTACACCATCACCAAAAATTAATTCATATCTTTGATCTTCAACTTCTTGAATAAAAAATACTTTAGATGTTGAGGTTACATTAAAAATATTATTTGCTAGAATAAACTTTCTAGAATTTGTACTTGTAGATGTATCCCTTACAGTAACTCTTATTGTTGAGGTATCAATATTTGCATTTTGTAAAATATATCTTTGGGGCGGTGTTGGATTATTTGAGTCAACTGTAAAGTTTGTCGTTAGATAAGTCCCTTCATAAACAACGACATTATCAAATGATGCAATTCCATTTACAACAGGAACTGTAATATCTTCTGGAATTGAAAATGTGTAACTTTCAGATCCAAATGATGATGATGTGCAGACTAATCCTTTCTGGAGAGTTAATGTGAGTGGATTCGTTGCAAATCCTGTTGTATCGACAAAAAAAGATATATTTCCCTGAGATGCTTTTCTGGATCTAGGAACATAACCAATGTTTCTTGCGAGAGAAACTACGTTTTCTCTTAAAGTCGCACTATCAATAAACACTTCATTGCTAACCATGTTAGCATTGTATGATGAAATGTAGGTATTATATGCTAAAGTATCAATTAAAACTGATAGATTAGAACCTTCAAAATCATAATCAGTAAAATTTGAATTCGATCTAAGGTAATCCTTAATCGAAGTCTTTATTTGATCGAAATCTAAATTGGTAAAATTGACTAATGCCATTATCGTGTTGGTTGTAGTGCGAATGATAACTGTTGCGGTGATACATCAATTCCAACAATATAATATGAAATGGTTACATTAAACTCACCCTCATCATAATTTGGTTCAACCTTTACATCAATAAGTTCAACTCTTGGTTCATAATTATTGATTGTATTTTCAATTTCATCTTTTAAAATAGATGCAGAAATATCATCAAGATTTTCAAACAATATTCTACTAACTCTAGAACCAAGATTTTGGTTAAAAAATCTTTCCCCAGGTTGAGTAAAAATCAAATTTCTTACAGATCGGGCAATTGCAGTTTCATTTTTTGTTGCAATGAGATCATAATTCAGGGGATTAACCTGAAAAGAAAGACTAATATCTTTAAATCCTTTACTTAGCCGTTCTACAGGCATGAAAAAACAATAAATCTATCTTATTTATTACCCAAAAAGTGGTTCTGTGCCGTATTCCCAGTCATCATAGTCATCATCATTTCTGATTTTTGAATGAAGTTCATTTTGAACATGAAAATCATGTTTTTTTGGTGTCAAATCATCATTTTCAATTTCTCTGAGAAGTTTCTGGTCCATTTTGTGCTCCTGATTCTTTAAAATCAGAACTTTTTACGGGGTTGCTATCCCGAATATTTGTAATTTCGTACATAAAATCGTCAGATGTTTCAATTTTACGACGATTTTCAACGGAATATTCGGTCAGATCAATTTCATAACCTGGATTTTTGGTAATTCTGTTTTTTGTCCACGCATCATCATACCATAATATTTTATTGTTTGGATAAGCATAGAAATTTCCATTATCCATTTTGAAAAAATGAGCACATTTATGCTCTGGAGTATCACTAAAATTGGTGTTTAAAGTGGATTTTGACTCCCATGACCAATCAAGGGTGAATAAATAAGTTCCTTCGTTTTTTTCTCCACGATAATTAATCAATTCAGCACGCAAGTTAGATAATCTTGAACGAACTTGAACATCGATGTAAGGAGAAAAACAATCCCACCACATACACTCTTCCAATTCTGGTGTTGGTGCATCAGGTTTCCAACAAAACGCATGAATTGGTCTACGAGTCCAGTTGACCCCATTCTCTAAAAACGCCTCAAAGAGGGGTACATGCTTCTCTAAGGATGCTACAGAGTGAACGTCGCATAAAGTTACCTCACCGTGTCCTTTTTTATGATTATAAAGAAACTCATTACGAATATAGCAGGTAACCGTAGGAAGATTATGATTTAAATATGCCATAAATTGTCAATAAAAAAGCAGGAATTTCTTCCTGCTTTATCTATATTACTTACCTTGACCCCGATACCTTTTCTTACGTCCATTACGAGATGTAGCACTCAACAAAGTACGAGCAGAACGCCCTTGACGAGTTTTTTTCGGTGCCCCAGGTTCAAACAGAGTCTTGTTACCACCACCTTTAGCCATTAGATTTCCTCCAATTCAATTTCGTTTACATCATAGTCTTCATTTTGATAATACTCTTGAGAGAGATTATCCAAGACCTCAAGACATTCTTCATAAGAGAGGTCCTGATAGATCTTACGCCCTTTATATAAGACGTTAAAGTGTTTCATCAGATTACTCGGGTTTTCTCGTGTCCGACTCGAATACGTGGATCGCACCAAATATCATAACCTTGATCCTTTGCATCAAGACAGAAGGAAACATCTTCTCCACACATATCTTGAACTGCACCAGACTCAAAGACTTGCATCTTAGGAGCAAACCAAGGATACTCAAGATTCTCAAATACGCCTTTCTTAATCAGAACCCAACCAAAACCAGTGTAGTCTACAGTAAAAGGTTTACGACGTTTCGAGATACTCTCCACATTCTCGTGATTCATTACACCACCATTCTTACGGAAGTCATCTTCTTCCAACCAGTGTGCTACTGAGGTTGTGTGACCATCTTCTGTTGCATACCATCCTGCAACAATCTCACGTTCCGTGCCATCTTCAGAAAGTGCAAGATCGCACAATTGCCAGAACTTTTCTGTGTTGAATACAATGTCACTATCAATCCATAGTTGATAATCATATTGCAGTTTACCATCCCAAGGAACCTGCTTTGGTCCACGAAGTACATTTGCACCAAGTACTTTACAACGTGCAAAGTTTACCATAGATGAGTAGTCTTGAGAAATCTGAATACTCATACCATTCTGTACCATATCAAAGCACAGTTGTACAAAGTTCTTCAGAAATGTAAAAGAACATCCACGTCCTGGTAGACAGAAGACAATGCTCTTTCCTCGCATTCTTTCTTTAATTGCTTCAATATCCCATTCTTCTTGTTGAACAATAGGTGATTTTGCTTTAACCGTAAATCCTTTTGCCATAAGTGAAATTAACCTTCAGATCAATTTTATCAGTCTATATATGTCCTGTCAATAATTAGTGTGAAGACTCTAATACAGTCTTTTTATTGATATACAGTTCCTCATAAGATAAGTCTTTCTGTTCATAATCAGTCTTCATAATACCTACAAGATTGTTCAATGTACTCCATACAGTAGAGAAATCTTCTTCCTTTACAGAGTGCATAATACACTTATCTTTTGCGTATATGTGATAGACCTTTTCCATAAAAAAATATCTCCGGAATTTTTGCAGTTGTGCATTATCTTGCGACCGCATTATATATGAGGACAAGCAAAAACCCTAGCGGAAGTCCAACTAGGGTAAAACATTGTCTCGGATATCTAATCAACCATCCAGCAAAAACAACCTTCCAAAAATTCCAATAAGGTTTACTTCTTCTTCGTGCCACCTTTCTTTAAAGTCCTCTTATCAGGTCTCGAATATCCATTACTGTGAATCCATTTGACTCCCATTTAATTCTCCGGAATTTTTTTATGAACGTTGTATTTAGAGGTCGAATTGTCACCTCTGTAGGTTACAGGGACCCATTGATTTTTTATCGAACCCCCCGTTACGCCCGCAGGGCACGTAACATAAAACCCCAAATAACTGCCGAATACGCATACGAATAAAGTCTAACATAAGTGCCCCCCAGTGTCAACCAGAGGGCACACAGTTAGCATCAGAACTCGATCACATCTGCAGTGGGTTCAGCATAAGCAACTGATTGCTGATTGTCTTCGATAAGAGTATCGAGGATCTGCAGAATCTCATTGCCGTTGTTACCCTTTGCCAGCAGAGAAAGCATCACGGACTTAGACATAATAAAGAAGAAAAGTGTTGTGAACTGTGTGT
>Ga0129336_10002768_pt1 | contig 10799 bp, 20 predicted proteins | sample CPB6_02_DNA_FD_96878 | JGI IMG/M metagenome (GOLD analysis project Ga0129336, IMG submission 96878) | Freshwater to marine salinity gradient microbial communities from Chesapeake Bay, USA - CPBay_Sum_0.6_0.2_DNA | ecosystem: Environmental > Aquatic > Marine > Coastal | place: USA: Chesapeake...
CATTAAGATACTCAAAGTTCCAAGTGTGCTCACAGATACCAATATCAAATCCCAGTTTATAGACACAGACCATAATACTCAGTAAAGTTCCCATCCCAGATTTTACTTGGACGAAAGCCCACGATGGATATTCATTCCAAGAAACTGATGCTTGAAGTAGTGCCCATCGTTTTGTATGAAGGACTTGAACATACCATTCGTGTCCATAATCCTCACGATGTTTAAATGATATTAGTTTCATTCCGAATCCCAGGGTAATTCCTGGTCAGACAGAACAGTTCCCATAGGACCTTTAGGTGCTTTCATCAGACGTGCAATCTCTTCATCACGCACTTTCCATTCCTTGAACTTATCTTCAAGGTCTTCATCCATCGTCAGTTCGTATTCTTTACAAACTTTGCGTTGTTCTTCAATGCTCACCCAGTCATTGAATACCAATGACATTGCACCACTGCGAATACTTGCGGGACACATACCTACACACAGCATAAACTTCTCAAACAGTTTGAAATACTGTTTGGCGTTCAAGTCAGCAGCAGGAGCAGTAATTAGGTAATGCTCTTCAGGAATAAAGTCATCATCAGAGAAAGATGAACTATAACTAGGAGTCCAGGTGGCGTCGAAAGAAAATTTGACTTCAGCAGTGTAAGACATGATTTAATTAAAACGAAGGAACAACATCATTTTTTAAATTAACACTTGATCTATCAAGTGTTTCATAAACTGTGTACAACTTATTAAAAAGAGCAGCAGTACTACCATAATCTCTTGCAATCATCCGTTCTTCGGAAATCGTAAGATTTTGAAGTGCTGATAGAATGATTCCAATTTCATGAACATTCAAATTTACGTTTTTTTCAGTCATTGTCATTCTCCTTTTTTCTAACAATTGGTTCTTCCCAGTTTGGATTGTTTGCATGTAAAACATAATTGATGAATATACTGCCAATCATAGCACCTGTATAAGCAAAAAGAAAAGTAATCATTTTAATACCTCAACGAATGTAAAGATAACCACCCGCCCGATCAGCATGTTGCATCAACCATTCACGCTGTTCAATGATGCGAAGATCGTAGCGAACACCTTTGGCAGGAGATTTCCAAGAAGCAGACTTATAGACTTGACCAGTCTTTTTGTCCACAAAAGCGTGGACAGAGCGAGAACCAGCAGCATTCATAACAATTTTATGATACTTACGACCAGTCTCAGGATAGAAGTCATAGTCGCAAGTGCCCTGCTTCAGTTTATCAATTTGTTTCTGATGATACTCATGAGTATCGGCATCATCAATAAACTTTTGATGAGACTTGATGCTGTAATCAATGTAGTTCTGGCGCAGTGCCTCACAGAGAGCATAGGTGTGCCATAGAACAGCATTCTGAATATTCTGCCGTGCCTCTTGCCGATCAGCATATTCAGAGAAGGTCGTGGTCATGTCCTTTGTTTGAACTGAAGTCAGTATATCAGAGTTTTCTTTCTTTTGGGCAAGTTAGTGTGTCAGTTTTTCAAGTGTCACAACTCCAAGTTGCTACAATAATTTGCTTCCTTATGATTACCAAATTCCCCTTTTACAAAAGCATTAAATCCAACCATTAAGCGTGTCTCATCTGTAGTATTTTCAGACGTTCCATGTTTTATTCCTGAAGGAAAAATAATTATTGATCCTGTTTTTGCTGGAATCCACCAACTTGTAGCGTTATGAATATTATAATCAGCGTACTCATACTCAAAATTAAAATCATTTAAAAATCCTGGTGTTCCATAAAAATATACATTTCCCATTTCTGGAGATGCATTTACGTAAATGATTCCGCTTAAAATACAATTTTGATGAGAATGTATTTGGTGACATGTTCCTTTATCTGTTCTTGTTATCCAAGAATTAGTAATATAAAAATCTTGTTTAATTTTTAAAATTTCTCTTGTGAAAATACTTAGATGACGCTCACAAGTTTCTTTTAAAGACTTTAATCTACCATCATTTAAAATATAAGTTTTGGATGAAAGTTTATTGCTTGATCCATAATTTGGTCTTAAATCTAAGTTCTTAATACATCTCAATTCATCAGGCGTAAAGACATGTCCAGAATCTTCAGCATAATAAACTGGTGTAGAAAATAATGATATAGTAGTTCCTTCAGTATCCATAATAAAATTAAAAGTCAATCTTTTTCTTGTTGTTTATCAAAATTTAAAAGACGACGAAACTTAGGTCTTTCCGTAGTTGATCTTTGTCTTTCAACTGCTTGCACTGCTCTTTCTTTTTGTGCTGAAACTCTTTGCTTTTCTTTTGATTCTAAATCTTTTCCACGTTGAACTGGATCTACATCTGCTGCTGCTTGTCTACGTCCAGCAAGTTTTTCGGATGATGCAATTGATGCTTCATATTCACGTTTTCCTTTCTCATATTCAGAAGCAGAACTTTCATAAAAATTTACATCTTCCCCATGCATTCCAGCGTGATGAGGTGATTTCAAAAGATCTTCCATTCTTTTATCATGACGCTTTCTGTATGGTAGAGCAGTTCTGTACATGAGTCTTTTTACAAGACTTCTACGTGATTTACCAGAATCAGAAACTTTTTTACGATTCTGTTCAGGTGATGGAAGTTGTGCTGGTGTTACTTTTCCACGTTCAAGTTGTTCTTGGAACTGCTTAAAGGTCTTCATTTCATCTGAACAGTCTTTTGATTATTTATTGAGTTGTCATCCCAGTGACGAATTGCATTTGCAATAATAAAAAAGTTTGTGATGAGGATTTGTACAGTAATTAAAAGTCGAATAAAAGCAACTCTATCTGCGGTTTTGTTGCAATGTGGATGAGATTTCTCACCGAGAGCACAATAGATGTAATAGAGCAATCCTTTATTCTTTTTTGATTTTATTTTGGACAAATAATAACCTCTTTTGCTCCTTGTTTTTTTATGTAGTCTTCCCAAAACATGGCAGACTCAATATCAAAAAATACTGCAGATTGTTTTGAATAACCTTTGTTTTTTTTGTGAAGGTACTTAACTTCAAATTTCATGATGATTACTTAATAGATCCACATTCCACTAAATCAAATTCATTTGGATAAACCAAAATATTTACATTGTGCGATTTATGTTTTCCTTTATTAACTAAAATTGTGATGTACTCATTGCAAATGAAACTGATTGTACCAGAGTGAAATTTGTACTTAACAGAAAGACCTTCTTCAAAAAAAGAATGATTAGCAGTCATATTCTTTTGTATAGGAAAGATACTTAATTTGTTCTTGAAGTTGTAAAATCTCTTTTTGTTGATCCGTGATTTTTTCCTGAAGTTGAGAAATTCGATCTTGGTATTGTTGTTTAAGTTCACCAATCATGTGATTGGTATGAAATACGTTTTGCGTCATATCAAGTCGTAAAGGACTCAACAACACCAGAGTCTAGATTTTCTACAAGAGCGTAAGTTCTTGCATTTAGAATGTTTTCTCTCAGATTACTATAGAACTTCTCATAAAAATTGCCATCATCTTCATCAGAAATTAAATCAAAACATTCATCATCATCTTCAGCAATTACATTCCAAAGTCCACCATATTCAGAGGCGGGAAAGGGAATGTAGTGATCGACAATGTACAGAAATTTTTGTGCCATTTGTGTTTGTAGGTTTACTCTTTTAATCTAAAATTAATTGTTGGATTTGTCAACTTCATCATCAGGTGCAATGATGAATGCTGCTCCGATTGTAAACACAGAACCGATAATAACTCCAAGAAGAAAAGACATCAACAGAACTCCGCAAGGTAATAATCAACTGTAATTTCAAGTTTTGCTGCTTCACGCTCACATTCTTCAATAAAATCATCAATGATTTTTTCTGTGAATGATCTTTCTTGTTTGTCTTCGGAATCAATCATGATTTTTCTTTGAGAACAATGTAAGTATAACAGATAGATGGTGAGTTTGGGAACACCTAGGACACCTTTTCAACTGGTCGCTTCAGATCATACACATAAATGTGCTTTCCTGGTGTTTCAATCCACTGTGCTTCCCCAGTTTCCAGTGCTTCACGCAGTTTCACTGCCGTGTCCAGTAAAACACGTTCTCCCGTTTTTTTATAGTGTGCTCTTTTGTAATCACGAATTGTTTTGTCATGATAACGTTTCCCATTCCAGTCAATGATTTTTCCTGGAGATGTCATTCCAAGATGCTTAAAATTACTTGCTTTATAAATTGTACCTTCGTGTCCATGATGTGGATCTGCATAAGATAAAATGATCTTATGCTCTGTATTCTTCTTAATCCAACGAATTGTTTTACCGATGAAATAAGATTCTGTGTTTCTTGGTGTTTCATCTATGCAACACAATCTACGCAACTCAATAATGTCACGTTCCTTTTCTACACCATATTCAGCGTATTTTTTCCATTGTCCCACCATTGCTGGTAGACCATAGATCATTGCACCAATCATGTCACCTTGATGCATTAATGCAAAGGTGTACTGGACTGAACTAATGTGAGAACTTCCACTGTAGTGCCAACTCTCCACAAATTTGCGGACATTCTTAATTTCAGTCAAAGAAACAGTAAAGTCTTTGACTGAACATGACTGGTGATCAATGTCAAACAGACTGAGCATATTCAAGAGTAGCAGGATGAAGAACCAATGGGATGATACTATGTGGCATAGTACCATTATACGACAACAAAGAAATTAGATCAATTACTTTGTTAGCACTGACGATGTTATAATACTTGTCCCGAGTTTCCTTATCTTTAAAGGGAAAAATGATGCATGAAGACTTTAGAGTTGCGGATTCAAGAAAATCAAACTTGACCTTCTTTGCATTGGTGTACATAACAAGACCACAATCTCCATGTTTTTTTCTGATGGTCTCATTAGTTCCATCTGAAATTTGAGGTCCTGAAATGCGGATGTAATCAACCTCATGAGGATCATTGATTGTGGAATCAATGACTTTCAATATTTGATCATCATACACTGGAGAGACAATCGTTTTACTAACATCACAGATGAGTTTGTCTCTATGATTTGAATATGTGATTTCAGTGCGTCCTTGATATGGACGCTTGTACATTTTTACAATTACAAAGTTATCATTGCTGTTAATGTACATTTCAGTAATATCCATGATGTTATGATCTGGATTTCTGGATAACTTTCTGAGGCACAGCAATGGCATCTTGAAAATCAAAACACCTTGATCATCAAGAAAGTTCTTAAGTGCCAACTGCATCCAAATCATGTAAGAAGGTTTGTGTAGAGTTTGATTAGGATGACTTGGATCTTTATCTTCTAGGTCTGCAACGATTGTCTGATACGTTTCTGTGTGTTCAGAAAGAAGATTTTTTGGATGAATATATGTGAAATCATTGTATCCACAAAAGTTTGCCATCATGGAAAGATGTGGAGACAGTGACAAAGTTTTTCCTTGAACTTGAAAATGAGACTTGAAATTTTCTGGAGAAATTAGTGTCATTTGGATTCAATCATTACTTGGAGGAGACTTTTGTTGAAACAATTTTTCTCAATCAGAGTGTTCAAGACTTTGTAAGAAACACCAATTGTATCAGACACGGTTGGATCGGATTCGAGTTTGTTAAGAAACTTATCATAAGTCAGATCCTTATCAAAATATTTGATCGTGTTTGAAATGTATTCAATTCGTTCTACAATGTAAGAAAGAATATTCATAACATGCTGATATACTTTCTTTTCTGCATCTGGAGTTGAACTATTACGTTCGACATTTTCGATGTAAGTGTTAGGTTTTTTGATGTCAACAGGTGTAGAAATATCAGATGAATCTTGTGCAAAAATTTGCATAAGATCATCAAACAATTTTTGATCTGAGATAATAGAGTCCAAATTGTTTTTGTTAATGATAATGCGGGAAATATTTGAACTATTAAAGATCTCTCGCGTATATTCATCTGCAGTCAAAGGTACAATGTATCCATCAGGATCATTTTGGAAGATAGAAAAAACTTTTTCAACCTTACGCAACGCCTGTGGAATCGTAATTCCCTCACGTTCCGCTAGTGCTTCTGCAGTATCAAACATAATGGATGAGATCTTATCATCACGATTACCGTCAATACTCAAAGAAACAATATAAGACTTGAGTTTATTTTTATTAGGAGTCAAACCACGACTAATTTTTTGAATAGAAGCACCTTGATCTCCACGATCATAACTCAAAACAGTTACATTGATCGAAGGAACACTAAAAGAACGTTGGCACATACTGGATGCAATAATCCATGCACGTTTACCTTGTTTCTCTGCTTTTCTAATCAATTCTTCAACATGCTCTTCTGCTTTTTCATTCTTAGTAATATTACCATTAATATAGTAGACAATAAAATACTTAGAAAGAACTCCATTTGCAATATCACACAATTCCTTCATTTGATTGTTTTTCATAGAAACAAACTCTATGACATTTTTAACTTCATCGTTTTGTTGGCGAAGAAGATTAAAAATATTCATACAATTTGCATCCATATCTGCACTACAACCAATCAAAGACTGATAATGTCCATCCCAGAAAGATTGGGCACGACGAACATCTGCAGAACACTTAGAAAAACTAGGTGCATATTGTTCAAATCCTGTCATTGCAGGAACATAGTTAGAATAATCAAATCTAAAGAACAAAGGAACAGCAAGTTTTGTCTCAAACTCTAAAGCACGATCATAAACATCAAAAATACGAGTATTTTTAATTTTAACCTCAGTGCAATCGCGCATTGCAAGCATGTCAAAATAAGATACTTTGATCATGCCCTCAATGTTATCATGAATACCACGGGCACGATCACTATTTGTACCAGTGGTAAGAATAATCATACCATGATTACCAATTTCATTTACTTTTGGTGCAACATTTTTAGTGTGAGCACCGTAATCTGCTTCATCAGTAACTGTGATCTTATCTTTGAATTTAGAAATAATTTCTACGTTTTTATTCAGATTTTTTCCATCGTGCAATGATGCAAGAACAACAACTTTTTTACCAGCAAAGATGGAAGTATTAAAATTTTTCTCAAATTCAGGATCACGAAGATCGTGAACGTCAATGTTCTCAAACTGAGTGTATTCGTATATCTCTTTAACAAATGAAGAAAATGAAGACGTATAATATGCACACACGACCATGACCTGTTGAGGAATCAACGTAAAAGTTGAAAGAAATGTATTTGTTTTACCAAATCGTGCCGCAAGTTCTGCAATAAGTTTTTTAACTCCACTATCAAGAGCAGTAATAATCTTATCAACCGTTTCCAGTTGCCAAATCGTTAGGGAAAGAACTTTACGATTTTGAATGCCACTTAGTTGTTCTTTCCAAAGTTCAACTGGATTATTATATTTGTATCGAGTCCATTCAACACCTGCATTATTTCCACGTTCAGAAACATACATCCACTCAACGCCATTGTCCTTAATGTAATGAAGTTTACGATGAATCTTTTGATCGTAAAAGTGATCAGTAAGTACAATATCTGTAGGAATGAAAGCAACGATTATGACTTCTTCATAACAAGCAGTCAGTTGTTGCTTAACACGATTAATTGCCCCAATCGTCGTTTGTCCTGTTTTCCATTTCTTTTGAGCATAAGCACCTTTTGTCGTGTAAAAGTAAATCCCATTAAGATCCGAATTTATCGCATCCAGAACTTCCTGAGAAATCACAGAAAGTCCTTCAGTTCCACTCGGAACTTTTTTGCTGATGTACTTTTCCCAAGGAAGGCGTTTGGTCATTGCGATTGCTGATAACGAAGTAATTATAATACAAAAATCTGGCACATGCCAAAAGACATGTGCCAGATCTTCAAGTGTCTACTATCAGATGATCTCTTTGATTAGTTCATCAAGTGTGGAAGAAAAATCAGATTTGTTCTTCGGAACAATATCTTTTGCAACAAAGATAAGATCATCCTGATTCACACGAGTTTGTACAACAGCATCTTTAATTTCGATGTTCTTGTACACAGCATCCCATGTGGTGTATGCTGCCATCATTTGAACTGTATCAAAGAGAAGCATGTAGTCAAAGGTCTTTTCAATTTGACTTTTCTTCATGTTACGAAAGTTCTTAAGAACAATCTTAGCAGTGTATGGACGTTTCTTTAGGAACATCCGTTGAGCACCTTTGCACTCCCAATTCTCAGAATTGCAGTCAATGAAGTCTTTTCCGTCTTCACGGAATCCAACGTACTCAAGTTGATTGTTACTCCACTTGGCAGTGGACATTTCTTGAATCTCTGTGCGGAGACCTCGCAGTTGATTGCGCTTTAGACCATTGGTGGCGACAATCGTACCAAAAATCTCTTGCCAGTTGAATTTTTTGAAGTTGATCATTGTGTTGTGATGAACAGATGTAGTGTAAAACGGTTTTTTGATGAATTAAATGAAGACTGTGCCACTTTTTGGAGTGGCACGATGGTTTTTAATAAATTTGTGTGCTTGCAGCACAGTGCTCACATCCGTGAGTTGTTCGCCATTGTAGATAATGACAAGTCTTTTTCCCCATGGAACGGCAGCGTATCCATCTTTAGTTACAAATCCTTCTTTCATTTGGTGATTACATCAGCGACAAAATTACCTTTGATAAAGACCTCATCGACGACATGCTGAACACGACGAGCAGTGGCAATACCAACCTTGTTACTATACACAGGAATCACCACTTTGCCAAATGGTTTGATGTAGTTGGAGAAGTCTCCAGGACAGAGATCTCCACTCTTCATGCGAGCAGTATCTTCAGGATTCACACGAATGCAACGGCCAATGCTTTGAACAGTGGAGATAAAGTTCTGATTACGCATAAAGATGCAGGACTGAATGCCAGGAACACTGATACCTTCAGTCAAGATGCCAATGTGAAGAACAACAAACTTACGATTTGAGTCTGCACCATACTCTGCCAGAGTGTCAAGGAATTCATCCCGTTTGACTTTACGACCATTGACAAAAGCACCATGCTTTGCCGTGATCCAGAGCACATCATATCCATTCTCCTGCATTTCGGGAATGAAGGAAGTGTTAGACAGCATTTGAGTGAGTACCTTAGTGTTTGGTGCAACCACCAACACTTTATTCATGTCATCATCGTTCAGAATACAATCACAGAGAGTGTAAAAATCACGCTCAGCAGCATTCTCTTTGTCTCTAAAGGAGGAGACTTCCATCACAGAAGTCTGAGGAGGAAGAATGCTACCATTCTCAATCAACTCAGGTGCTTTGACACTGAAGATCTTACTGCCAAATACTTCAGCATCATTGTTACCTGGTTTAGACACAACTTGACTAAACTTGGGAGTTGCAGTCATAGAATAAAAGTTCTTTGACGTTTGACTGATTGACTTCACTGCATCAAAGAACCGACGATTCACTGCATTGTGTGCTTCATCAAGATAAGTCACATGAATATCAAGTTCTGCCTGAACAATCTTGTGAAGTGAATGATACGTGGTAAAGATAATCTTTGCACCAGGAGTAGTTTCCCAGTGATAAGCAAGTTCAAGAAAATCTACGATACGAGTATGCTTGGTATCTCCACTGTGAACGTGAATGATATTGACATTTGAAATATACTTCTCAAACTCATCAGACAGTTGTTGTGCCAGCAGAATCTTAGGAGCAACAACCAGAATCGTTGCATTGGAATCTTGTTGCAGGATCTTCTGAGCACTAGCAATCATCATGATTGATTTGCCAGCAGAAGTCGGAGCAACAGTCAACATGCGAGAGTGCTGTTGCGTGAGAAACAAGAACTCTTTTTGCTGGGGACGAAGTTGAAACATAATCTTGACTTCAATACTTAGAGTATAGCATAAAAAAAGTCCCTCATGAGGGACTGAACAGACAATTGTTAAGGTGTCCTCACTCGGACAGAGCGGATCCCCTCCAGTTCTTCGGTGGTGGGGAATCACATTTACCTTCAAGAGACCTTACCATTAGTTCAGTAAATTTTTCCATTTTTTCTGGTGACACAGTGCTCGGATTGTAATTAATCGCGTTCTTAAGAGCAACAAGTTCATTCCATTCTTCTTGAGTGAGATCGCTTGTTCCTGTTTTTGAAAGTGTCATTTAAATTCCTCAAAAATGTCTTCAAATACTAACATACTATCTAGACAAATGAGGTTTTTTTAATAATGTCTTTATTTTTGTGTAAAGTCTTGTAAAGACCTTCAATCATTAGATAAAAAATTACCAAAGAATCCAGAGTCTCCTGGTTTACGGTTTTCGAGTTTATCAAGAATAGAATCGGTTGCTTGCAAAGATTCAATACGTGAAATCATATCAGCAATGACACTACAAACCATTGGACGTTCTTGACGTGCCGCATATGCTAGCGCATTACGCAGAGATGCTTCTGCTTCTTTTAAACTTGCTTCTACTGATTCAGATAATGCCATTAAAATTCATTCCTCTTTCTTAGTGGTTCAATAAATTATATACTCAAATATCAACATTGATCAATTGATAGATGGTCTTTAATCCAAAATCCATCATCAGTCATTGTCCAACCTTCAGAAATCATTTCATCATAAGTTTTACTTTTTGCCAATTCATTTCCCTCTACCCAACTAGGTTGATCAAGTTTTTTAAGAAGATAAGATCCATCACCTTGATCTACCCACTCAATAGTATCACCTTCCTTAAGATTTGCTGCTTCTAGCAAGTCATCAGGAAATGTTACATAATATTCATCTTTATCAGTGTCTTCATCTTTGACTACTTCAACAGGAAGACGCCATTTTACAACTTTATCTTTAGGAGGAAACATCCTATCA
>Ga0129336_10002770_pt1 | contig 10796 bp, 18 predicted proteins | sample CPB6_02_DNA_FD_96878 | JGI IMG/M metagenome (GOLD analysis project Ga0129336, IMG submission 96878) | Freshwater to marine salinity gradient microbial communities from Chesapeake Bay, USA - CPBay_Sum_0.6_0.2_DNA | ecosystem: Environmental > Aquatic > Marine > Coastal | place: USA: Chesapeake...
AGTTAAATATAGATCTGGATCAAAAAGACGCCAATCATCTCCATTATAAAAATAAAACATTTCATCATTATTGTTAGTCATTATTTTCCTCATCATCTACACTGATAGCTTCAACCCAACTATCTCCACATTCTCTACAAGAAACGGCATATCTTTCTGTAGAGCCCGAAACGGCTAACAAAGCCGCTGTAAAATTAGTTGGATATGGACACTCGGAACAGGGTTCTATTTTATATGTTTCTATATTCATTTTCTACTCGCATTTTAATGGTGTTGAAAATATTTTGATCTTCTTTTATCTTTAGAAGAGCATTTTCTCTACCTTGAGCAAAGTTTTCTCCGTCTAGGAAAATCCAAGCTCCCTTTTGGGTAAAAATACCATTTTGTAGTCCTAGATCAAGAAGTGCTCCTGCTAGGTCTACGCCTTTTCCGTAGTAAATATCGAACTCTGCAACCTTGAGTGGTGGAGCCATCTTGTTTTTGATAACTTTAGCCTTGACTTTTATGCCAACAGCATTACCTTCTTTATCTTTTATATCTTCTTTTTTGCGCAAATCTAGTCGAACTGATGAATGAAAGCGTAAAGCCATACCGCCAGGTGTGGTTTCCGGATTTCCAAACATAATTCCAATTTTATTTCTCATCTGATTAATAAAAACAACTAGTGTTTTACTGTCATTGGCAAGCGCTGTGATCTTACGCATGGCTTTTGCCATCATTCTAGCTTGAAGACCCATTTGATTTGCTTCCATTTCGCCTTCTAATTCGGCTTTTGGAACCAAAGATGCAACCGAGTCAACAATAATTAGACCAATTTCACCAGTTTTTACAAGTTTATCTACTATTTCAAGCGCTTCTTCGCCATAATGTGGTTGTGCAAGCAATAATTCGTCTAAATTAATGCCTAAATCAATCATGTAACCTGGATCCAACGCGTGTTCTGCATCAATGTAAGCACAACGCAAACCTTGTTTTTGCGCCTCAACCACAAGTGACAAAGCAAGTGTAGATTTGCCAGATGATTCTGGTCCAAATATTTCTACGATTCTTCCTCTTGGTAAACCGCCAATACCAAGTATTTTGTCTACGGTAGGGGCTCCTGTTGATATTGCAGGCCATGGTTGAACTGAAGAATTTCCCAGTTTCATAACTGTACCAGCACCGAATTGCTTATCTAGCATAGATATAGCTAGATCTAACTGCTTAGAGTCTTCCATGTATTAATTATACCACAGCTTTCTTATTATTTTTCTGCATCGTTGCTTCTACTTCTATGATTTTTTCTTTAATAGCTTTTTCTATTCTGCGTAATTCAATTCTTGATTGGCTATCAAGTCCAAGTTGAGCTTGTTTAACTTTTTCGTAAACTGAATATAGTTTTATTAAATAAGTTTGATTTGCAATTCTCACGATTTTTCTTTCGTAGTTGGTATACTTGATGCAACATTATAGCAATATAACAAAAGAAAAGAGTAGCCGTGGCAAGAAATGTAGACATCGATAACGATTATCGAAGAGCAGTTTTTCTTCTTAAGCAAAGGATAAATAATCCAGCAGATTTAGTAAGAATATGGTCTTTTGCTGGACCGTGTCTTGAGAATTATCCTTCCATAGAAAAAATTCGAAAAAAGTAGGAAAATTTCTTGATTTTTTTTGACAGACATGATTATAATGTCTCTACGGGAAAAACAGTTAAAAGTAAAATTATTATCTCATTACTTAGTTAAGAGAATACTTGATGGTAATAGATAATATGAGTTACTATATATAGCATCACCGTAAAGATTCAGGAGGTGATGTTAATGAAAATATACCAAATCTATGTTCCGGAACTTGCAACCTATCTAAAATATAAAGTTTTAGATCCAGAAGATATAGAATCTCTAATAGAGAATATAGATACAAAATCTCCTAAAGATTTCAAACTTGCCGTACTAGAGCATGTAATATATAATATTCATTCTGATATAAAAGAATCATTAAGAATAATGTCAAAGCAGGCAGCAGAACGCTGCATAGACGCAATGTATAACGGTTGCGTAATGCTAAATCCCGGTATAGATATAGATTTGTGGTTAGAACTTGCATATGCAAAAGGAGCTCTTGAAAGAGAACTACAAGACATAAGCATGATCGATGCCGAAATAACAAAAAAATTTAAAGATTCGCTACTTAAAAAAGATCGCTTAAATAATTCTAAAACAAAAGTAAAAAAACTTAGTAGGCAAAAATTTCTAGGACTTGAAGAATATCTTGGTTCGAATGTTATTCGGACAACAAGAAGCTGTTACATCAGTGGTCTCCGCTTTAAAAAGATCTCAAGTAGGACTTAATGATAAAAATAGACCTTTGGGCATTTTCTTATTTGCCGGATCATCAGGCGTTGGAAAAACTCATTTAGCAAATACGCTACATAAATATTTATTTAGCGAAGAATATCCAATGGTTAGAATAGATTGCGGAGAGTTTCAGCATAAGCACGAAAATCAAAAACTTATAGGCTCTCCTCCTGGATATGTTGGTCACGATGAAGGTGGTCAATTAGTTAATTTAGTAAAGAAAAATCCTTACACCGTAGTACTGTTAGACGAGGTTGAAAAAGCGCATATTGATTTGTGGAATACCTTTTTAAGAGTTTTTGAAGACGGAATTTTAACAGATGGCAAAGGAGAAGAAGTAAGCTTCTTGAACACCGTTATCATAATGACAACAAACTTAGGTAACGATAAAACAGTTGACTATCTTCTTTCTGGAGGAACTGGGTTTAATAAAAGCACACATGCAAAAACCGGAACAAAACAAATGCCAGCAAAAGAAATGGTTGAAAAAAATACACTTGATGCAGTTAGAAAACATTTTAGACCAGAGTTTATAAATAGACTAGATAAAATAATTGTTTTCAATCACTTAGAAAGAAAAGATCTTGAAAAGATAGCAGAACTAGAGATGTCTGTAATTATGGATAAATTATCAAAAAAGGGATACAGCATCAACTACACAGATGATGTCATATCTGCGTTATTAGACAAGGGTGTTGACACGGTAAAGGGTGCAAGAGGACTTTCTCAAGTTCGTAGAGAAAAGATGGAAGATCAACTGGCTGATATTTTAATTAAAACAGTTCCTCCTCGTGGAACAGTATTCGAAATTTCTTGTAATCCAGAAAAAGATGATTTTGTATTTACTTTAAAAAAACCATCAAAAATAAAGATAACCGAATAATAACATTACTATTTTATACAAGCTGATAAATAGGAGTATTGTTAAATATGAGAATAGGAATGTCATCTGCATCTAGATTTTTTGCTAAGAACGGAACAATGGCAAAAAGAGTGGCTAGTGGATTACACGGAGCTGCGGGTAGAGTAGGTGGAGCACGGCCCTCATATGGGGGGAATGGCTGGACTTAGAAGAGGTAGCGCGCGAAGCAGAGCGGCATCAGCTTTAACCACAATGGGTAACTATCCAAGAAGAACTGCAGCAGGGGCAGCCGGCGTTGTTGGAGCTTACGGAGCTAATCGTCGCAGGGGTAGCCAAAACTACCCAATGTACTAAAAGAAAGCAACAATATGCCAGCAGGTAATGCATTTGGTTACATGGGTAGAATGGTTGGAAGATCTTCTGGCGCAGTAAGAAATGTTGCCAGTAGAGCTAGAAGCACTGGTGGTATGGCTGGAGCAGCCATAACAAGCTATGCTGCAGGCCATGGTGGGGTTATGGGTAAAACAGTTGGCGCAATAGCCAAATATCCAAAAACTTCTGCCGGAGTAGCTGGTCTTGGCCTTGGTTACGCTGGATATAGAGGCGTTAAGTCTATGAGAGGTAGTCAAAATAGACCGCTTCAAGGATTTGAATAAATATGTTAGGTGGAATAGCTAGGGGCGCTAGAAGGGCTGGCGCTATTGGTGCTTCAATGGCAAAAACAGCTGGAAGAGTTAGTAAAACAAGAAGTGGAAAATTTGCAATAGGAGCTGGAGTAGGACTTGGAGCAACTTCTGCGTATCGGAGCAATGAGAGGTAGATCTTCTGGATCAAGCGGATTGCAAGGAAGATCAAGTGGAGGAAGTACAATTTAATTTAATGATATAATGTATTATGTTTATTTAAGGAGTAGTGTGTTATGAATGATTGGAAAAATTATATAAATGCAAATGGCAGTTTTGAGCTACCAAATTTTTTGTATAGAACAATAAATGATTTGATGAAACAAGCTCTAGATATGGGAACCTTGTTGTCTAATGATCAATATAAACTAAGAGCATACAAAGAACAAACAAAAAAACTCTTTAAAAATAAATGGTTTGATTTAGCTCAAGCGCTAGAATTTTTTGGAATAATAGAACAATGCTCCTGTATTACAAATAAAAGTGATTTATCTGAAAAAGATATTTACTGCGACATTTGTAAAGGCGCAAGATTTACTATAAATTCAACACTTACTCCAGATGAAATGAGAGAAGTTAGTACATTTATTAATGCTGCGCAAAGTGTAGAAGTTGCAGAAAAGCTCCAAAAGGGTTTAATGAAGGTGCTTTCGGAGATTCAATGAACTGTGATAGATGTAATTATAATTTAAATTTTGTTTATGAACAAGTTATAGAAGAAAAAATTTCTTTTTTCAAAAAAAACGTTTCTCATATTCAAGAATATTATTGTCCACGGATGTAAAAGTTGTTTAATACTTACTTTTTCTGACAATGGTCTTGTTAAATCAGAATGGATTGATTTCAATGGAAAGTAACATAGAAAGATTTTCCGATAAGAATAGTTTTATGGATAAGTTTGAATCACTGCGTCCAGATTTATTCTTTCCCGAAGAATGGACTGATGAAGACAAAGAAAAAGCAGTTGAATTAGTTAAACCACAAAAAACTAGAACATCAATGTTTTCTTCTATACCAATGAGATGTGAAGCTAGCAAGTGCATCTTTGCATCAACATGTCCACTAATGGAACAAAACTTAGCTCCAAAAGGAAAACCATGTCCAATTGAAATGTCAATGGTTTCTCAATTTACAGCAGAATACATAGAACAATTAGATGTAAGTCCAGATAATTTAGTTGAAGTATCTATGGTTAGAGATTTAGTTGATCAAGAAGTTCAGTATTTGCGCAAAACAAAACTTTTAGCAAAAGAACATTTCATACAAGAAAATATTATAGGCACAGATAATGATGGTAATCCTATCTTTAAAAAAGAATTACATATGGCTGTAGAGCTTGAAGATAGATTACATAAAAGAAGAAAAGATTTACGAAATCAACTTTTAGCCACAAGAGAAGCAAGAGCAAAAACTGGACAAATGCAGTTAGATACTGCTCAAGCCATATCCGATATTATTCATAAGGTTCAATCAATAGAAATTGAAAACAAAAAACTTATTCGTAAAAAACTTGGTTCATATGATATAGATGACTATATTGTTGATTCAGAAAAAGAATTAGATAATCCAAATAAAAAAATGGATTAAATATGATTAACGAAAATTTATCATATAAAGCTATACAAGAATTTTACAAAGGTGTTATGAATGCAACCGAAACCGCATCATATAAACCTCAATCTGGCCCAATAACAAGATCTGTTATAGATGAATTGTTTAGTGGCGATTTAGTATCTGGAAAAACATTTACTACAACTTCTCCGGAACGGATATTTACAAGCTCTACAGGCATATCAACTTGATAGTTATTTTAAAGCGCTAATGGATCCAGAAACAAGAAGTGCAAGTGGAGCTTTGTTATTCAGAGGTAAAACACAAGCGCAAGCTAGAGAAGTAGTAGAAAATTTGATGAGTGCACCTAATTTAGATTTATCCTTAATTACACGCTCTGCTGCAAACGAAGTGTATAGACAACATAGAAAACAAAGTTTAATGATTCAGGAACTTTTTGAAAAAATTGGTGGACCAGTAATGTCTTTGCCGTCAGATAACCCATATAAACATCATATGAGATATTTAGTTGATCCATTTGCAGGTTACTCGGCAGAAGAGGGAATACATCCTCTATTGTTAAACCTAATGAGAACATCATTTACTCCATCGTCAGACGCTGTAAATTTAGAAGATTTTACAACTGGAAGAAATAGAATGAGATCTCCATTTTCCTTGCAAAGATTACAAGAGAGAACTAAAAAATTTTTTCCGCAAGGAACAGGTAGAGGAAAGCCAATGAATCATCTTGGTTTTGATCAAGATGGAAAAACAAGAACTATAATTACGTGGGACACGGAAACAACTGGCCTTACTCCAGATTCTCAAGTTAGAGATATAGCTTTAGTTAAAAGAACGATTACATCTAATGCAGATGGAACATATACTTATGGAGCTCCTCAAGTTATTTCTAGAAAAAGTTTTGCATCGGATTTAATGGATATTGCAAGCGCTGTTGGTAAAGATGGTTCTACAATTCCTCTTTCTGAAGCTGTATTTCTATCAGAAATGGGAGACGATGCAAATCCGATTATGTTAGCAAAGTTTAGAAACGCATTCAAAGATGGTGGAGCATCTGCGATTAGTGATTTTAAAGAGGTTTTAACCGAAATGATAAGCGCAGATGTGTTAGAGGGGCATACCGCAGAAGCGTTTGACATTGAAAAAATGATAAATACAATACAGAGATTACCTGCCTATAACGAAGATCCAGAAATAAAAACACTAGTTCAACAATTTCAAAGTAAAGTGAGAAATTCTCCAAATTTTATTATAGATACACTAGACAGTTCTAATATTTTAATGAACGCAGAAAGGTCTGAGTTAGGAAGAGTTTTATCAAACGAAGCTCTTGGTTTAAGTGATCAATTAAGAGGCGAATTAATTGCTTCTTTTAGCATAGCAGAAGAATTATTTGGTCGGAGCAAAAGGACCTGAATCTTTAGAAAATTTATTTTTAAACACAAACTTTTTATCACTATTAGAAGAAGGTGGTGTTCCAAAAGAATTAGTTACCCTAATGGAGACAAGAGGAACTCACACTGCAGAAGTTGACGCAATGTTAAACTCATACATGAGTGAGTTTATACAAACTGGAAAACTAAAGCTAGAAAGAATGCCAACTGCCGGAATGCCGCCAAGTCTTCTAAGTGAGGAAGCAGCAAGAGAATATCTTCAAAACGAAACTAAAATTCAAGAAACATTGAATCAACATGGTTTTGTAAGAAAAAATAGATCGCTGACCGCTTTTGAAAAATTTATGAGACAAAGAATAAGAAGAAGCGGCGCTGTAACTCCAATTACAAACGTAAGCGATGTAGCAAGGTTGTCAGAAGAGTCTTTTAATTATTTATTAGAAACAGAACCTGGTAGACAAAAAATTTCTTTAGCTGTTGATAGAGATTATGCAGCAAGAATGGGTCTCCCAACATCATTCACAAGTGAGATAGATGGAAAAGTGCTTACAAGCGAGATGGAAGAAAGCGCTGTAGGAAAATTGTTTTATAATAAAAAAGCTAATAGATATCAAATGTCTGTTGGTGGCGCTACAGAAAATGTAGAAAAATCAATAGCAGAAGCAGCAATACAAGATACGTTGCGCGAAGCAAGACAGGGAAGATCTCTTAGTGTTGGTGTTCCATTTGGTGCCGCTGGACAACAAAACATTGGAATCAATCCAGGAACTGAAAGAATAGCAAACGTTGCTATGTCCGAAATTGAACAAACTGAACTAGATCAAATGAGAAGAGCTAGATCATTAGGAGCAGGAACAGTATCTGCTCCTTCAACAAAAGATGAAGTATTAAGAGCAGTTGGAACAACAAGAGAATTTTATGGATCCGATTCTTCTGGTTATAGTCAAATATTAGCTGCGGAAGCTGGCACTACTCCAGGTTCTTTAAAGACAGCAGAATTTGCACAAACACTAGCGCAAAGAGGTCTTCCATATGCATCGCTGGATGCAAGAAGTAGAGTGTTAGCTACTGCAGAAGCTTCTGCTACTTCAGAAATTGGAGCAAGGATGCTTAGCCTTGCGGGAGATACAAGATTTCAAAAATTAGCAAGCGCAGAAACACTAAGTGATTTAAGTGATTATGGAATTCAGTTTATGATGGCCCAAGGAAAAGAAGGAAGATTTGGATTTAAATCAGTTGTTGGCGGAAGAGTCATTACTCCTAACGAAAACTCATATTTTAGAACTCCAATTTCTGGAACACCAAAAAGAGCTTCAAGAGTTATTATGACAGCAGATGATTTAATGAAATTAAAGTTTAGAACTTTTGACGAATCAGGAAGCGCTATGTCGGAAATAGCTTTTGGTTCAAAAGAATTTATTGAAAGTTCTGAACTAAATAGATTTGTCGATTCTTTTGTTCAAAATAATTCTTCAGAAAAAATATTAAACAGAGCCTTGTCTATTAAAAATCAAAGCAGAGCAACTATGGAAGATTTAGCAGATCAGGTTATTTCGCTAAATATTCGGAAGATATAAAACTCTTTCAGACGAAGGAATTTCCATGTCAAATGCTATGAGAGGTGAAGCTAGTCAATTAGCACAGAATGTTTTTGGTGTATATTCTGGTGCACGACAGGGCGCATATTTTAGTGCAGATGAATCTATGGAAGAATTGCTAAGAATAGCAAGCATGGCAACACAAGGAGAAAGAGAAACTTATCTTAGAACATTAGGGGAAAACAGGGGAGCAGGTTCAGCTTTTTTTGACGCATATAGAAAACAAGTAAAAAGTGTTGCAGATTCGATTGAAACAACAAATATAACTGCAATGAAAGTTCAAGGTAGGGCAGCAGAACAAATTGAAGAAGCTCGTGTAGCTCAATCTTTAACTGGAATTAAAGATACTGACGTTGCGGTAAGGGGTAGAACTTCTAGTTTAATAGAACCCGTTAACATATTAGACGATGCAACAGGGGAAACATCAACAGTAGGTTTTATAATGTCACCATCTGTAACAGATGATATGGATATTGCTGCAAGATTAGCAAGTGGACAAACCTTACCAGGTGTTGGACCAGCAAGGGCTGCAGAAAATGCAGCAGCGCTTGACTCGGTAATAGCAGCAGGTGAATTAGTATCTGGCTCAAGAGTTAACGCAACTACAGCAACAGGTAGAACTTCTGGAGTAAGTGGATCAAGCGCAGCAGCAAGAGCTGAAGATATGGGTTCTCTTTTTGTCGAAGAAGCAATAAATAAAGGGGCAAATTTTTACAAAAAGAATAAAACTGGAATCTTAGTAGCTGGAGCAGTATTGGCTTCGGCAATGATTGGATCTCGTGTAGCTAGAAAAAACAATACAAAAGACCTTTATGAGGATACTATGATGTTAGCACCTCCAGAAGAAGGTGAAAGACCATACGGTATTCAAGAAGCTCTTCTTAATGGACAAAAATCAAGAAGAAGAGATCCATTGTTTACTGCTGGAGTTGTTGGTAATTTAGATAGGCAAAAGATAGGTCATACATCAATGGGTTCTGATAAAAATAGTCACTTGTTTGGAGATAGGTAAATGCCATTATTATCAAGTATAGGAAAAAGCATTTATAGAGGAGCTACAACAAAAGCTGGAGCAGCGGCTATTGTTGGCGGAGCTGCAGTAGCAGGCCTTGCTAAAACTACGGCTCCAGCCGCTAGAGACGCAGCATTAGACGTAGCATTTGGTGACCCAAACGCAGATGAAACATTTTTGGGTAGAAAATTAACACCTGGCGCAGTTTTTGATGCAACCGTACCTGGTTCTAAATCAGGCAGAAATACAATTGGGCTCGCTGGATTAGGAGCAGGAGTAGGAGCTCTTGTTGGTAGCAGGAAAGGGTTTAAAGGTGGAGCTATAGGAGCAGCCATAGGAGCAACAGCGGGATTGGCTGGATCAATTGGAATGGCATCGGGGTATATTAATAGAAATGAAAGATTTTTTAATGAATCACCATATGTTAGCAACAGAAGACTTAGCAGAGATATGAGTTATGGTGGAAATTTATACAATAGAAGAAATACCTCACTAGAAATCGCGCAAGAATTAAATGCTGACGGAAACATAGTTTTACGGAATGCATAATATGAGGAAGGGTTAATTATGAGCGACATGTCATCAATATATGATACTGGTTCTGCATTTTATGATGAATCAGTAGACGTATCTGCTCAAATACCTGGAGCAGCAGGAAAAGCAATTGGTGCATTAGAAACGGCTTCTCCAATAATGAATCCATTTTTGGTTGGTGGATTTAATCAATTTAGGCAAACTAACACGCTGTTGTACGGTGGATTTTTAGACAATAAGGGAGCTAGAGGACCATTTGCCGCATCAAGAGCAAAATTTAGACCATTTACAGGAAGTTCTTTAACTCCGGGAGCAAGAGTTCGGAGCAGGTGAATTTGTTGGTGGAAAAAATATTCTTGGAATGTCAACAAGAAGAGGAAGAAAATTAGCAACTCAATCAGAAAAACTTGGTCAATTTAAAAGATTTAGAAGAGGAAATCTTACAGCAAACCCCTCGGCATTTTTTAGAGATCCAAATCTTTCAGCTTTTGGAGCAGGGCACGGGAGAGGGTTTATGGCTCCTTACGGTGGTGGTTTTTTTGCCACTATGGGAAATATGGTAACTGGTGCAGGAAGAGCTGAAACTCCAAATTTTAGCGGAGGCATGTTTGCTAGAATGGGGGCGGTAAATAGACTTGAGAGAAAAGCTGCTAGGGGAGTATCAACTGCTCGTGGAGACCTAAATCTTGCACGCGTTGCAAAAATGAACGCTGGTGCTGGTTCTTTAGTTGGGACAACGCCAACACGAATTGCTTCTGGCGCATCGTATTCTCAATCATTAGGAATGAACCTCTTAGAAAGA
>Ga0129336_10002772_pt1 | contig 10788 bp, 11 predicted proteins | sample CPB6_02_DNA_FD_96878 | JGI IMG/M metagenome (GOLD analysis project Ga0129336, IMG submission 96878) | Freshwater to marine salinity gradient microbial communities from Chesapeake Bay, USA - CPBay_Sum_0.6_0.2_DNA | ecosystem: Environmental > Aquatic > Marine > Coastal | place: USA: Chesapeake...
CCAGGAAAAAGTTTGGAGTTTGCATCTAGAAATGATGTATCTAATGCACCAATTACTAGTTTATCTCCAATTGATAATAAAGAAAAATGTGCCATATCTTAACACTCTAACCACTTTTTGAATTTAGCCAAGGCTTTCATTACTCCACCTAAAAATGTTCCTTTTAAAATATCAGTTGTGACTCCAGCGGTCATTTGAATTCCACCAACGACATCCGTAGCGTTTGCCGCAATGGATTTACTATTTGACATAAATGAGTTACTGATGGTGCCTTTCTCATTTATAATAGGAGAATCTACATGAACTTGAGTATTTGCAGTCAGTGTAATTTCTCCTTGAGCATCTCTTGCAACTAATCTGATACTATTGGCTTTTAATACAATTTCACCACTTAATGCTTCTATTAAGATATTTCCGTTTTTGGCTTTAATTGTTTTTGCAAACGAAGTTTCATCACAATTTTGTCCACAAACTTCAATGCTTGATGCATTGCAGTTATCAAATTTATTTCCATTTGCAGCATAATGAAGTCCTTGAGAAGTATCCGTTACCATAGAGTATTCCATGGTTGTTCCCGTAAAATCTTTGGCACCAGAAGTTATTTGGAACTTTGCATCAACTGGTTTGTGACAATGAAAATTTGGTTCTGCCATTAAAAATATGCCTCTGAAAATACTTTACGAACCTGGAGCTGGTCCCGGACAATCTACAACACTTATGAAGTTTGTTCCTATTCCTATTACAGTTGACTGATTATCAACCACATATTGTGGTACGTATTGGACAACTGGATACAATTCTGCACCCTGTCCCGTATTTGTATTTATTGTGATTTCCGGGATGTCTAAGAATTGTGCTTTGCAATACGATGCACTTGCCACACCAATTATATTGCCATTTTGAGTTAGGACTGGGCTGTATATACAATTTCCCCAACTGATAGTGTCCCCACTGGTATAACCATATCCAGGTTTATCCACAACAACATTTGTTATGATTCCCACAGGAGTGGTGGAAATTCCAGGATTGGTTAATCCTATTCCAGTAGGAGTTGATGTTGTTCCAACCCCAACACTCGTTGATCCTAGACCAATTAGATTCAAGTCTGTAACACAATATCCCGAACCTTTCTCTGTCATATAGATGTCAGTAATATATCCACCATCATCTATTTTTGCTTTAGCATAAGCACCTTTACCAAAGTTTGAAGCATCTACAATGGTAATAGTGGGTTCTTTACTATATCCTTTTCCACTGTTTAAGACTTTGATCGTTAGTATTGATCCGTCTTTGGGATTAACGATTGCTTTTGCTTTTGCTCCTATACCATCTCCTGTTATGACAATTTCTGGTGGGATACAGTAATACCATTTCGTGCCTGGAGGAATTGCTCCCCAAACATCATCTTGAGTTTTGGGATTTATGATTTGTTGACGGCAGTCTTTGAATATGGTTTCTTGACCACCATACATTGATAATAGTGAAGCCCATTCATCAACGGACTCTCCAGCACCACCAAGTAAATCAAAATTGTTAAGAGTTGTAGCCCACTTATCATACTCTGGAAGTTTTACTCCATTGAATGGATCCCAAAAAGCTTTACCTTTACATGCAAGACCATCACAAGACAAAAATCCCAATAACTGATTCAACATACCAAAGGCACCAGTGATATAACTAGTAATCTGTCCTATTCCTCCTGTCAACCAATCAATGCCTGATAACACAGTATCTAGAGCATCGGTTAAGAAATCTGCTGCCTTTCCAATCAAAGTTGCAAGAGTTTCTTCTGCAGCACACTTAGGGATATTTGGAGATTTTCCAATCAATCCTTCCAAAAGTGCCATCATGAAATCAAATAGTGGCCCAAATAGTTTTTCAAAAATACAAAAAACTATATTTAGAATTTGTTTTGTGGCTTCAGATAATTGCAACCACTGTGGTTCTTGTATGGTAATTGCAAATGCTTTGAACAGACATGATATTAATTTTGTTATATTATCTCTTATTCCGTTAGTAATAAACTTAAAAATTGATATCAGTAAACGAGCAACTCTTTTGATGTTAGTCTTTACATTGACAACAACATTTCTAACTGGATCAATGAACCCATAAGCAGTTTTCTGTAATTTGTTTATAAACGAAATGAAAGACTGAAGAGTGGCTTGCATATCTGCAAGAAAATTATTCTTACATCCATCATCTCCAGAGTAAGGACCAACTTCGGATGTATGGAATGAAGCTAAAAATGCATTAACTGCTTGGGTGTCTGCAAAAAGTCTATCATAACCCAGGTCGGTTTTTCCGTATATTGATCCCGATAATGAAGAGTCTGAAAGACCCGACAATGGATTTGTATATCCACTTGTTACAGAAATATAACTGGGTGTGTCAAATGGATTTATTCCCAGATTAAAATCATTGTTATATGTATAAGATGCATCAGGACTTAGGTTAATACTATTATCTACGTTGAAAAGAGGTTTTGATGTCTCTTTCACAGACATTGCAGGTTGACCTGTTCCAGAGTTTGTTACCTCTGGTGGTTTGTTTATTGTTCCGGGTTTCTGTGGTTTAATTCTTGTTGGAGTGGCTTTTAGAGATCCTTGCATTCCTGTGAATGGTTGGAATCGGGAACTCTTTTCTTTAGCAACTAAGTCTGGAGTAATATTGTTCTTTACAGAAACGTTTCTATAGAAACAAGAAACCACTACAGGTTGTTGGGCTTCTTCTCCATCCATAAAGAATCCAAGAACAGATTCCCCTCCAACAAGATTTGGCGTTTTACCGAATCCACCTTGTCCTGGAGAACCATCAGCAGCCGCTGTCAATATATGGGCCCATGGGAGGTCTTCATCAGGTAAAATAGTTCCATCAAATGTATGATACCCGACAATTCTTACTTTACATCTATATGCCCAACTACCATCAAGGTCTACTTTAGATTTGTCATTTCTCCACACTGATGGGTTGGCAACTTGGCCTACCCACCAGACAAAGCCATCTTTTCCGGCAAAATTAGATTTAAGTAAGGATTCGTCTATCATCAGTCGTCGTACACTCTACATTCTAAGGCATCTGGATGACTATCACAATACAACTCAAGTGGAGTTGGATCATGTTCATCTTCTGGGTGGTGATCGTGATAAGCTTCTAACGCAGCGAGTTCTTCCTCAGTGTGTCTGCGTGCTTGTGGTGAGATTGTTGGATCGTCAAGAAGTTCTTTATCTTTGGCGATATGTGCGTTTATGTTTTCCATAATTTTAATTTAGTACAGACCGTAAGAATCTCTAACTAATTTAAGAGATGTAATCATGTTATTACCCTCAAAATGATGTCTCAATTCTTTAATTAAGTATCTTCCACTTTGTTGTTCGTCAACTCCCCCAACAGTATTTTGTTGTGATGGATCAACTTTTGGAAACTGGGCTTCCAAAACTGTTCCCACCCGTAAGTTGACATTGCAGGGTACTATCATATTTAGTGACTGTGTGAACAGTAAATTATACCTTCCAAATGATTTTCCCATATCAGTATTATCTCTTCCAGAGGTTCCTTTGATGTCATCTGGATCCAATGTTCCAGTATCCGACATTCTGAAAAGAATTCTACTTGGAGATTTTTCAAATCCTGGAGGTACTGATATTTTATCTTGTGTACCTAACTTATTTTTAACTTCATCTTTTAAGTTATAATCAAAAATATCTAATTTATTAGTATAAAGATCATAGAAATAGGTTTTATTAGCATACATCCCCACTCTAAGAGACTTCATTAAATCTACATTCTTTTCTATATTATAGTTTAAAATTGAAAAATTAGTACCAGAATTATTATGTTGAATTGCACTATTGTAACTATAGATTGGGATACCCTTTTCTTTTTGTAGAGTGGCACTCACCATTTTATCAATACTCTTAAAATTAAATCCATCTTTTGTTTCAAAGAATAAGAATCCAGCAACACCCTTTGCAACTGTTCCATTTTCGCCAGAATTACTTGTAGATGGTATTCCCTTTGGACCCAACCATGTCAGAGTGTGAAAAGGTTTTTTATTGTTACCAATAAAACTATATGAGTTTGATGTCTTTTCAATATCCGCATCTTTGTATTTTTTTGTCTTTAGTACATCCTTTAAAATTTCTTTGACGTGTGTATCTATAGTTTGTTTTTTATATTTTTTCTGAACTCTGGCAGTTTCGTTTGTTAGTCCTTCCCTGGAGGTAAGATGTAAATTGAATCCCTCTTTTGTTCCGTCAGAAACATAACCACTAACTTTATACACATACATTCCATAATCACCATCTAAGACAAAATCTCCTGTGGCTGTAGAAATATCTAAAACTACTTTTTCTCCACCACGAATGGGCAATCCATTATATAAGTTACCAGTTCCCATGATAGCTATAGTCATCGTTACGCATGGGGATAAAATATCCTCATAGTAATCAATTGACAAAATATTATTTGTAATGTCAACTTTTTTATTTTTGTCTAGAGAATAAAGTTCAACCGCGTTAAACTTTAGGCCTTGTACTGCAACTGACATGGATTATGAGGATGATAATTGAGTGAGTAACATTGTCTTATATAAACTATTTAATACCTGAAGTTCGGAAGGCCCAGGCATTAAAACAGTTTTTTGTCCCGATGACGGAGAAGAGATAACTCTTGGAGCTTGTTTTCCGTTTCCTTGTACAATTGGAAGAACAACAGTTTTGTTTTGTTGTAGATTATAATTTGGATATTGTTGAACTGGTTTCATTTGTTGAGGTGCAGTTGATTGTTGTGGAACTGACTGCACTTGTGATTGTGGTTGTACAGCAGGCCCTGCGGAAGCAATCTGTTTGTTTATCATGCCAGCAATTGTTGAAGCACTTTGACTAACAGCAGCTATCTTTGCACCAGGAATCTTCTGGGCATTACTATCTCCAACAAATGTAGCTCCTTTATATTCTTTTGCAATTGCATCTGCGGAAGGCTTAGTTAAATGTGCATAGGGTATTGTACCAGTACCATCATTTTTCATATATTGGCCCTTTCTCACAGTTGCACCCATTTGTTTAGCAACTTCTTGTACTTGTTTAGAAACTTCAGCAGTTTGTCCAACTTCTGATGGTGGAACTACGACTACATTGTAACCCTTTTCTTGTAAGTTTTTGATTGCTTGTTTAACTCCAGCTGCACCAGATTGTGGAGAACCATAATCGTTTGTTCCAGCCATTAATACCGCAGTTGGTTTTCCACTTTGACCCATAACTCCAGTTTGTGAAGTTACTTTTTTCTTTGCAGTTACTCTACCACCAAATCTGAAATATCTATCTATAGTCGGGTGTGGGTCATCTGGACCAGATGAAGTGCTTTTATAAAATTCGTAGTGCAGGTGTGGCCCATAACTATGTCCAGCACCTTTTGTTCCTGGTTGTCCTCCAGTTAATCCGATAACTTTTCCAGAAGAAACAGTATCTCCAGGTTTTACATATATCGCACTCATGTGCAAATATCTTGTTTGTTTTCCATCTTCATGAGTTATTAAAACATTTCCGCCTGCACCGTCAGCACTAATCCTGCTTGAACTACTTTTCCTGGAATAACCATGCTGATTGGTGTTCCTTGAGCTATGGGAAGGTCTTCCCCTTTGTGGTATCCGCCCTTTCCACTATTATAATATTGTCTAAATTCATGCCAGTCTTTAGTGTTTATATATTTGCTGGGTAATTGTCCACCACTGACAGAGTATTCATTATCTTCAACATTTTCTGGAGGTGGTCCTTGATTAGCTTTTGATTCCTCATCATGCATCCCAGTTTCTTCACTTGCTTCTTCTGAAGATGTTCCTGGCGAAGATGCACCCAACATTCCACCAGCAACGGCTTTTTCAAAATTTGATATTACTTTCTCAAATTTGTCTAAAGTGGATGGCCAAGTGTTTTGTGAAGAAGAGATTGCACGAGCAGCAGCCTTTTGTTCCGCCTCTTGTTGTTTTAATTGTCCTTGACCTACTATTTTCTCTCCAGTTTCATATGCACGATCTCCGAGATATCCACCTAACATCCCTCCCGCCATACTGCCCAGGACAAATCCTAAACCAGGGATAGGTACTAAAGCCTGACCAATGGCACCACCAATCAAACTACCAGCAAGATTTCCTCCAGCGCCAGCAGCAGCTTTACCAGCACCTTCTCCTTCTTGCAATCCTTGTGCAAAATCTAATCCAGCAAGAGCAACATTGGCTATTCCCAGTGCCCTCATTCCACTAAATCTAACTTTTTGTCCTTTTGGTATTGGTTGTCCTGCCTTTGAACTCGCAGATTTTTTATCTCCACCGAAGAAACTTCCCACAGCAGAAGCTGCATCCAATGCACCACTCGCTAATCCACTCAGTAAATTACCAGGTCTACCAAAGGTACTAATTGGATTGATAGATTGCAGTTTTCTAAGTTTTTTCTTGTCAAATTGAATAGATTTCAAAGTCTGAGTTTGACCAGACATGAAAGACAAAAATTCTGAAAAAGATGTCTGTGTATTCTGCATCACTCCCGTGGAGCGATTGATTCTAACAATGTTGTTAGCTGCTCTTGCTAATGGGAATACGCTGTTTGAAATTGCCATTATCCGTCAATGATGTTGTATACAATTCTTGAGTATAATGTAAGGAAATTGTCTTCATTTGTAGGAGTCATGAAAGGAACTGTTCCACCCTGAACTGTCCCAGAATCTACTGTCTGGACTCCGCCACCCTGATCTGCGGACTCAGACATATTTACGGGATTTAACATTTCCACTACGTTTGTCTGTACCGTAGCGGGTGGTTGTGAAACCGATTGTGCAAGTTGTTGTGTATTCTCCTGTTGTGTTGGAGCTGGGGCTACCTCTGCTTTTGGAGGAGCCTCAGCCTTTGCAGTTGGTTGAGTGGTCTGTAGATTTAAATTACCAAACACAATTTTCTTTATAGCTTGAACTTGATCTGGTGTTAATCTATTTGCCTCTTGTGCAGTATCAAGTGGATCAAAATCATTTACAGTAAATCCACCTGCCCTTAATGCTTGTGCAACTTCCCATCCAGTCTTTGCATTTTTTAATTTTTCTGCAAACACTAGTGGATTGAATTTTCCTCCACCAGTGAAAGTACTTGATTTCCCTGTGAATTTGGGAACAGTATAATCCAAATATCCTTTCTTACTTTGAAATGCTGTACTTGGGTGGGCAGCCCTGTTTAACTGAATAAATCCTTGCATATTATTATTGAGACCACCCCTTCCAGTGTAGGCTTTTGAATAGTCAAAATTAGTTTCCATTTGACCAACAGCTAACATAGCACCCATTGCAGCCCTATCGGAAAGTTTAGTAGTATCAATTTTTCCACTATTAATGATATCTTGAGCTATGGGAGCAAAGTTGGATTTTAATCCCGTGGAATCTACTTCTTTAGATACTGGAGCATCTGACATAGGAGCTCCTGGCACATCTGCTCCAGGATCTTCTTTTGAACCTGAAGCTTTTGCACTAGAACTACCACTTCCAGAAGAAGGCGCACTCTCTTTTGGTTGTCTTGTTGCTAAGGAGTCTATTGCACTTTGAAATCTTCCGAGAATGGAATTGAATCTATCTAAAATAGGTCCACTCAGTCCAGAATCATCCTGAGTTACCTCACCTTTAACTGCACCGGGTCCAGATAATGCACTTGTTACTAATGCTCCTCCAGCAGCTAATGCACCAGCACCCGCAAGAGCCATGCCAGGACGACGCATCATTTTGAATAAACCAGCAGGCGCACTTTTCTTCAGCGGCCCTCCAGGTACTTTAAGATCTAAACTTAGTCCAGGCCCAGCTCCAGCTGTAGCATTTGGTAAATTAGAAAGTTGATCAATAATTCTAACAATTTGTTGTCTTATTACTTTTGCAACGTTAAAAGTTTCACCGAAAACTTCTTGTAAAGCTTTAAGATTATCTCCTAATCTAGATACATTTCTTTTATCCGCAAAAAATTGTATGTATCCTAATGCCTTATTATAGAGACTTAAGAATGAATTGAGTAGTTTATTTGGAAGATTGGTATCAATTTTAGAAACTTTGTCTCTATAATCACCCGTCAGTTCGGAAATTCTTTGATTTACGATTTGATTGACAGTTTGATTAATACTTTGTACTCTACTCTCTACATTGTTTAGGATATTACTTGAGAGAGTTTTAATTATTGATCCTAAATCGGGAGGTCTAGCAGCAACAGCAGTAGCACCACGTTGAAATCCTACGATTTTATTAGCAGCCGCACTTAAAACAGAAGATCCAAGAGGAGCTCCACCAGAAATAAAATTCTGAGCCTGTTCTGGTGTAACACTTCTTTCTGGAGCAATGACTCCTGGATTGATTGCTGGTTTAATTGCCACGATTCGCCGCCCTAGCTTTTTCGTTTTCTTCTTCAATATGTTGTCTCAATAGAGCGAGATAGATATCTCGTTCCCAGGGCATCATGTTTTCAATCTCAGTCAATGAGTATTTATGGAACTGCATGAGAGCAAAGTTGATACGGTAATATGACTCAAGATCAATATGAGCCATAATTAGCCGAAAAAACTCGTTAGCCCCTCTAATGTTACCGTATTTTTAACCTTTGTCTTTGGATTGGTTACTTCAAATGTGTGTGAAAGTTTTGGCATTGTCGCAAAAAACTCCTCAATCTTTTTAAATTGGGAAGAGTTCATACTTTCAATAAATTCAACTAATTCCGCTTTTGTACAATCTGATGCTGCCCATGACTCCTCTCTCGTAAAGATAGCCTCAATACACGAAGTAATAACATCAAATGATTTTTCAATTGTTGAAACAGATTCTTGAGTCGTAAAATCAAAATTATTCTTGATAAACTGTTCTAAGGATGGATACTTCATTTTGATAATGACATCCTCATCTACTCTAATCTCTCTTTCATGAGTAGGATCTTTTTGGACCGTAACTTCATCCACAAATACTTTTACAGGAACTTCAGTAGTTCCATCATCTGAACAGGTAACTACAAGGTCAATGGATTCTCCTACAGACTTACCACGAACGTTTAAAAAGATATATTCAATGTCAAAAGAAGGCAAGTCTTCTACTTTAATCCCTTTTGTCAAGATACAATCTTTTAAGACCGATTTAATCGCAAGAGTTATTTCCTTAACATTTTGACTTTCTAAAGCTAAAATAAGAACTTTTTCTTCTTTAACTAGAAAGGGTCTGTACTTTATAACTTTTCCAGAAGAAGGCAATTCAAGTTCATAAGTTGGTGTAGCAATTTTAGGTAATGGCATTAGATTACGAATTCAGTTAAAAATATTTAGATTGGTTCGCTAGCTGCTGATAATGGTGTTTGTCCTGTCTTCAAAGCCAAATTACCAATGAGACTTCCACTACCTAATTGCGGATTAGCAAAGAGAAGTTTTTCTGTTGATGCTGTCACTTGATCATCATAATAAGGTGTACCAGTACCATCATGTTTCAGAACAACGTACCTATCATAATTAAAACTTACAGAAGTTTTAGTAATAGAAGATCCCTCATATGACAATTGCATTGAAGTAAGATTTGTTGGGAATGCATTAATAAACTTATAAGTCAACATTGGTGGAGTTTCTAGTACCCTTCCTTTTCCATCAATTCTAAAATTTCTTTCAAATTTTGTTACTGTAATAGTTCTCTTATAAGTTAAGGGATATCTCATTTTGAAAATATTGTCATCATCAAAACTTGCGGAATCACTCGTACTTCCTCTGAAAGATGGTCCTGTTTTCCCACTGTCAGTATATAATGGATTAATAAAGTTCATCCATTCTTCAAATAAACGGATAATTCCATAATCAGCATCAACAAAGAAATCTAAACTTACTTCAGGGAAGGTTCTCATGTAGGGGAATCTTTCTATCATTCCCTGTCTACTTCCAGTTTCATCATAAGTTGAGAATGTATTTCCTGGCAAAGTTGTACTATAACACATGAAATCATAACGAAGAGCCGTCAAGTCTTGTCCCAGAACTCCACAAGCAACTAACCAAGAATTCAAATCTTTATCTGCACTTCCTGCACCTACAGAGTCTCCTAAAAACAAAGATGCTTTGAATTGACTCGTTTGAGACAGACTTCCATAAAGATCTTGGATACTAGGAAGAGAACCCCTATCGTCAGATGTATTTCTGGGGGTTGTCATCCTAATGTAAATAGGATCAACTCTGTATGGATTATTTGGATAATCCTCTCTGAATGGCTCAGCCATCTATAAATATTTCTTAAGGATCTATAGTATGTATATGAGTTATAAGGGAAAATTCCGTCCAGAAAACCCAAAAAAGTATAAGGGTGATCCCACAGACATCGTTTATCGTTCTTTGTGGGAACGCAAATTCATGAGATATTGTGATTTAAACGAAAATGTGAACCAATGGCAATCTGAAGAATTTTGGATACCGTATCGTTCACCTCTTGATGGAAAAGTACACAGATACTTTCCAGATTTCTTTGTAAAGTATAAGGATAAGAATGGAAGTACACGAACAGTTGTTATAGAAATTAAACCTAAAAAAGAAGTAGAAATGCCAGAACAGAATCCCAAAAGAAGAACAAAAGCCTGGGCATATAAAGTCCAAATGTGGGTGAAGAATCAGGCAAAGTGGGAAGCAGCAAGAGAATATTGTGCAGATCGTAATTATGAATTCCGAATCATGACTGAGGAGGATCTGGGAATATGAGTTGGAGAGATGAACCTTATATTGACGGAAAAGGTTTTGGATATGATCTCTTAAAACAGGCAGG
>Ga0129336_10002773_pt1 | contig 10788 bp, 1 predicted proteins | sample CPB6_02_DNA_FD_96878 | JGI IMG/M metagenome (GOLD analysis project Ga0129336, IMG submission 96878) | Freshwater to marine salinity gradient microbial communities from Chesapeake Bay, USA - CPBay_Sum_0.6_0.2_DNA | ecosystem: Environmental > Aquatic > Marine > Coastal | place: USA: Chesapeake Bay...
AAGGTAAGAAAGTCTGATCAGCACCAGCAGTAATTGTTCCAGTTGAATTTGATGTGATTGTAATATCAAACTGTTTTTTAATAGTGAGATTTGAATCTGTAAGATCAACTGAAGAAACAAAACCATTTGGCAGTCTTGTATAAAGAGTATTATCTTCAGATGATTGAAGACTTGATGATAATAAAGCAAAATCTGTTGGATTAATACTAGATGTTGGCAATGCCCCTTCACAAATTCCAGATACGGTGGTAACTCCAGATATAGTAAGTGAGTTTTGAGATACTGTTTCAATTTTTGCAAAATTAATAACAGTGTTTCCGGGATTAGTAAATGATACTAGATTTCCAACAGTTGCTATTCCTGTAAAAGTAGTATTAGTAGATCTTACAGTGCTAATTCCAGTAACTGTGTTTATTCCTGTTATATTGACAGTTCCAACATTAAAATTAACCTTTTGAATTGTATCTGCAGTAAATGTGTAAGCAGATCCAACAATACCATATAAGGATTTTGCATCATTTGTAGAGAAACTAGTTACTGCAACAGAAATTCTGCTATTTTCAACACCATCAAAGATTAGTTTTTCTCCAATTGAAAACTTCCCTTTTGTGTTGTATGCAGTTAAGATTCCTGAGTTAGATGCATCGAATCTCAAATAACCAATAGCACCACTTGACTTTCCTTTAATATGAATTGGTGTTGTTAACGTAATTGGTTGATTTAAAGATATTTCCGTATAAGTTTGAACATCATATAAAGAAATATCCCATTGATTTAGATTTGCATTTGATGTGTTATAAGAACCAGATTCTAATGCAAAATCAAAAACTCTAGCAATTCCAATTTCTTTGCCAACTTGAGATGTTTGCGAAGTACCTACTCTACTATTTCTCAAACTAACTGTATAATTTGTTGCTAATCCAACAATTGGAGATCCATACACTCTGTTTAGAGTATATGTTGGTCCAGTGATATAGTTAATACTTTGCCCACTTAATAGTTTTGTTGTTCTTGGTTTTGGAAAGTCTAAGTATAATGTACTAATTGTTTCAACACCAAATCCCTGAACATATGCTTTTAATGGCGATATAGCATACGTTCCCAGTTCTTCACTTGGAACGTTATTATTGTAAGTTAATTGATTTGAGTTAAAAATTCCATTATTTGAGAGAAGATCATTTAAGGTTTCCTTTGCAGATACTATCGGAGATTTTACGTAATAATCTCCAGATTCGTCATAAGTTCTTTTAGCAAATTCTTGTTCTAGTAAATTATATTCTGATGACGTTCTTGTTGTTATATCTTGTCCATTTACAATTTCTTTAAGAACGATAAAATTAGTGTCTACTGGACGATCAATTGGAATTTTATCTAGTACTAATTGAATTTTTAATCTATCTGCACCAGGAGCTCCATAATTTGTAAATCCTTTTGCATTATCATACAATGAAGGATCTTCATAAGCATTTACAAAACTTTCAATAACCCTAAATCCAACTTTGTAGTTTGATACATTGTTGTACTGATCAAGCAACATAAAGTCTTGTGGCACATCAATAAAATATCCTCTAGCAAAATATACACCATTTTCTAAGTAAATTGCAGATGATATTATATTGCAATTTTCACTTTTAGTTATTGCGATTCCTTGTCCGGGTTGAATTGAAGGTCCAGGTGCTTCTGGTTCATATATTGTTGTTGGTGGATTTTCTACTTCTAAAACTTCACCATCAAAAAAAGTACTTCTTGTTCCTGTAGATGTGTCTGAAGTTAAATAAGTTACATAAATTGTAGATCTTTGTATTACAGAAGATTTTGATGAAATGCTATATTCCAGTCTAGCTCTAATTCCACTAGTTGCACCTCTTATAATTATTGCATTTCCACTTGAATCGACTGGAGGAAGATATTGCAAGTAATCATCAACATTAACACCAAGATAACTATTTTCTACAATAACACCAGTTAAATTATCATTGTAACTTAAATTGCCACCAAGAACTTTAGCACCTTCTTTAAATACGTGATTGCCAAACTGCTCAACTTGGTTTTGTAATAATGATTGAGAAGTTGTTAACTCTCTTGCCTGAATTGGGTATCCAGGTTTAAAAAGAACTTTGTAATAATTATCTGCACGATCAAAGTCATCAAAATAAGGTGATACGTTGAGATTTGTTTCTTGGGGCATGACTTCTTAGAATTGCAAAATAACTTTGATATCTTCTTTTTGATTTATTGACCTTGTAATAGAAGGTCTGTTGTCAACATAAACAATGTTTCCTGAGTATTTTTTAACCTCTGGATTTGATAAACCGTTTGTAAATGTTTGACCAAGATTATATGTCCTACTATTTATTGTGGTAGTTATACCTGAAAAAGTAGTATCAATCCCTAAAGTAACAGATCCTCCCAAAATATTTACAGATCCTCCAGAGAGTGGGGATGATGTAAATCTATTCAAAGTGATTCCATAAGTTGGGTTAGTATTTTGAGTTCCGTCAGTATTGAATCCTGCAGATGATCTATCTTGCCAATACTTTAAAATTCCAGTATTTGAATCGTAAGAAACAACTCTACCAACAGCAGTAACTCCAGTTCCTATAGTTTGGGTTATTCTTGCATCAGCAGAAAAAGTTGCTGTGCTATATCCAATTCCAGATAATTTGAGTGCATAAAGAGCACTTGCTTTATCCAAGTCCAATGTTGCTGTTGATCCAAATGATTCTGGATTTTCTACAATACCAATTCTTGCAATTTGGTTTCCTGTAATAAAATCGGGATTTTCAGTATCATTTTCAATCCTTGAATAAACTAAAACATTAGTTGCTCCAAGTTCTCTGTATACATTTGCACCATGCCCACCTTGGGGTGGAATTATAACATTAAAAGTTGGTTTTGTTGTGCCAGTGGGAACTCCACCAGATGTAAGATCTACCGTTCCAAAAGTATATCCAGATCCACCCTTTGAAATCGTAATACTATCCACTTGGGAGTTATTATTAATTACGATTGTTGCTTCAGCTCCAGACCCATCTCCTTTAATAGGAACTCTTGTATAAGTTCTATTTGCAGTACCAAGACCAACTCCCCTGTTAGTAATAGTAATAATTTTAAGTTGTCCACTAGTTGCGGCATTATCACGAATTGCTGCATTATCACTAGAAGTTTCCCAATCATCGGGAACGGGCATAAAATTAGTCGAATCAAACTTTACAATATCACTTGGTTTAATTGTATAAAGATATTTCCAAAGATATCCATCACCACTACTGCCTGCTGCCCTCGGTTCTAAATCTGTAAAAGTTGGTTGATCTAGTGATGGTCTTCCATTTGGATTTTCGGGATTAGTTCCATTTTGCAAGCAAATATAAACTTTATAATCTTCATTTACTACAAAATAATTTGCGGCATATAAACTCGTTGCTTCTGATGGTTTTGATGTATTTGTTCTACTTATATCATGGCGATACATGTCATAAGTAGTTCCTGAAGTCCAAACATTCTTCTTAACAACCTGCTTCACATCACCACTATTAATTTTCTTAAGGGCAATCATTGTATCCCAATAATCATTCTCTTGATCAAAAGAATCTTTGGGTGCGGGTGGATTTGTGTCCCATGTAGAACTGTAATCAGTGGCATTTGGAAGACCAACGAAAGCATAAAAAGAGTTTTCGGTGGATTTTGCCACCGAAACAAAACTCTTAGCATTCAGTATTCTTAACTGATCAGTTATAATTGCAGACATTTTATGAGTTTTTTATCTATTTATCAAGTATAATTAAAGTACTTAAGTGAATTTACTCTATTCAAAATTGGAGAAGTTGATATTCCAACCAATCCATTATTATACCATTCAAACGATTGTGGATTGTTTCTAACCGAAGATTCAACTTTACCCCAACTATACTCTCCAAAGAAATTACTATATCCAATACCAGTCAAACCATTATAAGATGAAACACTGACAGTTACTTTAGCAACATAAGTGTTTCCATATCCAACTGCACTTGTTTGAGCAATTGATACTGCAGCCACTTGATAAACATTATCAAGATATTGAGTGCCAATTCCTAGATTTGTTCCATTTGAATATAATGATGTCAATCCATTTCCAACATTAGAGTTTCTAACAACAAAATAATCTCCAGTAGAAATTCCACTAACTGTTATTGCAGTTCCAACAATACTAGTATTTCTCAAGAAAGAATCTGGTTTGATGAATAAATCAAATACAATTCCCGTCGATGCAACTCCAACTGAAGTAGTCGAAATTCCAGAAATAACTCCAAAATCTCCAGAATATGTTGCATTCTCAATATCTTCATATATAAATGATGGGGATTCAATTAAAACTGAAGGTGGATTTGTATTTGTATATCCAGTTCCAGTATTTGTGACAGTAATTGAAGTAACAATTCCTGATGTTACAGATGCTGAAGCAACTGCAGTGGTGATGCCGGAAATTGATGAATTTTTTGTATAAACTCGATATGAAGTAGTATCAGATGCTGTCCAAGTTCCAATAAATGGATTTACTCCATCGCCTATTCCACCTTGAGAAATATTATATACATTTACATAGTTGATATCAATATAACCATCAAAATTTATTTCCAATTCATAAGTATAAGATGATGTGAATAAAGTACTTCCATAGTCGTATCCTTCAACACGAATTCTAATAGAATTTGATAATGTTTTTGTATAAACTCTAGTAACTCTTCTATCTCCTGGGTAAAGATGAATTTTTGGAAGACTTGGAGTGTTATAATCTAAATCGATGTATACACTACTTCCCGATCCGAAACTAATATATCCATTAGAACCCAAATAAACTTGTGAGTAATTATTTCCCAAGAAATTAAAAGTTGTTGGTAAAGGTATAGTGAAGAACGTATCATCAGCATCACCAGTAAAAAATGATGTCATTGATCCTGCACCATATTCACTATATGTAATTGATTGAACAGTTCCTTGTGGATAAGTTAAAGAACCACTTGAATAAATTGGATTTGATATGGTGACGGTTGGTGTTGTGGAATACCCGACACCTCCACTACCAATAACAACAGATGTTACACTACCTCCAGCAGAAACTATAGCAGTTGCCGCAGCAGATATTCTTTGATTTTGTGATATTATTCTAATTTTTCCTTGATAAGATGAGCTTGTATTCTCATTGGAGGCATTGAAGAATGTAGTAACATTATCGACATAAAATTTAGTATCTGTAGTCGCAATTGGTTGAATTAAGTAAGAACTTGGATTGATAAGTGGTTCATATATTACTCTATCTTTAGCAACCGATTGTCCATTAATAATCTTATCATTTCTTTGCTTACACCAAGTCAACGGTCTTTCGTAAGTAGAATCACGATTTACTCCTGGTTTCGCATAAGGATTTGTTCCAACAATGTCTGTAGACTCGATTGAAGTTGCGACTCTTTCATTTTCTTGATAAAGAATATTATCATAATCATTTAATTGAAGAGTATCTCCAACCTTAACAGTTTCTAAAATATCAACACTTGAAACATCGACACTTCCAGTTCCTTTGTAGAAAAGAATCTTACAAGTATCTCCAATTTTAGGAGCTTCAGTAAATTCAATAGTGCTTCCTCCATTAAAGATATATCCTTCACCTGGAACTTGAAGTATATCATTAACAAAAACTAATAAAGTTGCTTGAACATCAACATTTGAACCGGACTTTGCTTTAATTGAGTATCTAACCCCGTCAATTCTGAGAGCAAACTTTACAGATTCTCCATCAAACTGACTTTGAATTTCGTCAAGAACTTGTAAATTCCCAATTGACCATCCACTAAATTCCATTCCATATGTTTTTTCAATATTTACTTGGAATTCATTATAAGATTTTGTAGTATCCGTAGGAATTCCTGTTGTTCCTCCGATTGCTACTGTTAATATATCACCTTGACCATAAGCATAACCAGTGTTCTTAATAATAAAATCAATTACACTAGATCCTTGCCCAACAACAATATCAATCTTTGCTTGAGTGCCAATTCCTCCAGATGGTGAAGATGAACTATAAATCAAAGGAATATTGGAATAAGAAAGTGGAGAATCAAAAATTACAAATGGTGGTTCAGTAAAAGTATATCCAGTTCCTGGATTGGTAATTGCGACACTTACAACTCTACCGTTGGTTACTGCTGCAGTTCCTACGATTTGTATGTTATAGTTACCGACACTAGTTGTGGCAACTCCAACATTAACTGTCTGAATGCCAGATCTATATCCAGAACCACTATTGCCTATGCTAATAGATTGAATTGTTCCTGCAATAGAAACTACTGCAGTTCCTCCAGCAGATACGAGTGGTTGATATGCAAAACCTGCAGTCGAACCTACAGATACTATTTGCCCTCCAACTGGAATTGATGAATTATTAATATCGTAAGGTGTTTGAGAAGCATCTCCCGTAAAAGATATTGTAGTGATTCCAGATGATTCTGTTAATTTATAATCACCCAAAACATCTACAACTCCAAGTCTTTGTGGTCCTTGGAAAATGTCTTTAATTAAAACGATAGCATTGCCAGTAGAAATTCCAGCAATATTGGATCCATTAGACTTTAGGGTAAATTGTGTGGAAATTCCATTAAAACTGCTAGAAATATCGTCAAAAACATAGTTTTTAGAATAAGTTTCTTGAGTTCCATTTAAAATTCCAGATCTTAAGAAAGATCTTCCACTAAATGTTGAATGTGTAGTTATTCCAGTAAAATCTCTTTCGTCTGGTGGGTTAGTAGTTGAACCAATTGGGGTTGGTCCATATGGTGCTTCATAAAAATTCAAAGTGTTTCCTACAATATTGTAGTTTCCACTTACTTTAGTAATTACACTACCAGATACATGAGATGATATTCCAGTTCCCATCCATGGTCTTTGAACGAGAACTCCAAGAGCACTTCCAAATCCAACACTTTCAACTCTCATTATTTCATCATTGATCTTGATTAAATCACCTCCAAAGAATGAAGTGATTCCAGTAAAATATGCAGTATTTTGATTTGTTGTAAAGTCTACCAGAAGAGATGACGTAATTGCTGACGAAACAACTGGTGATTGAATCATGTTGTCAAGTGAAATCAGAACTTTTTGATTCTGATTCTTTGCAGTAAATACATGATTTGTTCCAACACCAATAGAAGTGAAATTCAATACATTTGGAGCACCTGCAAGTGCTTCACTTGCCGAAGCTGCAACTTTAACACTTAAATCATTTACCTTAACAATATAAAGTGATGATGGTAGTTTATCTGTAGATCCAATTCCAGTTATAGTGGTTGTTGCAATTCCAATTGGTTGTGCAGTTCCTAATGTTTCATAAACAACTTCTTCTCCAGTAACAAAGAAATGATTTGGTAAAGTAATTGTATCATTTGAAATATCCACAATTGAAGAACTACTTGCATCAAAAACTCTTCTAAAAATATTATCTCCATTATGTGTTAGTTGGAAATCCCTTCTAATGTCTCTTTCTGATCCATTATATAAACCATAGAAAATGTCAATAACTCCATTGTTAAGATTAATTTCACTTGGAAGTAATTCTGGATCAACAACATCAAGAGAATTGTAGAATAGTCTAACTTGAGCATTGGTGCTTGGATTTGGTGTAAAATAAATTTTTAAATCATTTCCAACAAGGTCTGCGCCAAAAGTTCCTATTCCCGATCCAGTTTCTACATTTCCATATTCGGAAATAAATGTATCCGTGCTGTTTACTAAAGTAATTAATTCACTTACTTGATATTGGTTGTTTGTTGTATCCTCAACACATGCAATTGCATATACTCCTTTAGTATGTCTAGAAGTTTCAAGAAGCGCATTTATTGATAGAATAGTATTTTCAATTGGAGAAGTTGATGATGCAATAGAAGTATACGTTGATCCTAAATCAGTACTATTCAATTGAGCAATTGCTGAAGTTGTTGCTCCAGATCCAGTTCCAATAGAAATTCTCAAAGAATTTACATCAAAATTTTGAGTGAGTGCGCTATATGGATGAATATCAATCTTTAAATTTGATCCAGAAATATACGCAGAATATGTACCAAGTCCAGATGAGGAAAGTGATCCAGTTCCTGCAGTCAATTGACCATAATCTAAGAATTCAACGTTAGTTCCATCATGAATTACGGTTATTTCATCAACTTCATAATGAGAAACACCATCATTAAATTCTAAAAGAATTTTTGAAGATCTAAAAGTAGTGCCGATTCCAATAATAGTTTGAGATGTTGATAATCCAGATGGGATAGTTGTCTGTGAAGTATTAACGTAAGCAATATTTCCAAAAGAAGTTGTTCCTATTCCAGTAACCCCATCTTTTATACTATAAGAAAGTATACTAGTATCAAAATCATTTATAGCATATTTTGTTGGATAGAATAAAAGATTTCCTTCGGAACCTGAAATAGTGAAATCAAATGTTCCCATATCATAAGAAGAGTCAACTCTTCCATAATTATTGATATATCCATTTGACCCGTCATGTAGCAATGAAATTATAGAAATTTGACTTTCATCAGTGTACCGTCTATCTCTAACATACGCAAACATCTTTCTATACCTTGCATCGGAAAGTAAGAAAGTGTCAACTGTAGAATATCTCGTTATTCTTGGGTTGCTGTTAAACGATGAACTAATATCATCAATAATCAGTACTCTATTTCCAATAGATTCAAAATAATCCTGCATTTCTTTTGAATTGAGTACAATTTCAGAAGAAATTATATTGCTACCAATAACAAACGTATTTTCTGTAGCAATATCAAAGTCATTCACGCATTCTAGATCAATAACAGATATTAAATCATTAAATCCAATAAAATCTCCACTATTTTGATTTGTAGTAATTCCCGATGATCCTGTTTTATCAGAACTTTCTACAATCAGGTCACTAAACTTTTTAAAACCTGCGGTATGGTTTAAATTACTTACCGGATTGTTCCATTCTTCATATTCAACTTTAGATTTAATAGCATAAGAGAAGTATTGATAATAATCATTATCATGAATTCTTTGTATGTTATCATTTAAAAATCCAGTATTTAAATTCCATCCCTTTCTGACAATAGAAGTTGATGAAACAGAATATTCTGAATATGGTGAAATTACATCTCTAATTATTCCTTGAGTATCTGATGATAATCCTTTCAAAAGTTCATTAGATTTAAACTCTTTATCTGTACTTACTGTAACATATTCATTTTTAGAATCATAAGTTTGAATTATTCCGGAAGATGAATCTGTAAATACAGTTTCTCCAGTTAAGAATTTATTTTTAGTTAAAGATATATCAAATATTGGGAAATACTTTTCAGGAATTATCCTTCCAGATGAACGAAATTCACTAAAAGATCCTGGAAACTCTGAACCGTTTAGATAATTTGAAAGATTGTATCCAACAGTAGCTCCAATTCCACCAATGTTTGCATCTACTGCATTTATAGTGAATAATTGGTAATTATAATTTTCCGAATTATAACCTTTTCCTAAAGATCCAACTCCAACACTGATATTTTCAATTAGAACTTTATCTCCAACAACAAATGGGAATGATGAAAGTGTGCTGAATCCAACATTAAGTTCGACCGTTACATCACCACTAATACTATCATAAGAAATTGTACTAATTCCAATTCCATTTGAATTATTTGTTGGAATAATAATAGGATTTTTATTATTAACTCCAGTTGTATTTTTAATAATTGTCACTTCAGAATCACCCAAATCATATTCTAGTATGACATCTGAAATTACTTTATTGGAAACCGAGTCAATTGCAACGAGATCTGGGGAGACAATATAATTAACTCCCTGAGAAGATATTCCAATTCTTTCAAAAGATGAAAGAGGTATTACCTTTAAGATTTGTGGTAATTTTGCAATAGGTCTTACTGTAAAATCAGAAGAGTATTCAAAACCAATGTCTTCAATTCTAGTATCTACAATTTTACCAATAGAGTTTGAATAAGGTTCCAGAATAGCACCAGATCCAAAATCTGAGAATATTGATGATATTCCTGGTAGGAAATTATAATTTTTACCAGCACTTCTTACTTTAACTTCAGATATTGGTCCATATGCAGATGTGGAATTTGTTGTATACTTAATCGTAGAATTAGAATCTGTGTATGATGTTCTCTCTGGATAAGATGTAATATTATATTTGAATGTGGATGAAGTTACTCCAGATAAAACTTGTTCACCGGAATAAAGACTATTGGAAAGAATGATACTATTATTTCCAATAATATTTTCATTATCATATATCAATGAAAGATCTTTAAGTGGGTTATTACTATTTTGGATAGGTACTATATTGTAGAACAAATTAACTGGAACATTTTCATTTAAATTTAATTTGACATAAGCGTTTGTATTGACACCAACAGTTCCACTCTTTTCTACTTCTGGAGTTATTGATGACTTAGTAGATTTAAATTCATTTTTAAAATTCTTGTCACTATACAAATTAAAATCAAAAGCTGCATAAGATTGAGATCCATCAGTATATGATAAAGATGAGTCGGAAACATCAAAAATTACTGTTTGATTTTTATATACATCAATTTGAGGATTAACTTGAGATAAAGTTCCTGACGAAGAACTTGTAATATCAATAACTATTGGTTTTGATAATTTACTATTGTAATAACTATTAGATAATTTAATAGTATTAGAATCTACCACAACAATATAATACTCTTTATTTGTTTCAAGTCCTCCAGATGGTGTAGTTGAAGT
>Ga0129336_10002776_pt1 | contig 10786 bp, 16 predicted proteins | sample CPB6_02_DNA_FD_96878 | JGI IMG/M metagenome (GOLD analysis project Ga0129336, IMG submission 96878) | Freshwater to marine salinity gradient microbial communities from Chesapeake Bay, USA - CPBay_Sum_0.6_0.2_DNA | ecosystem: Environmental > Aquatic > Marine > Coastal | place: USA: Chesapeake...
CCTTGCCCGCGAGCTCGTCGACACGGCCGGTGTGGTCGTCCACCTCCCAGCCATGCTCGAGGCCTACCGCACGAGCCAGGTGCGACAACATGCTGTTGTCATAGGCGAGCTTGCCGTCACTCTTTCCGCTGGTGAAGTACTGAGCCCACAGCTTGCGACCACGGAACTCTCCGTCAGTGATGGTCATCTCGACCTCGTAGCAGGTCGCAGCGGCGTCGTATTTGCTCGGTCCGTAGGTGCACAGCTCGATGCGCACAGGATGGCGGCCAGTGATTCGGGCTCGCTCGCCCATGGGTGTGTTGTTCGTCGGTGTAAATCTCATGCCTTGTCCCTCGCTTTGTAAATTGCCCTGAATGCCTCAAGTCGCGCTTCTGGTGTGCCCTGCTGCTCCGCCTGGGCGACGTCATCGCTTGCGTCTGGCCATCGCTCGAGGATGCGCTTTCGTGCGCTATCGAGGCGCTGCTCGATAGTCGGCTCGGGCGGTGTAGGCGCAGGCCTGCTGGCAGCGTGCCCATCGTCATCATCGGCCGCGATGCCGAGCATCGACGACCAGCCATATCGACGCAGATAGGTGATGGCAGAGCCTACCGTCTGCGCTCTGCCATCCGGCACCACGCACGAGACACGAGCGGCGCACCACTCGCCCGACGCATGGCTGACCACAGTCTCGAGCTCGCAGATGATGCCGAGCTCGGTCTGATAGAGCGGAATCGTGTGCTGAGTGACCGCAAGGCCTGCCTCGGCTAGCGCCTGGCGGCTCGCGTCAATAACGCTTGCGAGGTCTGCGTAGCGCGAGCGGAAGTGCGGGTTGACGTTGCTTTTGCTCGCGTGGGTCATGGCCTGCTGCGCGGAAGACAATGCCTTCGCAAGCTCTGCTCTGGTGTCGCTCCACTTCATGCCTGGACCTCCTCGGTCCAGCGCTTGAGATATGCCCAGACGAAGCGTCCGTTGACCTCGCGTTTGCGCTGGATGATGGTCAGGCGCTCGCCCTGGTAAGCGTAGCTGATGAGGCGGTGATTAGCGTCAATCTCGACAACGTAACGGTCTGCGGTTCTCATGCCTTGTCTCCTTCGTTAGTCTTGTTTCTGCTGACTTCAGCGACCTTGCGCGCCCAAAACGACATCTCCGAGGCGGCGCGCTGTGCCGCGATGAGTGTCGCTCCAAGCTGGCCAGACATCCACCAGTGTTCGTGATGCCACGTCGTGTGATGAATGAGGCGCATGTCTGCTTCCCATTTCTCAATTGCGTCCAGGCGGACGCGCAACAGCTCCAAGTGCTCTTCGATAGTCATTGACCAAGCTCCTTTTCGAAGAGAAAGCGCTTTACATTCTTAGAGCTTCGCGCATTTGCATGCAATCTCTTGCTGCATGACTCTTTGACAATCTCAACAATTTCCGCATCTGTCGGCATTTCTGTGCCAATATACACCCTGTTATGCCTGAATGTTGCTGCGGATGGACGCCTGCAAGGTTTTTTTGTCGTCTGAATAGACGCGGTTTTGCCTTTTCCGATAATGGCGACTATTCGCTCGACGCGCTCACTTGGCCTCAGATGCAAAGAGCTATATGACCATGCTGGCAGCCAATATTGCCCAACTTCGAGCTGCAATTTTGGCTGTGCGCTTATTTCTGTAATGTCTTTTGCGCGCTTAGTCTTGCGTTTGAACTCTTCAATGTCCGCCTCTAACTGCTTGACCTTTTTGCAAACTGCAATGTGCTCACTAAGCAGCAGCTGAATGGCATCGCTTAGTTGGATTTCCGCATTCAATACTTTTTCCATCGCTAAACCCATGTCTTGCCTCCTCCGGCGGGTTGCCGTGCGTCATGGCTACGCCTCACTTCGTGGGCCGTCAAGAAAAGATTGCACTTACAGTGCACAAAGTGTATGACAGCCGCATGGATGCACGCGACGTCATCATCTCAGCTCTTCGCGAACACGGCTCACTGAGGGAGGTCGCCAGCCTCCTCGGGTGTGCGTGGTCGAGTCTCTATCAGCTCGCCAGGCACGAGCGCCACCTCGGTCCAGAGCTCGCACGGAAGATGCGCGACCTGGTCGACTTGCCAGAGGCGGTCTGGCTTGCTGCCATGGGTATCGACTGCGATGTGAGGGTCTCCGATGCGCCGTGATATCGTGATTCCTCGTTCGCTGTGGGACTCGCGGCGTCTGATGACGCTGCATCCCGGAGTGCTGTCCGTGCTGCTCCTCTGCTATGCGATGGCAGACGAGGAGGGGCGTGGGCACTGGCCGTCGAGGTATCTACATCCAGACGGGCTCGGTCGCGATGACGTGCGCAGATGCCTCCAGGAGCTCGTGCGATGCCAGCTCATTGATATCGTCGAGCCGTATGACCGAGATGAAATAGTCGGACGATTAGCGTGTGGATACCACCTGCCGCGCGTCGTTAGTCGGCATCTTCCTGGTTTCGTGTGGAGGCTCACAGTCCGATGAGACACGCGGCCGGCTACCACAAATGGATGGCGCCAGAGTCCATCGCGCCAGGGCGTGCGAGAAGCCTCTGCAGTGAATGCGGACTTGTCGTCGAGCACCAAGCACACAAGCGGCCTGGCCTGTCAGCGGCTGGTCGTCTCGTCAACGGAAAGGCTATTACCTCGCTTCAGTCGATTCCCACTTGCGGAGGGGTCAAGCGCATCAAGTACCAGTATCGCCACGACTGGCGCATCGTCGGCGATGCTCCTCCGTCTCCACGAGGTGCCCCTTGTAACGCCTGGCTGTGCAACAGATGTGGCCTAGAGGTCGAGGTCATCAAGAGCTCTACGCCTGGCGCTGCGAGTGGCTATACGTTCCTGCGCTATATGACCGCGGACCGTGAATGGAAGCGAGGCTTTCCGATTCCGCGCTGCACTGATGCCTTGGATGATGATGTGGCGGCTTTCGTCGCTGATAAGATGGCAGTGATGACGGCTCGCAGCATGGCTACCGCGCTCGGGGTGAGTGGGAGCGTCATCAAGGCCAGAGCAAAGCGCCTCAAGGCAAAGGGCAAGGTGGCGACAAGGGCCTACCACGCATGGTCCGAGGCTGACGACCGCAAGCTGGCGGCAGAGTGGCGACCGACTGACATCTCGCATACTGCGCGCGTGCTTCGACGGAGTGTGTTTGCCGTCATCTATCGAGCCAAGGCGCTTGGTATGCTCGACCATCGAGGTTGCCCGCGCGGCTATGAGTACCTGAGCGATGCAGAGAAGCGTCTGGGCTTCTCCGAGGCGGAGCTGAAGACCATCATTCGGCATGCCGGAGTCAAGCCAATCCGCGCCATCACTGCACATGGCGAGAAAATCAAACGGACCCATCTCTACGATGCCGACCGCCTGACCGAGCTTGTCGACGAATGGCTCTCGACCGTGCGGGTCGGAGACTTCGCCGCGCAGTCGCGAATCGAGATGAAGACGCTGCGCAGATGGCTGGCTTTGCGTGGCGTCGAGAAGCCGGAGGCGATACCGACCCAGTCGTGGAGGTTGCCGCAAGAGGTGCTCGACGATGCGCTACACGAGGCCCGTGTCCTCTGGAGCTGTAATCGGTATGCAGTCGAGAGAGGGCGCGCAGTAGGGACGGTCGTGACGCGCGCGCGATGGCTAGGCATCGACACGCGCCGTAATTTTGACCCGGCTGTGATGGATGAGGCATTCGAGCGGTGGCCGCCTCAGCCGCAATTTAGGAGGAAGAGATGAATCGAACTGCAACCGCGAAAGAGGTCTGCATCGTCGCAGGGATATGGCTTGTGACGATGGTCATTCTGGCGCACCTGCCCGACTGTCACGCACTGGCAGAGCCTCCACCTGTCATTGAGCCGATGAGAGAGAGGCCCGTCGTCGAGACTCCGGCAAGGCCAGTCATCGTCGAGGAGGTCGGCGGCATGTGTGAGATGCCGTCAGGCCCATCGCCTACCATGCTCGGCGTGCTCCTCGAGGAGCCGGTGACCGAACATGAGCGCCAGGTCGTCGAGACCCAGATTGACCGCTGCGTCCGTGACGTGCGCACGGTCGCAGACCCTTGGCTGGTTCTCGGGCTGTACCGCTTCGAGGAGGTGCTCGGCGTGCCCGAGGCGGCTCGTGGTATCCTCGGGGCGGTGTGGTGCATCGAGGCCGCTATGCGTATTGAGGCGGCAGGTGGCGGCGCTATCCGTGGCGACTGGCGGCATGGGATGGCAATGGCGCATGGGCCTGTGCAGATGTGGTCATGGATGCGCGAGTGGTGCGGCCTGACGGATGCTGGCGTCGATGACCTGTGGGCGTCGATGGCGTGCTATTGGCGACGTGTCGAGGACCGCATGGGCAAGGCGTCAGGATGTGCGGAGCCGTGGCGCGTGGCGGAGGCGCTGACGGCGAATGGGATGAGGTATCAGCACCACGGCTGCAAGGCTGAGAGCAAGCACTGGCGCGAGTTGGAGCGGTGGCGCGACTGAGGGCTTGACCATGGCATTGGATAGCTGTAACAGCTATCCCATGGATACCATCCGAAGTCGTCAACTCATACGTGAACACCTGCGCGAACGTGGGACTGTCGCAGGTTTGGCCGAGGCTATCGGCTGTCACAAGATTACTCTGTTCCACTGGTTCGCAGGGCGAACCAATCTTGGCACGAAGACCCTCGCACGTATGCGCGAGGAGCTCCCCGACGTGCCGGCCGAGGTCTGGCTCGAGGCTATTCTCGAGGAGGTGGCGCAATGACCCGGAACCAAGACGCGGGCAAGTGGGGCGGGTATCTATCACGTGCGAAGGACTCAGTGCAGGCGCTCGAAGGGTGGCCGATGCACGAGTGGTGGCTGGAGGCTTGCGCCATCGTCGAGGAGGCAGGGCCAGCCTCGACTCCGACTGATGGCCTCATGCTGCATTGGATGGAGTACCAGCACAGCCGAGACACGGGTGGAGCTGAGCATCACGGCTCGTGGCTGTCGCTGACTGACTGGCTGACTCATGCGACGAAGCAAGAGCGAGGGCGCAAGCTCGACATGGTCGTGTGGCAGCCGACGCACGCGAAGCAGGGTCGCAAGGACGAGGGCGTGCTCGAGATGTCGTGCCTGGTGCTCGATTCGGACACTGGCGTGGACCATCTGCGCATCCATGACACGCTATGCCGTGCCGGTATCGCTCACTTCGGACATGCATCACCGAGCAGCACAGACGCGCACCCGAAGTGGCGGCTCGTGTTGCCATTGGCGGAGCCTGTCAAGGGCGAGGAGCTGCTCAAGTGGCCGGCCTACTACACTGCGGCAAGGCTTGTACTCGGAGCGGCGGGCAAAGTGTGGTTCGACTCAAGCTGCCACAATCGAGCGCGTATCTGGTACGCCGGGCGGATGCCATCCACGTCCGAGCGTGAGGTGTGGGGCAGCCATCTTGCCGATGCGCATCAGAATCCATTCCATGGCTGGCGATGTCTTGACATTCGAGAGGTATTCGCACGGTTCGAGTTTGCGTCGCGAATCGATGCTGGCAAGCCGAAGACGAAGTTCACGCCATTGCCAGACATGCCGAGTGGGGCATTGTCGCCAATGGCACGAGCTCGGGCCTATATCGCGAGTATCCCGCCTGGGGCTGATGGAGGCACGCGAGGTCCTGCCAGGTACAAGGTCGCTTGTGTGGCCGTGGTCGACTTCAGCCTATCCGATGCTGAGGCGTTCGAGGTCGTGAATGAGTGGAATGCTCGGTGTTCTCCTCCTGCGCCTGAAAGCAAGGTGAGGCAGTCCATCGAGAACGCGCGAGCCTATGCCAAGCATGAGCCAGGGCGGGCGTTGAACGCGCAGCCTCCTGAAGCCTTCTTGCGGTATGCGCTGACGAACACGGCTGCGGCTGCATCATTTCGAGGCGCTGGGCACAAGAACGTGCCACCAGAGCAGCACGATGAAGCCACTGCGCGACATGCCATGAAGGCAGGGCTTAAGCACGAGGAGATCGTCGAGACAATACTCGCAAGGCCTGACGGTCATGCACAGGGAAGAGGCATCGAATACGCAGAGAAGGTGGCTCATTCGGTCAGGCAAGTCGAGCAGAAGCCAGGTCTGTCGATCGATCGCATGGAGATACTGAAGAGCGAGCCGCCAATCTACACTTTGTTCATTGGTGAGGCATCAATTCGAGTCACCGCGGCTGAGCTGCTCAATCGATCAAGGCTGACTGTGTGCATCATGCAGGCGATTCAGCGCGTGCCCACTTTGCCCCCGACGAAGGGCGGGCAATACACGGCATGGGTAGACGCTATGATGCAGGAAGCCTCCGTCATTGATGTCGGTGAGGAAGCGAGTGACGACTTTGGTATCAGGGAGGAATTGCAGCATGCGTTGACGCGAATGATGCAGTGCGAAGACCCTGACCGGATGCCAGAGGGTACACTATACGCAACGGATGACGGACCAGAGGTTGAACTCTGTTTGCGTAGCTTGATGGTCAAGCTTCGGTCTGCGTGTCCGCAAGCAGATCGTCCAACGGTAGTGAGGCATTTGCGCGCGCTCGGGTGGGTGCAAGCAAAGCGAGAGATCAACGGCAAGCAGTCGAGAGTCTGGAGAGGTAAACTATGACAGCGAAACAACATGCGGACCAGGCGTTGAAGCATCGGCGAACGGTCATTCTTGGGCCGCCAGGCACAGGAAAGACGACGACTCTCATGGAGGTGATCGCGAAGCTCCTGGCGGATGGATACGAGGCAACTCACATTGCATTCGTCAGCTTCAGCCGAAAGGCAATCATGGAAGCTAAGGAGCGCGCCAAGAAGAGGTTCGGTCTAGACGACAAGGAGCTTTGCAACTTCCGCACGCTGCATTCGGCCTGCTGGGCATTGGCTGGCAATCCGAAAAAGATGACGAGTGGTCATTGGGAAGAGTTTAATTCTACATACAATTGGCGTGTAACGCCTGAGGATGAGATTGACGATGATGCGGATAATATTGAGCTTGTAAAGCTCAAAAATGAACACGACAAATACAAGGAGGCGCACAATTGGCACAGAAACACCATGAAGCCTTTGCGCGAAGCTGCTCACAAGTGGCAATTGCCATTTGAAAACCTGAACAAGTACGACAAAGATTACATGCAGTTCCTTGGTCAGAACGGACTTGCAGACTACCCGAAAGGGATTGAGATTGTGCGAGATCGGCGAAGGACGATTTCTTGTCGCGTGCTCATTGTTGATGAATCGCAGGACCTATCACCGCTTCAGCAAGCCGCTTTGCGTTGGACGATTGACAAGGTCGAGCAAGTCATCGTCGCAGGTGATGACGACCAGGCCATCTTCGAGTTCCAAGGCGCTGATCAGCGGTGGTTGATTTCGCTCACTCGAGACCCAAGCTGGCAGACGGTTATCCTTTCACAGAGCTATCGTCTAAGGCGCAAGCCTTGGCTTTATGCGCAGAGATTCTCTGATGCTATGGTCGAGAGGGCGGACAAGAACTATCTACCGCGGGTCGATGAGTATGAGGGCGAGGTTTATGACCATGCGAGCCTTAACATCTATCAGTGCATTGAAAGAGTTAAGCAGATGTTGGACGACATGGACGATGATAGGCGAACTGGTGCTTGGTTAGTACGACGCAAAATGCCGACCTTGCTGCCTGTGCAAATGGAGCTATACAGGCAATGTGTTCCATTTACCTCTCAATTGGGCCAGAATCATTGCCGACCTCCCGATGATCTAGGCAGTGAATATGCGCCAAATCCGCTTAAGATAAACAAGCAAGGTGTTTGCATCATGCGTATTGTGGCCAATACGGCCAAAGCTCTTGCAGACGGCAAGGCCGTCTCGGCTAAGGATCTATTGATCATGGTCGAGCATGGCGTTCGGCTGAAGGCCAGTGAGAACGGCAAAGCCACTTATGGTCATGTGAAACTAAAAAGCCAGATTGAGAGAATCATCGAGAAGGCTAAGGCTGAGAATGAGAATATAGACAGGATGGTAACAGGTTCTCAATTGCTGGAGTCTAGTGAGATCGATGCGCGCAAGCTCATTGAAGGCATGGCCAAGGATGGCTGGTGGAAGGTGCTTGATAAGCTGGATGGTGCATTGAATCGATATCTTAAAGTCCTGGTCGAAAGATATGGCGAGGTCCCATTGCCGAGGATCACACTGAGCACGGTGCATCAGAGCAAGGGTGGGGAATGGGACATCGTCGTGCTCGACCTCTCTACATCGAAATGGATGGAAGACCAGCTTGATAAAGAGGACGCCCATGAAGCCGAGAAGCGTTTGGCCTATGTTGGAGCGACTCGGGCCAGAGACGAACTGTATGTGTTGCCATGGCACATATGGTGGCGAGATGAGATTCACGATCATCGCGACTACCTGACGATCAAGCCAAGAAGAAGAGCAGATCGCGACCGAGCGGTCGCTCTCTGAGCCGTAGCGGTGTGTGGACGTTAAGTCTCGCGCGAGAGAATCAACGAATGATGCCTGATGCCATCTTCAAATCAAGTGTCACAAGTGTCCCAAATGTCCGCCATGTACGGCATTTCAAGCACTTACAAACATCGTTCATAGCACCGCCGCGTTGCATGCAGTTTAGATGCCAGATGCCAAAACATGATTCTCTCACGCGAGACTATGGCGTCCTTGATGTCAGGATCGAAAGATTGCACTTGCAGCGCAACCCTTCGGCATGGCACAACCTCGCCATGTCCGAGGAACTCCCTGCGTTGCGCCTGGATGGGCCGTCGATGATGGCGGCCGCGATGGCGTATCACATGCGGCGGTGTCTGGATGCGCTGGGCGAGAGACGTGTGCAGCGCATCATGGGACTGGAGCGCTACCAGGTGCAGGGGGTTGCATTGGGGACGATGGCGCTCACATCGCGACGGAGAGACCTGCTCGACAGGCTGTTCGTCGCGGTGATGCTGCTGGATGGTGTTGAACCGTGGGAGTGGGATGATGATTGACGACGGCAAAGCGAAGCGATTGGGGCTGAGGTGTAGAGAGTCGAGGATATGGCGATGGACGTCTGGCATGGTGGCAGTCGATTCCGGGCAGTCGTTCACTGTACCGAACACAGGCGTGGTGAGTGAGGAAGCATGGCCTGACCTGCGTGCGATACCGACGCAGATGAGGGCCTACGCGAACTTGATGCGCTTCCTCCCTGACTTGCAGGTGTGGTGGGCCAGCCCGACGAAGTGGAAGCTGTATCGACCAATTCAGGATGGCGTCGGTCGGCTGGTCACGCCCGAGGGTGATACCCTCGCAGAGCTCCTGGCGGCCATCTACGAGGCGCATGGTCGCCTCACATCACCTCGTCCGCGCGACCTTGACCTCACCATCTACGGCAATGGGTGGGGCATATGAGCGTCGAGACCGCCAAGAAGTTCATCAAGTGCAAGCACTGGCGGTGGCTGAGTGGTATGCGTCCGATGCGTCGGTCTGGTGCTATCTGGGAGCTGATGCCAGTCGTGGACCGCAACGAGCCAGAGAGCCGCAAGCGAGACCTGTCGGACTGCGTGCCGTGCTTGGGCGATGGCGCTACTCAGGGTGCTATACTTGACCTGGTGCGCGATGCGTATGGCGACCCAGACGCATGCGTGGGCAAGTTCGAGACAGATTGCTGGGAAGTCTGGGTTCGACATGTGCAGGCTGCGAGATGGGTAAGGCAGCGCGTGCATGGTGAGACGATGTGCGAGGCTCTGCTTGCGGCGCTTGAGGTTGCGCCTTGACTTACCGAGGAACGACCATCGTCGGTTCAGTGCTCGCGGCCGTGCTTGGCTGCGGTATCGGGCTGCGTACGGTGGCGAGGTCGGCTGGCGTCTCCGAGCGTGAGCTTGGGCGTCAGGTCCGGCGTGGGAGTCGAGCTCGACTGAGAGAGGCTGGCGACCTCGAGCTACTCGAGGGGATGCTCTGCCTGCATGCTCTCGGGTGTGCCGTGAGTGCGCGTTTCCGTGCGAATGAGGCACGTCTAGTGGCATGGTCGAGTCTGGACAACCTGGAGGCGCTTGGATGGTCTGTTGAGCCTCTGGCGAGCGTTGTGAGACCGTTGAGAGTGGGAGGGGTATGAATGAGCTGGCTCTTTTCGCGGGCGCTGGTGGAGGAATCCTTGGCGGCAAGCTGCTTGGATGGCGCACGGTCTGCGCTGTCGAGCGAGACAGCTACGCCGCAAGCGTACTTGTCGCACGGCAGAACGACGGAATCTTGTCGCCGTTTCCCATCTGGGATGACGTGCGAACCTTTGACGGCAAGCCGTGGAGAGGATGTGTTGACGTGGTTTCGGGAGGCTTCCCGTGTCAGGACATCAGCAGCGCAGGAAAAGGAGTCGGCATCGAAGGCGCTAAGTCAGGACTCTGGAAGGAAATGGCGCGCATTGTCGGTGAAGTTCGACCGCGTTATGTGCTTGTGGAAAACAGCCCAATGCTTATTCACCGAGGCCTTGCCGTGGTCCTCGGTGACCTTGCCTCGATGGGGTATGATGCGCATTGGGGAGTGCTGGGAGCTGACGACGCCGGCGCGTGTCACAAGCGCGAAAGGCTCTGGCTCATTGCTGCCGACTCCTACCGCAAAGGCGAACATGCTGGCGCCGTCAATGCAGAAGTGGCCGGCTCATCGTCGTCTTTGGCCAACTCCTACCGTCAACGACAGCAAGAACAACGGACCACCGTCGCAGATGCGACGGAACACCAAGCCGCTGAATGCCGAGGTTGGTGGTCCTCTGAACCCGACGTGGGTAGAATGGCTCATGGGGTGGCCTCTCGGATGGACCGATTGCGAGCCATTGGAAACGGACAAGTGCCAGCAGTGGTTCAGCTCGCATGGAAGCTGATAGGACCCCCACCCCTTTGAAATCGAAATCGAGGCGGGCGGTGTCAAC
>Ga0129336_10002777_pt1 | contig 10784 bp, 11 predicted proteins | sample CPB6_02_DNA_FD_96878 | JGI IMG/M metagenome (GOLD analysis project Ga0129336, IMG submission 96878) | Freshwater to marine salinity gradient microbial communities from Chesapeake Bay, USA - CPBay_Sum_0.6_0.2_DNA | ecosystem: Environmental > Aquatic > Marine > Coastal | place: USA: Chesapeake...
TACCGGTTTTGTACTACAGAGTCGGCCGTCGCCGCCTCTACTCGCTACTACGAATCTGGTGTGAATTTGTCGCGGTCAAGGGACAAAACGGATAATTCAGACACTACCTTCCGCAGAAAGAGATGGTTTTGGACCGAATAGCCTCTTCCAAAGGAGCTAGCCAATTATCTTCACTCGGCATCAATTTCTGCTCGAAGGGGATTACCCCCCACCAACGAAGTAGCTCAAACTTCTTCCCATTGGGCAACTCATCAAACCATGAACGTATCTCTCCTGATGGGTTAGCAGAAGCACAAGCGAAGAATGGGTCAAGTTCTCGCAATTTAGAAAAAGCTAGATCACGTTCGCTCTGCGGAATGTTTTGCAATTGAAGTCGTACTTGCCACCCATAAAATTCTCGTGGAAACCTAGTAATCAAGTCATCACTAATTTCTTTAGCTTGATCCTGAAAGTTGTTCTTTAGCGCAGAATCCAATGTCATCGATAGATGAAATGCAGTTGCTCCCAAACTCTTCGAGGCTGCCATCATCTCATTCAGATTTGCACGTTTTCTGGCTTGCTGAAAGTCTGCATCCGCCTTTAGTGGAATAAAAGCAAGAACCATACCGAGCGAAGCCATAGCAATTGTACGCAATGCGATTCCTGCAGGCAGGAGTTGATTAGATTTCTTGCTTAGCATTTTCATCTTCTTGTACTGTGGTGAGTTCTGATTCATCGAAGTAGAGGTTGAAACTCTCGCATCCGAGTCGTCAACCCAGCGAGCAGAGCCAAGAAGAATTCCAGTGGCAACCCAGCCCCAAATTGATACACCAATCTGATTTATACTTATCGTTGATTGAAGAACATATGCAAGCCAACCTCCAAATAGGCCAATGAAGTATGGATCAAATCTGTAATTTGAAATTCTTTTGACGGAGACAATGAAGGTCGCAACTAGCAGCGCCAAATAACTGCTGACCAGAAATATTCCGCCATTATTTGCAACGTCAAGAATGACATTATGTGCTGAATTGGTCGTGCGCGCCGCGCCAGTCCTGTAGGCTGAAATAAAACCTCTATCACTTCGGTACCAACTGTCAAACCCATCAAAACCTACTCCGGTAAACAAGTGATTGGTAAAGGTGCGCCACGCAGCACCCATATAGTCCGCACGAAAGACATTTGTATTCTGGTAAAGCAAGGCCCCAAAAGGTCCATTTGCCGCGAGACCCCGAATACCTAGATAAGCTGAAGCAAAACCAAAGGCTGTTAGCAACATTGCTATTGACTTAAATAAGCGTCCTTGCTTCTTGTACAAATACAGAAGAGTTGTGAGATATGCACCAGCAATAAAAACTATTAATCCTTGTACCGAATCCGTTTTCAAAACAATATAAAGGGACAACACTAATAAGCCACTCAAAGAAGTTCTCAATCGAACACTTATGTTTGAATAGAAAATTAATGTGAAAAGCGGAACCGAAGTAAAACCCAATAAAGCGCTAAGGAAGTTCACATTACCAAGTGTCGCAAAAACATTTTGAGCACTCCACTTGATTGGATCCAAATTACTAGCTTGAATAAAACCATATATAGATAGAAATAAAATTGTCAGTGTTCCAACTCTAAACAACTTAAAAAGAGATGATGGACTTGATAAAAGTGCACAGCTCAGTATCAACAGGATTGCCGAGAGGTAGGTGACTAAACCAGTATTTCGACCAAAAGTTCCCCAAATTTGTTGGGGAAGGGGGGAATCTGTAAGTAACAAAGGTGCGAATAAACTTACTAGGTAAATTGAAAAAATAATTTTCAAAGTTTTGGATAGAGTTGTGAATATCGAAGTCCACAACAATCCAACTAAACCAAAAGATGTTGTTGCCAGAATGAACTGTTTTATGGGATTTATTGGATCAAAGTTTGAAAAAGGAGTCACCGCAATTGTTGTAAGTAGTAAACCTGTGAAAAGCAGAGATTCAGCTCGTAGCCTTACCAAGTTGGTCAATTTCATAACCTCATACTCTCACGATTATCTCGCTATTTTGTGTGTTTCGATTCTTGTACAGAGATACCAAAAAGTGGGCCCTGTCGGGATCGAACCGACGACCCACGGATTAAAAGTCCGTTGCTCTACCGACTGAGCTAAAGGCCCTCAACGAACCATACTAAAGTCCGGCACATCTGACCGAATCACATACTCAAAATGTATGTCTGCGATGGGTCAACATTTAACAAAAAACCAAGGGCGAACTGAACATTCACGAAGAACCACGCTCATTTCCTGGCTGAGGTTCTTAAAATGTGAAACAATAAGTTGCAAATGCAGCGGAAACTACAACGGAAATTCCATCGAACCGCGGGCTTACTTCATAATACCGTGAAGCATTATTCTTTAGATTTGATGGACGACCTAAATGGGACGGACAAAGGTTCAATACATAGCTACCTGAGACATTTGTATGAACCTATTCTTAACATTTCTATCCCTTCGAAACTACTTGAGATAGGGATTTTTCGTGGCGCATCGTTAGCTTTATGGAAATTGGCCCTGCCCCAATGTGAAGTAATCGGTGTAGATATTGACACTTCCAACATAAAGAATGCGAAAGCGCTAGACTTATTGGACAATAACTTGATTAAGATAATTGACTGTAATGCATATCAAAATCCCTCAACTTTGTCTTCACTGGGAACATTTGATTTAATCATTGATGATGGTCCGCACACCGTAACCACACAGATCGCTGCGTTGGCTTTCGTTAAACAGTTGAGCGAGATGGGAACTCTAGTCATCGAAGATATCAACTTGCGTGATCCAGAAGTTGATCGATTGTTTGCAGAAATTTATTCGCTTCAGGGAATATCTCTTGGAATTCTCAATTTTGTACACAAAAAAGGTAGATTTGATGATGTAGCAGCCATTTTCACCAAGAATGAACATGTAGCTAATTGGTTGGAAATTCGCAATAATTATTTTTCAAATAAATTGATACGATCAAGTTTCGGCCGTAATATCGTTCTCAAATATTCTGTTTTTCCTCAAATGTGGCACAAGTTTTTGAGATTTGTTAAAAGGAATGGTCTTGGATAATTCGCATTTCTAGTATTGGATTAATTCGCTCAAGCGCATGAAACCCGTATACAGAACGGAAACTACTAGTAGGAATCTGGGCTGTCTCAATGAATATAGAATCCGCCATATTCTTATCTGCAACAGGAAGTCCGAGAAGTTGGCAAAAAAGCACTATCGCTAAATCTTCATTCAATTTTCGGTCACTCAATGACGTAAACCTTTGCCAATAAGGAGACTTTTTCATTTCTTTGATAACTGTCAACATGTCTTTCAAGTTGCGATACGACAAACCGCCATTACCGGCAGATAAAATCGTATTTTTCGTAAATTTTGAAAGCCAATTCCGATTTACGAAAAATTTCTCACGAAAATGACTAATTAAATAAGGCGGATTCCATGACGCGCCAATATAGCTTTGCCTCAATAGCGTTAAATTCGCAACATCACGAATAAGTATTGCATCACTTTGACAAATGATAACTTCGTTTACATAATGTGAAAAATATCGGTAAAAAGATTCTGTTAACATCATGCGGTTATAGTGGTCTCGAGAATCAAAAGAACTTGAGTCCCAAGGTGATTGAATAGCATCTGAAAGAAATTCACTATACGCTTGAATGTTCAAACCTTCTGGGTATAGGAGAAACTTTGGAGAATTTAGGTTTTTGCTAAAAGAAATTCTTAGGCGCTGCAGTTCCTTTGGATTCGGGCTAACTTTGTAAATCGGAAAAACTATTCCGACTTGATTATATCCGTTCAATGAATCTCCCCCACTTTGCGTATATCAGGCTTAAGTCTCTTCAACAGTTCAAGATAGATACAGTCTCACAACTGTGCCGCAGGTTCTTACCAGATTACAGCCCACTTTTTTTGTCGGATTGGACATCAATAACCGCGCAAAACTAAAGCAGAGTTTCAGCTTTGCTACTTTTGTGGGTGCTGGGTTCAACAACAAACATATCATGCGCATCCTGGAGTACAGTTTTTCTAAGAAAAAATCCACATTTTCGGTCTTGGCTAATATATTTTGATTCTTGACACAATTGAATGCATTAAATTCGAGCTCGACTTGTTTGAGATACCTTGCCTCTTCCTCTACCGGAGTTCGCTGGTGGGTGTTGTAGTGATAAATCACATCGTTTGACAATTCAACTCTTGGATTATTAGACAAAACCCAAAGAAGAAAGTACCAATCATCTAGTACATAGAACCCCCCAGCGTCTTCAAAAGATGGAAAGAAAGTTATTTGGCGTTGTACTATGAAATCTCTTCTATAAACATATCTCCAGAAACCTTTTTGACTCATCAAGGAACTTAAGTTATTTTCAATACTTTCTTGATGAATTGACTCTTGGCATGTAGCGTAACTAAATCTAACTAGATCAATATTAAGATGGTCTTCACTTTTATTTAGGAAACTCGTTACCGTCTGTGGATCTAAAGTATCATCTGAGTCAAGGAACATAATCCACTTACCTTGAGCTAAATTAAGACCAATATTCCTTGCATTTGCGCTTCCTAAATTCGTGGTCTTTCTATGAACCAGGGAAAGGTCTAAATTGGAATTAGCAAACTGCTCAACTAAGTGAGAAGTTTTGTCTGTCGATCCGTCATCAATTACCACTAATTCTATTCGTGAATCGTTTTTTGGTATGGAATTCAATGTCTTTATGATGGTTTGTTCAGCATTATAAGCACTCACCAAAATTGACAAATGAATTATTTTCAATGTATTACCTGTATGGCGAAAATTGAATATTTCATCGTCGTAATAATACCTTTATAGTGCTATCGACTTAGAGAATTTGATTGAGTTATATTCAAGTTCTATAGTACTTTTGGTTTTTGAATCCGGTCATCATCATTTTATGTGGAAGCTTTTAGGTTCGGCTTTCGTTGGACTTTTCGATGGATTTCGTGCTTTGTCATTGGATGCGTTTTTCATGTAGGCTAGGAAGCCCTAGTCCCCATCGTCTAGGGGCCTAGGACATCGCCCTTTCACGGCGGTAACACGGGTTCAAATCCCGTTGGGGACGCAAGGCTAATTTTCTCAATTTATTGTTTAAATTAGTCTCGGTTGGCCCAGTAGCGCAGTTGGTTAGCGCGCCGCCCTGTCACGGCGGAGGTCGCGGGTTCAAGTCCCGTCTGGGTCGCGACTTGTTTTTTGGCTGGGTAGCTCAGTTGGTACGAGCGCGCGACTGAAAATCGTGAGGTCGACGGTTCGATCCCGTCCCCAGCCACATCGTTATTCGTCTGCTCGTTTCATAAACCAAATGAACAATGAAAGCCAGGAAAGCGCTCCAATCCAGGAGACTAAACCTTCAAATCGATAAGGCGCGTGAGATACCGCTATCGCTAGAGACGAAAAATAAGCTGTCATAATCCACAATGAAATCACTGCCATTGGCTTACTGAAACCGAAACGCATTAACCTATGAGAAAGGTGATCTTTCCCTCCTTGAAACGGAGAACGTCTTCGGCGAATTCTGGAAATCACTGCTACCGCTGTGTCCATAATGGGAACGGCAAGAATTAGCACCGGAATAGAAAAGGTAGCGAATTTATTGATTGGATTCGTGTCAAGCCTTACTGAGAGTGATGCAACAAGTAAGCCAAGAAATAAAGCACCAGCATCACCCATATAGATTCTTGCTGGAGGTCTATTCCACAACAGGAATCCGATTGTTGCTCCTGATATAACCATTGCGAGAGCTGCGATCAGAAATTGTCCGCCCTGTTGCGCAATTACGAAAAGTGCTAGTGAAGTAATGGCTACAGCGCCAGAAGCCCCTCCATCAAGATTATCGAAGAAGTTGATTGAGTTAGTTATACCAACAATCCAGATAACTGTAATAACCACGTCTAAGAAAGTGGATCCGGTCGGAGTACCCAAGGTGTCGGTCCCAATCAGAACTAAAGCAGTTAGAATTCCTGAAATTGATTGGGCAATAAATCTTGGCCATGGACTCAAATTTCTAATGTCATCAGCCAGCCCAATTATGCCCATTATTAGTGCAGGAACTAACAAAGTCGATGCTAACGTCAGACCGTTTTGATTAGAGTTGTATCTAAAGAGAGCAATATAGGTGACAACTAACACGCCGATCATGATTCCTACCCCACCCAAGTAGGGAATAGGCAATCGGTGAGTCTTGTGGTCCTGATTTGGCTTATCGACCACATTAGTCCTCACGGCAATCATCCTCATTATTGGAGTTAACACCCCAACACAAATACAGGATGCTGAAAAGAGTGTGAAATAATCAATAGTGGTTAGTTTCATGCGAAGACGGAAATTCTAACTTTAATTTGAACCTGATTTTCGCCGAAACATTTTCTGGGAATTTCCAGCTGATTGTCCGCCTTTTATCTTTGAATCACTCGATTTAGTTGCGCCCTTATGCGAACTTGCATTGCGCTTCTTTTCTAAAGCTTCGAGGTACTTCTCTCTATTAACATTCGAATTATCGTTAATCAACGTGATCCTCCTGCTTCCAGATTTGCTTTCAATAGAGTTACAACTTCTGATTTTCGGTACCGACGGTGTCCTCCTAGAGTTCTTATTGCCGTCAATTTTCCAGCCTTGGCCCATCGAGTTACTGTCTTTGGGTCAACCCTAAAAAGCGCTGCCACTTCTGCGGGAGTAAGTAAGGTTTCTTGGTCGCTTGAATTTCTAATCATCGACCGTGTCCTCCCAACCTATGAATTGATAATAACGATTTGTCCGATTAGGACAATATAGGTGAAGTATCCAATTTGTCGGGAGCTAATTCAAGCAATTTGCGCTTATTGCGCTTGTTCGAGGTTTGCAATCTGTCGCCAACGAGTAACGAGACGTCCATACGCTTGGCTAGCCAAGACACCGTCACCTTCAGATAAGCCGGAAATCGAGGCAATTACATCCTCTACCGAAGTGTCGTCTATCAGTCCCTTCCCGCCATTTGAACGAAGGTTTATGTCGATAAAAGTTGCGAGGCCTCCGTAATCCAATTCAACTATCGAAGCTCCGTCAAAGAAGTTCAGCCAATCAAGGAGTTGCGAAACTTCAGCCTCTACAGATCCGATTCCAAATGAATTCCGCACAATTCTAAGCGTTTCGGTACATCGTTTTCTTGCCTTAACTATTTCAGTTCTATAAATACAAAACTTCTCATTATCTTGTTCAGCTATATGACGTTCTTGAGGCTCGAACAAGGCAAACCATCGAGGTGGAATCATCCATCTCTCTGAAATAGTATAAGAGACTCTGTTTTCGAAGTAATTTTCTAACATTAGAGACTCTTCTAATTCGTTTGGAACGAAAAATTTAAAAATGCTTGTTGAAGTAGATTCCCTAAAATCCTGCATTGCATGGTAAGACCGATTTTTTAGCAACCAAGGACAAATAAATTTCTTTCCATCCTGGTCTATTACATGTGCGCCTATATTGGAAAATGCATACCTTCCAGTGGAGATAAGATTCCTGATTGCGCTATCTGACTCAATTAATTTAGTTTGTGTGTAGGATGAAATTCCTGCCCACTGCCTTTGAGCCTCAAAATTAAAAGTTTCTAGGGGCTCATAAACTCTCAGTGATGCAACGTAAGGCGTACGATTCAAGCGAACCTACTTGCGTGGAATGTAATTTCCTTCTGCAAAGGGGTCAAAATCTTCCCCGTCCTGATTCTCTTGTACGTCACCATGAAGTTCCTTTGTCAGGCGCTCGATATCAATCTCCTGCGAGCTGTACTTGAGATCACGTGCGACGCGCGTCTGCTTAGCCTTAGATCGGCCACGTCCCATAGCCAGACCTCCTTAGCCGTCTCTAAATCTTCAGGCGCGAAGGCTATCTTTTTCCGAATTCTTCTTCCAGTTCAGGCCCACCCAAGTTGTTTCTTGCTTCATTTGTGTCCATTTATTCATGCGCCGACTAGCCAAAAGCGCATACCCCCCAAAAAGCTGGAGAATTAAGCTCAGGGTCATCGTCGGAATCCTAAATCGATTGTCTCCGATCGTGAGCATTGAACTCAAGGCATTGAGCATGCTTGGGATAAACAAAAGCGTCGACAGAACCTGTGCAACGCCCCCCAATCGCCAGAAAGCCCAAAATCCGTAAAACATCAATCCCAAACTGCTGATAATCCAGCCCCAAGAAATCAGTTTTCCAACATTCCCGTAGACGATGTTTACGCCTTCTTGGGTTTGCACACTTGAATTGAGCGGATGCAATCTAAGCCATGGACTTCTAGCTGTAGTCCCATTTGCAAGGGGGCCAAACCAGGGAGACCAGTGATATTGAAATTTATGAATAAAGAGACTAACTGCTTGTTTGGGATTATCACGATACCAACTGAGGACGCATCGAACTTTATGAGAATCTTGCCTTGCCGAATTTCCAGAAATGTTAGAGCAAGGGACTCCCGTTGCTTTATTGGTGTATCCACCTGTTGACTGTGGTCCAGCTCCAATATTCATTGTGGTACCCAAGTTGGTAGATATTGCGACGAAGTTATTTGCAGCAACATTTCTACCGATCATTAGAAGTGGGCCTAGCGCAACTACCAATGATGTACTTAAGACCATAACGACGGCAATCGATCTCTTGAATGTGGCAAGTGCCCAAATGCAGAAAAATGCAAACGCAAGAAGCGAAATTCTAGGCTGCATGAAAGTGGCCAATGATAGCGATGCTGCTGCTAGCCAAATCTCATGATGTTTGAGTTTTTTCTCGGAACGAATTGAAAACTTAAGAAATGCGCCCAGAGCAATTAAGAAGCAGGTAGCGACATTAACCTCATATCCAATAGCGGGTGCATTAAGGGCTAGAGTGGGATTTAAGGAAATTATCAGGACCACTGGCCAAAACAATTTATTCAGAGTCGTCTTTTGAAGCTGGGTCGAGAAGTAGAAAAGTGAATAACTGAATAGGGCACTTTGAATTACACCGATAATAAATGGAAAATAGTTCCTCGACAGCTCGGCGATTGGCCACATTAATATGGGATATCCCGCTGGCCAATAATGCAAATTCGTGGCTTTAGAGAAGAGGCCATCTGTTACGAGTCCTTCCAAAGCATTGAAGTAATTCTCTGTGTCTGCCGAAAAAATAATGTGCTTTGGCTGATTCCAAAGCCAGAACACCTTGGCAAGCGTGAGAAAAGTAAGGAAAATAAGAAGCTTTTTCCGTTGAGTCTTAAGGGCTCTTCCGGATGGGGCTTTTATTTTTGGTTTCTTCGCCATAATTGGATTGTAATTGATTTAAATTGGTTCTAATGGAACATAGGAAGAAATTTCGTTGGAACTACCACAGAGTGTGCGAATCTTGCCCAATATAGCCTTGGCTTGATCTTGAGCATTACCAGTGTGTTCCAAGGGATCTGCCAAAAGGTTCTCAAGAAATTCCTTGGGGATTCCTAAGCGAGTATCTTGAGAGACAAGATCAAAGAAACTATTTTTCCCTGTCTCCCTAAGCTCGTTGGCTGCGATTAGTGCATATTCCTTTATGGTTTTGTGGGCCTCTTCCCTTCCTCGCCCAGAATCCACCGCTTTTATGAGAATCTTAGAACTCAACAAGAATGGAAGGTGTTCATTTAGCTCAGACTTTATTGCAAACTTACTCACCGTCAAGTTAGAAACAATATTTATCGCTGTATCTAATATCGCATCAATTGCATAGAAAGCATTTGGTAGCGCAACTCTTCTTATGACGCTACATGATACATCTCCTTCGTTCCACTGATTACCTGAAATTTCAGCAATCATGGTTGTATACCCCTTCAGAACCACACCAAGACCGTTAACTCGCTCACTGGATCGTGCATTAACTTTGTGGGGCATTGCAGAGGAACCAACTTGCTCTTTCTTAAAGCCCTCACTTATCAATCCCAATCCCGACATAAGACGAATATTCGTCGACATATTTGTGGCTGCTGCTGAAATTTGAACTAAACTCGAGAGTACTTCATAGTCGTAAGACCTAGGATAAATCTGAGTAGAAGACAGAGCCACATGCTGAAAGCCGAACGTTTTAGCAATTTCATCATCGAGCAGTGAGATGTCTGAACCAATCAAATCTCTCGCATCTTGCTGCGTTCCCACTGCTCCTTTGATACCTCTCAAAGGGAGCCTAGATCGAAGTTGCTGCAGATGCTGAATGGCAAAAATCAACTCTTCAGCCCATGATGCAAAACGTCTTCCCAAAGTAGTGACTTGAGCCGGAACATTATGAGTCCTTGCGACTATCGCGAGATCCAGATAGGAATTTATAACATCTCCAAGTCTATGAAGAAAAGCAAGTGACTTAAATTCAATCAGTTCTAGGGATTGTTTCGTTTGCCATAATTCGACATTCTCGGTGAGGTCACGACTCGTCATTCCAAGGTGAATTGATTGATGCCCTGCCAATGAATTGAACTCATCTATACGTGCCTTAACATCATGCTTAATAATTCTTTCTCTTTGATTTATGCTTGCTAAATCAATACTATTTTTTACCCTCTCATAGGACTTTATAACGTCACTCCCAATAGCGAATCCAGCCTTACTTTGGATTTTCATCACTTGAATCCACAATTCTCGCTCGAGTAAAACTTTCTTATGCTGAGACCAAATCTCTCGCATTTCTTTAGAAGCGTAACGATCGGCTAAGACACCACTCATTAGCTATTGCCTACTTCTGATTCCCATGCTGAATCAATCATCTCTTTAAGAGAACGTTGTGGTCTCCAACCCAATTCACGTTCTATCTTGGAGA
>Ga0129336_10002778_pt1 | contig 10780 bp, 11 predicted proteins | sample CPB6_02_DNA_FD_96878 | JGI IMG/M metagenome (GOLD analysis project Ga0129336, IMG submission 96878) | Freshwater to marine salinity gradient microbial communities from Chesapeake Bay, USA - CPBay_Sum_0.6_0.2_DNA | ecosystem: Environmental > Aquatic > Marine > Coastal | place: USA: Chesapeake...
GATCCCGTAGCCTTTCGGCATGACCTCGTCGCCGGACCTTCGTCCGAGCTGGGATGCCGATCGTCTCCCCTCTGGACGCGACAAGGTGGTCGCAGTTCGCCAGATGTTCGATGCGATAGCCCCACGATATGACCTAGTAAATCGTTTGATGACCTTCGGGCTCGACGTTCTGTGGAGGCGTAGGGCAGTTCGCGAACTAGACCTTCCCGTCGGTTCACTCGTCATCGACCTGGCAAGCGGCACTGGTGATTTGTGTATCGAACTAGGTAAACGTGGTCTACGGGCTTTCTCCTTTGACCTCTCGCTCGGCATGTTGCAACAGGATCGCAGCGGGACCCCACGCACTCAGTCGGACATTCTGCGACTCCCCCTCGGCGACCACTCTGTTGATGGCGCAATTTGTGGTTTCGCTTTGCGCAACCTGCTCAACCTTCCCGACTTCTTCGTCGAGTTGGCGCGTGTCGTGAAACCTGGCGGTCGAATCTCTCTGCTCGATGTCGGAAGGCCGACGAACCCGATCATTCGATTCGGCAATGCCATCCACTTCGGGAAGTTGGTGCCGTTGATCGGAAGACTCCTCTCGGATGGTGCCGCTTATCGCTACTTGCCTAAGAGCGTGGCCTACCTGCCCCCCAGCCACGAGATTGTCGACATTCTGCGCAGGAGCGGCTTCGCTGATGCACAGCATCACCAATTGAGTGGAGGACTCACCCAACTTTTCGTCGGGACGCGGAATATTTGATGCGCTTCGTCACGCGACGATTGACCACGAAAGACGACCTCGAGTCATTTGCCGGGAGTACCGGGGCGCTCTTCAGTGGCCCTGATTTCGGTATCGCCACTCGGGGTATTGCTGCGCGAGTACCAAGAGAAGCTGCACGCGAGTTTCTCGACTCGATTGACATTGACGACGAAGTCGCTTCGATTGGGTCGGGTCCGCTTCTCCTCGGCGCCATTCCTTTCGATTCTTCCGCCCCGCATCACTTCCTCCTTCCCGAGGAAGTCCTCGTTCGAACGAGTTCCGGGGATTGTTGGCTCACCAGTCTCGACAGCGCGCAACGCACCACCATGGGTGTCGAAGTCGCGACTCTTGAAGGTCATTTCACGATTCGCCACGGCGTATCTGTCGAGCATTATCTGAAGGCTGTGCGAACTGGTCGCGACGAAGTATGCGCTGGCAATTTGACGAAGGTGGTGATTGCCCGAAACATTTACATCGACAGCGATCAGCCAATCGATACGCGAGCAGTAATGGTGCGACTTCGTGAAAACTATCCGCAAAGCTTTCGCTTCTCATTCGATGGCCTGATCGGAGCTTCCCCGGAATTGCTCGTCTCACGGAGATCGGATGAGATTTCTAGTCACCCGCTCGCTGGAACGACTCGACGAACGGGTGATCCGCAATCTGATGCCCGTCTCGCTGAAGTACTCAGACGAAGTGCAAAGAATCAAGTCGAGCACCGCGTGGTGATCGACATGGTCCACGACACTCTTCTCCCCTACTGTTCATTTCTCGATTGGGAGCCCGAGCCCGATGTGATTCCGGTTGGCAACGTCCAACACCTGGGAACACGGCTGATCGGACGCTTAAGCGATCCTCCACTGCACGTACTGGATGCTGCTTACGCCCTGTCGCCCACGCCCGCTTTGGGTGGACACCCTCGCGGGGCCGCAATGGCCCTGATCAAGCGAGTAGAGGGTTTCGAACGCGGCAGATATGGCGGAGCGATCGGTTGGTTCGATCGCCACGGCAATGGAACATTCGCCGTGACGATTCGTTGTGCCGAGTTCAGCGCCGATCGTCGTACCGCGCATCTCTTTGCCGGAGGGGGAATTGTCGCCGACAGCGATCCTCAGGCCGAATTCGCCGAGACGGAGGCCAAATTGCAAGCAATGACACGCGCTATCACTGGCGCGTAGCACCCAGGGCGAGAGTCCTGCCGACTGCATCGTTGATGAATTGGTGGTCTTGCACGTTGGCATCCCGATTCGTCTCGACCACGAGTACACCCGTAACCATTCCTGCAAGCAATTCTGCGAACTGCGCCCTTTGTGTGGAGGTGTGCGCATTTACCTGATGTGCGTGTGCGAGTGCCTCGAGGTTGCTCGAGTGAGGCGTGCCGTAGAAGCGTTCGAACGGGGCGCGATCGAGAACCTTCGCCTGATCGAGAAAAGAAAAAATTCCCCCTCCTCGATTGTCGACGACCACTATGCGCACCTCTACTCCACGTTCACCAAGATTGATCAAGGCATTGCTGTCGTGCAAAAACGCGATATCTCCGATCAAAATCGTCACACGTCGTCCGGATCCGAGAGCGATACCGACACCGGTCGAGACAACACCATCGATGCCATTTACCCCCCGATTTGAATACACGGCGGATGGACATTGCTCGGCGAACCATTCCACATCACGAACGGGCATCGAAGACGACAACAGCAATACCTCCTCCGCACCCATAGACGACGCGACTACTCGTGCCACCCAAGGCTCAGTGATCCGCGTTTCGCTCTCCACCACATCGGCAATCACCGACCTAGCTGTCGACTCGGCCTCCCACCACCGCTCGAATAACTCGGTGTTGGGTTTGACACCGGCAAGTGCCTTGACGAGATCACCCACATTGCATGTGATGTGCTCGTTCACTACTCCTTCAGGGTCGATTCGGCGACCCTGGGGAGCGATAGCGACGACTCGGGCATTGGTGCTCGCCACCCACTGGTTGACCACCTTGGAAACAGGTGGTTCCCCCACTCGAAGAATCACGTGGGGAACGAGTCGCTTCGCAGTGTCCGCGTGACGAAGGATCGAATCCGCGTGCGTGATCACGTGTCCCGAAAACGCACGACATCCACTTCGGGGATCGGCCAAGAGTGGCCAACCCAATCGAGAACTCAGTTCGATTAGGGCTTGGGGATCGTCAACCCCGGCGCCAGCCAAGATCAATCCGTTCCCCATCTGACCGAGAGCCGTGATCGGCTGCAGATCAACCGCTGGCACCTTGTCGAGTCGCTGGTCATCTTCGCTTCGGGGTGGCAAGTCTGAGGCAACTCCTACCAACGGGTCGCGAAACTGAAGATTGACGTGCACCGGCCCGGCAGGCAAGCTGACACTGGCCACGTAAGACGACCTGCCGATTGCTCGCCATGTATCGCTTTCCTCGAACGATGGAGGGGCAACATTGACGAAGGAGCGAACGTAACCCCCGTAGAGGTGTTGTTGATCCATCGTCTGTGGTGCACCAACTCCCTGTAATTCGGGAGGTCTATCGGCAGTACACACGATCATCGGGACGCAGGATTGCGATGCCTCTGCCACTGCGGGGAAAAACTCTGCCGCAGCGGTGCCGGACGTACAAAGCAACACTCCCGGTTGATTTGTTGACAACCCGATTCCCAGGGCCGCAAATGCCGCACTGCGTTCATCATGAAAAATGTGCACCTGAAACCGGTCGTCGGCAATGAGAGCGAGCGCCATCGGAGTTGAGCGAGAACCCGGCGCCACGACCGCATGCCGCGCGCCGAGGGTTGCCCATTCATCCAACAAAGTGCGACACATCGTCACCGCAGCGGAAGGAGACATCTGCATTGCCTCTATCGTTGCACCCATGCGGGTCAAAATCTTCCAGGATCTCGTTTGCCCGTGGTGCTACATCGGCAAGTCCCGATTTGACGAAGCGTTGGAAATCGTCCGCAGCAGCCGACCGGATTTCCAGGTAGAGGTCTCATTTGGGCCCTACCAGCTCGATCCAACAGCGCCTGAGGGCGAAGCCAAACCGGTCATCGAGGCATACGCCGCCAAGTTCGGCGGAATGGAGAAGGCCAAGCGCATCCTCGAGCGCGTCACCGAAGCGGCTCATCAGGCAGGACTCGAAATGAACATGAACGTGGCTAAGCGCGCAAATACACAACTTGCCCATCGCCTTCTCCTCACAGCCCAGCCCATCAATGCTCAAGCTCTCCTCGACGCCTTGTACCGTGCGTACTTCGTCGATGGGATGAACATTGCCGACCGCTTGACTCTTCGCAATCTTGCGGCATCTGCGGGGATGAGCTCGTCATCGATCGACCTCGTTCTCGAGACAGACTTTGCACAAGAGCAATTGGCAAATGACATCAAAATGGCGCACGAAACCGGCATCACCGCGGTACCAACCTTCGTCTTCGAGGATCAGTGGGCAGTCTCTGGAGCTCAAGAACCAGAGTTCTTCGTACGCGTAATGAACAAGCTCGCAGACGCATGAATTTCCTCGCAACAAGTTCACTGGGCAATGGCGAGCCGAAGATCGCCCTACTTCATGGATTTACTCAGACCCATGAGTCATGGAAACCCCTTGCCGATCGGTTGGCGAGAAACCATCTTGTTTCGCTCATCGACCTACCCGGGCACGGCGACACCACCGCTCGCCCAATGTCCCTTGACGAAGCAGGCGGTCTGATTGCCGAAGCCACCACGGACTCGGTTCTGGTCGGCTACAGCATGGGAGCGAGGCTGGCATTGCACACAGCGCTTCATCCTTCCCGAAAATTAAAGGGACTCATCCTCATTGGCGCGCATCCTGGCATTGTCGATGAAAATGAGCGACGAATCAGAAGAGATGCCGATGATGATCTGGCCATGCGTATCGAGGAAATTGGAGTGGACGAGTTTCTCGATGAGTGGCTGAAACAGCCGATGTTTGAGGGCGTGCGGGGTCTCGACCATCGGGATCGTTTGAGAAATTCAAAAGATGGTCTTGCGTATGCTCTTCGCACCTTGGGGACGGGACGTCAACGAGTTTTGGATAGCGAATTATCTGGGCTGAATTTGCCCATTCTCGTAATCACAGGCGATCGCGACGTGAAATTTGTCGGACTCGCCCAACGCCTCCGTGCATGTCTGAAGAACGTAACGATCGCCACGATTGAGAATGCAGGACACGCCTGTCACCTCGAACAACCAGAAGCAACCCTCGAGACGATCGAAGTTTGGCTCGGAGACCTACGAAACCGCGATTCCAATCGCCAATAACGCGCCCGCTGTCATCTGAAAACGCGCGGTTCCCCCGAGCACAGGAACCAGATCTTTCCCTGACACGCCGCGAAGGACATCGCGGTTCGGTTTCCACGCCACTATCAGCCCCAGTATCGCGATGAGCGACCATCGCTCAGTAAGACTGCTGACAACAACGATGACAAAGAAGACAAAGGAGAGCGTCACGAAGAGAATTCGTGTAGCTCGGTCTCCCATACGCACCGCCAAAGTGAGCTTGCCCGAAGGGCCGTCAGTCGGGATGTCACGAAGATTGTTCACGACCAGCAATTGCGTGGCGAGAATTCCTACCGCTGAACCCGGAAGAAAGGCCCAGACATCGAAAACTCCTGTAACTGCGTACGCGGTACCTACGGTCGCTACTAAGCCGAAGAAAACGAAGACGAAGACTTCGCCGAAACCCGCATAGCCGTAGGGTCGTGGTCCTCCGGTGTAGAACCAAGCCGACAAGATGCTCGCTGCGCCAACTGCGATCAGCCACCACGATGTATTGGCAGCAATGAGCAAACCTGCCATCGCGGCAACGGCGAAGCACAGGAACGCTGCCCGTTTGACATCTCGAGGCGCAACCAGTCCCGACCCCACCAAACGAAGTGGTCCGACCCGCTTGTCGTCGGTCCCCCGAACACCGTCTGAGTAGTCATTGGCCAAATTGACCCCCACCTGCAGGGCAACGCTCACGACCAGCGCGAGAAACAACATCAACGACCGAAATTCATCGCCGGAATGCCGAATCGCGCTCGCCCATCCCACCGCCACGGGAACGATTGCCGCAACGAGAGTTCTTGGGCGCGAACCGGCAACCCATGTCCGTGCGTTCGCCATTGGTCAATGTTGCCACATGTCAAGCTGCGTCTAAGCGAAGATTGCGACCATACGATGAGCATGTGCGCGACCTAGTTGCTCTCGACCTTCCTTCTTCGCCGCGACTCTTCCAATTAGTCGAGAACGAATGGGAACGAGGCAATGCCGTGATGATTCTTGACCAACGACTGTCTCCTGAACTCAAGCGGAAGCACGTGACACTCGCAGGCGCAACCATGTTGATCGGCTCTGACGAGAGCGCCCAGCATCTTTCTGGAGTACCCGTAGAAGAAGGCGACGCGCTCGTAGTCATGACCAGTGGCAGTACGGGCCAGCCACGCGCAGCGGTTCATACGCACGATTCGATTGCCGCTTCAGCCCGTGCTTCGTTCATCCGCCTCGGATTGACGACAGCGAGTCACTGGCTGCTTTGCCTTCCCCCGAGTCATGTCGGGGGATTCTCTGTCTTTTCTCGCTGCCACACCATGGGCATGCCACTCACCGTGCACGAGTCATTTCAGGCAGAGCGCGTGCTCGCCGCTGCAAAAGATGGCGCAACCCACGTGTCGCTCGTGTTGACCGCATTGCGCCGGATTGACTGCTCGGTTTTTCGCAAGGTTCTCCTCGGAGGGTCGTCAATGCCCAAAGATTTGCCGGCAAACGTGGTCACCACCTATGGCCTCACCGAAACCATGGGCGGTGTCGTCTACAACGGACAACCACTAGACGGCGCCGAAATCCGAATCGTCGAGGGCGAGATTCTGATCAAATCCCCCTCCCTGATGCGCTGTTATCGCTTTGGCGAGAACCTCGCGGAGTGGTTCCTAACTGGTGATCTCGGTCACCTGGAAGCAGATGGAAAACTCACGGTTTACGGTCGTCGCGGCGATCTCATCGTGACCGGTGGCGAAAAGGTCTGGCCCAAGACGGTCGAAGATGCCCTCCTTGCTCACCCTCAGGTGGCAGATTGTGCCGTACGCGGTCTCCCAGATCCCGAATGGGGCTCACGTGTGGTTGCCTGGGTCGTAACAATGGCAAAGTCCCCGAATGCCGATCAATTTCGTGGTTTCGTCCGTGACGAACTAAGTCCCATCCATGCACCGAAGGAGATTCGCTTCGTGGATCAGATTCCCCGCACGACGTTGGGCAAAGTGGACCAGCAGGCTCTGCTCACCGTGGCCTGGCGCTAGCGACTTACATTCGCTCCGAACTCACTCCTCCACCACCATCGATCACGAACGTCTCGCCCGTAATCCACGAAGCCTTTTCGGAGGCGAGGAAGGTCGCCAGATTGGCAATGTCCTGAGGATTACCCAGGCGTTTAGTGGGTAAGCGCTCGGCGAGCTTGTCGCCAACGTTCTCGACGAGAACCTTGGCAAAATCGGTCTGCACGAGACCGGGTGCAATTCCAACAACTCGGGATGGACCAAGTTCGCTTGCCAGCTGCCTAGTCATGTGGATGATGGCTGCTTTGGTGATGTTGTAGACGCCGAGGCCGACCTCTGCACGCAGTCCTCCAACCGATGCAATGTTGATCATCACACCAGGATTCTTTTTCATCCAGGCCTCCCAAACTGACTGACACCAGAACAATGGGCCACGAATATTGACTTGAAACGTCTTGTCAAAGCGAGCGGGATCGACTTCGAGCGTGCGCCCAAGATACGGGTTCGTCGCCGCGTTGTTCACGAAGATGTCGATGGCCCCGAAGTGATCCATGGTCGCATCAACACAAGATTTGATTCCATCGAGGTCGCCCGCATTTGCGGGAAACACTTCGACTTCGCCATTCATCTCACTTGCCGCCTGCCTGAGCGAATCCTCTTTACGCGAGGTGATCATCACCCGCGCGCCAGACTCTGCGAAAGTTTGGGCTATTGCCTTACCGATGCCTCGCGAACCGCCGGTAACGAGAGCAACTTTGCCACTGAGAGATACGTCCATCTGTATGACGATAGTGGACGCTGAAAACTCTGATTCAGCCGATGAGTGGATTCATTCGGTGCAACGCAATTCGTTGAATTCGACGCCCGTCAAGCTCCATGACGGTGAAACGCCATGAGTTGAAAACCACGTGCTCTCCCTTGGTCGGAACGCGACCAAACGTGGTGAAGACGAAGCCACCGACGGTTTCGAAGTCGCCATCGGGGATTCCAAGACCGAGTTCCTCGTTCGCTTGATCTATCGCGATCGATCCGTCAATCAGATAGTCGGTCAAGGAAAGTCGTTGGATCTTGGCTCGTTCTTCGTCGTGCTCGTCGACGATTTCGCCCACCAATTCCTCCAAGCAATCTTCGAGAGTGACGATTCCAGAAATCGATCCGTACTCATCCGCCACGACGGCAAGGTGATACTTGTTCGCCTGCATTGAACGCATCAGATCAGCCACGAGTTTCGTCTCGGGGACGAACTCCACTGGTCTGACCAACGTGTCAATCGTGATTGCCCCCTTGCCAGAGCGTTCAGCGACAACCAAGTCCTTCACGTTCACCATTCCCACCACATCGGGACCATCGTCAGTGGTGCGGACGACCGGAAATCGACTGAAGCCCTCTCCCACTGCACGATCCAGAGCTGCACTCACCGTCATCGTCACTTCAAGGTTGACGACATCAGGCGCAGGAACCATGATTTCGCGCACCACAGTGTCACCGAATTCGATGACCGACTTGATCAATTCTCGTTCCTCGTGCTCGATCACGCTGTCTTCAGCGGCCGCCTCCACGATGCCAAGGAACTCCTGTTCGCCGATGAACGGACCTTCCTTGAGACCTTCGCCCTTGACGATCACGTTGGTCAGTTTGATCAACAAGTTGGATGACACTCTCAAAGGCCAAAACGAGACCAGCGCTTCGACCATGCGACCGGTGAACATTGCGCCACGCACAGGATTGAGAACCGCGTATGTCTTCGGAACTGCTTCAGCGAGAACGAAAAACACGATCACGTTGAGTACAACACCAACCACGACGCCAGGCGCGCCAAAGAGGCGACCGGCCACAATTCCCGTGAGAGTGGCCTGAACCGTCTGACAAATGTTGACAGTCAACAACAATGGATTCACCCAGCGCGTTGGATCAGACGCCAATCTCGCCAACGCTTTACCGGACTTCGAACCACTTTCGGCGAGTGCGTTGGCCCGCGGACGAGTCATCTGGGAAAGACTCATTTCCGCTAACGCCAGCACGACGAGAACGAGGAGCAACAACGCGATGGCAGTCGCCATCCAGATGTCGAACGTCGTAAATGTGACTGCGATCAAGACGCTGACTCCGGAATGTGGCGGAAGGCGCTCGGTGCCTCACCGTGCCAGTGGTGGCGTTCGAGATGGGCACGTTCGCGCGCATGCATCCTTTGCTCATTTACTTCGTTGTCATGATCCTCGCCCAACACGTGAAGTATTCCGTGAACCAACAGAAGAGCCATCTCGTCATCGAATGTTCCGGCATGTCTTGAAGCTTGATCGAATGCCACGGACGGACAGATCACGACATCTCCCAACAACAAGGGCAAATCACCGAGGTGCGGTGGCGACTTGTCCGGACTCTTGCTCTGTGCGCCAGGACCTGGCGTCCGCATTGCCTCGATCATGTCGAGAGGAAATGCCAGCACGTCCGTAGCACCCACCTTGCCCATGTATTGGAGGTTCAAATTCGCCATAGTGTCGCGATCCACGTAGATCACCGTCATCTCTGCAGCGCCGGACACTCCCTCGTCGCGAAGCACATTGAGGGCGAGTCGCTGCCAGCGACTCAAATCGATGGCATGGTCCGACTGTTCATCTGCACAGAAGACTTCAGGTTCGCCGTCACCACCGGCGCGACGAGGCTTCAGTCGACCAACTCGTGGGTCGATCACGATTGATCACGCCGCTCGTAGGCAGCAACGATGTCAGCAACGATTCGATGACGCACCACGTCGCTCCCGTCCAGGTGGACAAAAGCAAGATCGTCGATTTGACCGAGCATCGGCTCCAATCCAGCGAGCCCGCTCCGACCACCTGCTAGGTCGACTTGCGTAGTGTCACCAGTCACTACAACTTTGGAGCCGAATCCGATTCGGGTGAGGAACATCTTCATTTGCTCGGGTGTGGTGTTCTGGGCCTCGTCGAGAATCACAAAACTGTTGTTGAGAGTGCGCCCGCGCATGAAAGCAAGTGGCGCAACTTCGACCACCTGGCGCTCCAAGAGCGTTCGTGCATGATCAGCGCCGACCATGTCATGCAACGCGTCATAGAGCGGCCGCAAGTAGGGGTCGATCTTGGCCGTCAAATCTCCAGGAAGAAAACCGAGGCGCTCTCCAGCCTCCACCGCGGGACGAGTGAGGATGATCCGCTGCACGCGCTTGTTGTGCAGCGCTTGAACCGCCATCGCGACGGCCAACCAACTCTTTCCGGTTCCGGCGGGGCCCAAACAAAAAGTAATCACGTTGTCGCGAATGGCATCCACGTACCGACGTTGCCCAGACGTCTTGGCCTTGATGCTGCGACCGACACCGGTCTTCAGGATTTCCTCTGTCAACAAGACACTTGGGCGCTCGTGTTGGCGGACCATCGAAATACTGCGAACAATGACGTCGTCGGTAAGGGTCTCTCCTCGTTGCAGGAGATTGGTCAACTCTTCGAACAACCGACCCAACAATTCTGAATCCGGTCCCGCAATCGAAACCTCGTTGCCCCTCACGCTGACTTGCGAATCCGCAAAGGCCCGTTCGATCAGACGAAGGTGAGCGTCGCGCTCGCCCAACAAACCCGCCATTAGGTGCGCTCCGGGCACGACAAACACCACTGAATTAGAAGAAACGGTCATTCTGCGGCGGGGTGAGCACTGGCTTCGTGCATGTGCTCAAATCCTACCGAGTAGCTGCCTCACGTTTCACGTCCTGGTCCGTCTCGCTCGCCAATTGGTCGTCACGGGAAAAATCAAGTGCGTAATAGCGCTGAAC
>Ga0129336_10002780_pt1 | contig 10780 bp, 11 predicted proteins | sample CPB6_02_DNA_FD_96878 | JGI IMG/M metagenome (GOLD analysis project Ga0129336, IMG submission 96878) | Freshwater to marine salinity gradient microbial communities from Chesapeake Bay, USA - CPBay_Sum_0.6_0.2_DNA | ecosystem: Environmental > Aquatic > Marine > Coastal | place: USA: Chesapeake...
CTCAGGGGCCAGAGAAGAGCCACCCATTCCGCAGAGAATAAAGCGTTCATGACCAAGTTCACGAGACCACGCAGATAGTGAATCCAATTCGGGAAGAAGTTGGCGAGAGGATTTTGGTAGATCTACCCAGTCAAGACGTTGCGCAGCTTCATTTTCGGCTAGCTCGCCCCAAAGAGTCTTATCTTTCAACTCTAAGCGAGGAGCAACTGGATTAAGGATTTCCCAGTATTTTGAATCTTGATCAAAGCCTCGAGAATAAATCAATGGTTAACCTTTTCAACCGCAGACATCAGACTAAGCCAAGGTTTGATGAACTTATCAATTCCTTCTTCTTCAAGTTTTTCTGCGATTTTCTCGATATCTATCCCAATCTGATTGAGGTTGGCGAGAATCTCTTCTGATTCTCCATAGTTTTCTGTTATTGAATCCCCTCTGAAATTCTGGGATGCGGCAGCTGCCTCCAGCGTTGCCTCAGGCATAGTGTTCACAGTTAGAGGTGCAATCAATTCGTTCACATACATAGCTGGGTCATAATTTGGATCCTTAACCCCAGTTGAGGCCCAGAGTGGGCGCTGTATAGCGGCGCCTCCAATCTCCATTTTCTTCCAATCAATAGAACTTCGGACTGTGTTGAAATGCTGGTAAGCCAGTCGAGCATTAGCGATTGCGCTTTTGCCAAGCATCTCCTCTTTTTTCAGCACTTTTAGTTGTGGGTCTATTTCCGTATCTACTCGACTTACAAAGAACGATGCCACGGAGTGGATTCCCGATGTTGGTAAGCCTGCAGCTGCGCGATCACTCAACCCTGCAATAAATGAATCCAATACCTCTTTGTATCTCGAAACTGAGAAGATAATTGTTACGTTAACGCTAATACCCTCACGAATCAGTTGACGTATTGCAGGCAGGCCTTCTTTAGTCGCAGGAACTTTAATAAGCACATTAGGCATATCTACTTTGCTCCAGAGTGCACGAGCTTGTTTAATCGTGCTGGCCGTATCTCTTGCGAACCGCGGATCAACCTCGATACTCACTCGGCCATCAACACCCTCTGAGAGGTCGAATGTTTTTTGGAAGAACTTGCATGCACTTCTCACATCGCTGCATGTTAACTCGGTAATGATTTCCTCAGTATCTAGCCCTGCTTTTCGAAATTTGAGGATGTCTTCCTTGTACAGCTCTGAACTAGAGATTGCGCTTGAGAAAATTGCGGGGTTTGTGGTGACACCAACTACATGGCTTTGGGAAATCAGTTCTGATAGATGTTTCGCCCGGCCGCCAGGTATAAGACGTTCGCGAGATAGATCATCGAGCCAGATTGAAACTCCAGCTTGGGAAATCTTCGAAAGCGACATTAACGTGTCTTTGCTAGTGATTTCTGCGCTGCAGCTACTACTCGTGAGATTGTGAAGCCAAATTCTTCGAAAAGCTTTGTGTGAGATGCAGATGCTCCAAAGTGCTCAATCGATATGCATTCGCCAAGTTCTCCAACGAAATCACGCCATCCTTGTGCAATCCCAGCCTCGATGCTGACGCGCGCTTTAACTCTTGGGGGCCATACTCTCTCTCGGTACTCCAAAGGTTGTTCTTTGAACCACTCTAAGCATGGTGCGCTAACTACTTGAACTCTCTCTCCTTGAGCATTGAGTTCAGCAGCAGATGCAAGTGCAAGTGCTACTTCAGAACCCGTTGCAATCATTAATAATGTTGGTTCTTTCGCCTCTTGCAAGATATACGCACCTTTGGAAACACCTTCAGCGCTTCCCAATTGTTTTCTATCTAGCACAGGGAGGTTCTGACGAGAAAGCACGATTCCAGTAGGAGTTTTCCGTCGAAGGATTTCGCGCCACGCGATTGTTACCTCATTGGCATCTGCTGGACGGACCACATTAAGTTCGGGAATTGCACGTAATGCAGCGAGATGCTCTATCGGCTGATGAGTTGGACCATCCTCGCCAAGTCCAATCGAATCATGAGTCCAGATATAAATCACGGGCAATTTCATAAGCGAGCTGAGCCGGACAGCACCTCTCATATAGTCGCTAAATACCAAAAAAGTTCCACCAAAAGGTATGAGACCTCCATGAAGCGCCATTCCATTCAAGATTGCGCCCATCGCATGTTCGCGAATACCAAAAAAGATATTTCTTCCGTACGGGTTTGCATCTTTCATCGACGATCCTGCCGGCAAGAATGAGCCGCCCGATTCGATAAGAGTATTGTTACTCTCTGCCAAATCTGCTGAACCACCTATTAACTCCGGCAAAATACGAGCTAGTTTATTGATTACCTCGCCGGAAGCTTTTCGAGTAGCCATCTCCTTACCTGATTCGAAAATGGGGAGTACGGCATCGAGATTTTTTGGCAATTCTTGATTCTGCATTCGATTGAGGAGCTGTGATTTATCTGGATTCGCGTCATTCCACCTCTCAAACTTTGATTCCCAAATCTTCCTATATTCGGAATTTCTCACCATTACGTTTTGAACATGGTTTCGAACTTCATTCGGAAAGTAAAACTTCTCATCTGGAAGACCTAAAGCTTTTTTAGTGGCAATCACTTCTTCATCGCCTAAAGCAGAACCGTGAGATTTAGCGGTGTTTTTCGCATTTGGGGCCGGCCAAGCAATAACGCTCTTTAATCGAATCAACGTTGGGCGTTTGCGCTCTTCGCATGCGATTGCCATTGCCTTTTCCAGGGAGTCTCGATCAACATTTCCATCGTTTAATGCGGCTACTTCCAATACATTCCAACCATAGGCTCGATATCGCCCGCTGACATCCTCGGTAAAAGCATTGTGTGTATCGCCATCTATGGAAATTCGATTATCATCATAAATAACTTTCAGCGACCCGAGTTGCTGGGTTCCAGCAAGCGATGAGGCTTCTGCGCTTACACCCTCTTGAATATCACCATCGCTACAGATAACCCAAACATTATGGTCAAACGGACTTTCTCCAATTCCTTCCTCTGGATCAAGTAGGCCTCGCTTGAATCTAGCCGCCATTGCAAGTCCAACTGCATTTGCTATTCCTTGACCAAGTGGACCAGTAGTTGTCTCTACACCAGGGGTATGTCCGTACTCGGGGTGACCGGGAGTTTGTGATCCCCAAGTTCTAAATGATTTTAAATCCTCGAGAGTTAATCCATATCCGCTAAAGAGCAATTGGATATATAAAGTAAGTGAAGAGTGACCACATGAGAGAACAAATCGGTCACGCCCTAGCCAATTAGGATCTTTTGGATCGTGGCGAAGAAATCTTTGGAAGAGCGTATAGGCCACAGGGGCTAAAGACATCGCAGTGCCGGGATGGCCATTTCCCACTTTTTGTACCGCATCCATGGCAAGCGCTCTTGCTACGGCAACAGCCTTCTCATCTAGCTCTTGCCATGCAGGTGGCGTTGGCGGCATCACAGTCATCGGAGAATCCGTACGTTACCCGTTATCGCCAGATTCCAAGCGGAAAGCCACACGAGTACTGAACCGAGAATATGAAATGCGACAAGGAGCTCGGGCAGACCTGTGAAGTATTGTGTATAGCCAATCGCACCTTGGAGCACTGACGCTATAAGGAATACCTTGATCCGCTTCTCAAGCAACACTCGAGCGGCACCACTCTCACCGACCTTGATTGAAATCATAAGTGCAATTGCGATTCCTAAGAGAGCAATCACTAAATCAGCGTGAATCCAGGAGACGGTACGAGCATCGAGCGGAAATCTTTCGGCTGTGGAATCACCCGCGTGAGGCCCGCTTCCGGTCACGATAGTTCCGGCGATCAAAACCAAGAAAGTTAGGATAACGAGAAGTCGCGCCAAAGTTCTAGTTAGTTTTGAAGTAACTATATTGGTTGGAGAATGGCGATAAATGCGCTGTCTGAGTGACAAGGCAGCGGCAATTAAGATAATTGAAAGCATGAAATGCCCCGCAACTGTTGCCGGATTGAGCCCGGTCAAAACTGTGATTCCACCCAAAACTGCTTGGGCAAGAATTCCCAATATTTGGATGGCTCCTAATCCGAACAGTTCCCTTCGATTTCGAAGAATTGAAATTACGAGGACCAACGCATTTAGAAAAAGTACGAATGTCAGAAGTCGATTTCCAAACTCAATCCATGCATGAAGCGGTGCTTCAGGCTGATCTGGAGTGGGAGTGTATGAACCTGGAGTGCATTCGGGCCATGTCGAACAACCTAATCCGGATCCAGTCAATCGAACTAAAGCTCCAGTTATGACTATCGCTGATTGAGTAATCACCATTAACGTGGCGACTCGTCTCAGGAACTTGGGAACTCTCTCCAATTTATTGTCGCCGACCACAGGGAGAGCCTACGGATGGTCTGCTGGCCGAGTGGCGTCACCCTCGGATTTACGCAACAATATCGTTGTGAAAACAGCCACTCGAACTCAAGACCTGCGCACGCGTGATCAGGTCGCGCGAACCATTCTAGAGACCGGTCCCTCGACCGCGGTGGTCTTGGCTCAACGCCTTCACCTCACTCCTGCAGGAATCAGACGGCATCTAGATGCCTTGATTGAGGAAGGCCTATTAGAAGAACGAGAGCCGTATTCAAGAAGTGCGCGCACAAGAGGACGACCCTCGAAGGTTTTTGTAATGAGCGATAGAGGACGTGAGCTTTTTGAACACTCATATGACGATTTGGCGGTCTCTGCGCTTAAGTATCTAGCGACGACTGGTGGGGAGCATCATCTTTCCGGTTTTGCTAGACAACGTGCTGAAGAAATTGTTCGCAAAGGATTGAATCGATTAAAGCCAGATAGCTCAGCACGCGATAAGTCTCGTCAGTTGGCTAAATTTCTAACAGATGAAGGATATGCAGCAAGTTCACATGCGAAGGGAATTGGGGTTGAACTATGTCAGCATCATTGCCCGATCGCTCATGTTGCAGCTGAGTTTCCTCAATTGTGTGAGGAGGAGACCAAGGCTTTCTCCACACTTATGGGTTCCCATGTGCAACGATTAGCAACAATCGCAGATGGCGATGGCGTCTGTACGACATTTATCCCAGAACCAAGCTTGGCCAATAAAAACATCGATCGAAAAAATAGAAAAGGAAAACTATGACACAGATCGCGCACCCCGAATTAGAAGGTCTCGGAAAATATCAGTATGGCTGGGCTGATAAAGATGTCGCGGGAGAGACCAGCAAACGTGGCTTGAGTGAGGCTGTCGTTCGAGATATCTCAAGCAAGAAGAATGAGCCGGCTTGGATGCTTGATCTACGGCTTAAGGGACTCTCATTATTTGATAAGAAGCCGATGCCAACTTGGGGTTCCGATCTATCAACCATCGATTTCGATAACATCAAGTACTTTGTGCGATCAACAGAGAAGCAGGCTAAATCCTGGGAAGAGTTGCCTGAAGATATAAAGAATACTTATGACAAGTTGGGTATCCCTGAAGCAGAACGACAACGTTTAGTCGCAGGAGTTGCCGCTCAGTATGAATCTGAAGTTGTGTATCACTCAATTCGAGAAGATCTTGAGAAGCAAGGAGTGCTCTTTCTCGACACCGATAGCGGTCTAAAGCAGCACGAAGAGCTCTTCAAAGAGTATTTCGGAACGGTAATTCCAGTTGGTGATAATAAGTTTGCTGCGCTAAATACAGCGGTCTGGTCGGGAGGCTCTTTCATTTACGTGCCAAAGGGCGTTCATGTAGAAATTCCACTCCAAGCCTATTTCCGTATCAATACTGAAAATATGGGGCAGTTCGAGCGAACTTTGATTATTGCAGATGAAGGTTCTTACGTTCACTATGTTGAAGGATGTACGGCTCCAATCTATTCAACGGATTCACTTCACTCAGCAGTTGTCGAAATCATTGTTAAGAAGAATGCTCGAGTTCGGTACACCACCATTCAAAATTGGTCTAACAATGTATATAACCTGGTCACCAAACGAGCTACATGCGCTGAAGGTGCGACCATGGAGTGGATTGATGGAAATATCGGCTCCAAGGTAACGATGAAGTATCCGGCAGTTTTCATGATGGGGCCTCATGCAAAAGGTGAAACGCTTTCGATTGCTTTTGCCGGAGAAGGGCAACATCAAGATGCCGGTGCGAAGATGGTTCATGCGGCGCCACATACCTCTTCGACAATCATCTCTAAATCGGTAGCGAGAGGCGGCGGTCGCACCTCATACCGGGGATTAGTCCAAATACAAGAGGGAGCTCATCATTCAAAGAGCACAGTTAAATGTGACGCGCTCTTAGTCGATACGATTTCTAGATCTGATACTTACCCATATGTAGATGTTCGCGAAGATGATGTTGCCATGGGTCATGAAGCAACTGTTTCAAAGATAAGCGATGACCAACTCTTCTATCTGATGTCACGTGGTCTGACTGAAGATGAAGCGATGGCCATGATTGTAAGAGGTTTTATTGAGCCAATTGCGCGCGAACTTCCAATGGAGTACGCGCTAGAACTAAACCGTTTGATTGAACTTCAAATGGAAGGTGCGGTTGGTTGATGAGCGCCCTCTCAACAAATTACTTAACCCCAAGTGGACGTGAAGAGGCTTGGCGATTTACGCCTTTAAAGCGCCTCGCAGGTCTCCATGATCTCGCCGTCCCAGTAAAGGACTTAATCTCAATTAATCTAGTTGGCCAACCTCGGACTGGTTTCAAGATAGAGACAATTGACTCAACGAAGATTGCGCCCATATCAAAGACTGACGACGTTGTAGTACAACGGGTGCGCGAGACAGCAACCAAAGTGGTTCATCTCCAAATTGAAAAAGAAGCGGTTATTAGCGAACCAATCTTTCTCAAGCGCAGCGCTTCGGGGGAGAAAGAATTTTCTCGAACTGTTATTACTGCTGCGCCACACTCCAAAGCAACTGTCGTAGTTGAAAATGTTGGACATGCTCTACTTGGTGAAGAGATTGAAATCCGTGTCGAATCGGGAGCCAATCTGACTTTTATTACGCTTCAAGAATGGAGTGGTGACTCCATTCATTTAGGCCGACACCATGCGATTGTCGGTCGAGATGCCAATTTCAATTCCATCACAATAACAATTGGGGGATCGCTGGTTAGATTACTGCCAACCGTTGAGTATTCTGATCAAGGCGGGACCGCCGAACTACTAGGTCTCTATTTTGCAACCGATGGTCAACATCTTGAGCATCGAGTTCACGTCGAACACGGCATTCCTAATGGGAAGTCGCGGGTGACCTACAAAGGAATTTTGGCGGGTGCGCAAGCTAGGACAGTCTGGATTGGTGACGTATTTATCCGTGGAAATGCCGAGGGTACGGATACCTATGAACTAAATAAGAATCTACTTCTAACTGATGGCGCAAGAGCTGATTCGGTTCCTAACTTAGAGATTGAAACTGGCCAAATTGTCGGAGCCGGTCACGCAAGCACAACTGGTCGCTTTGATGATGAGCAACTCTTCTATTTGATGTCAAGAGGTATTCCGGTATCAGAAGCGCGCAAACTTGTCATACGTGGATTCTTTGGCGAGATTGTAAGCAAGATTGGTATCCAAGAAGTTGAAGAGCGATTGATGGAACGCATCGATTCTCAATTGGCAAAGGTTGGCGAATAGTGTCGACCCAGATCAAATTCTCAGAGTTAACGAATAGAAAGCCGGTAAAGGTTTTGTTAGGCGAAAGTGAAGTCTGTGTAGTCCGCATCGAGGAAGATGTTTTCGCGGTGGCGGACACTTGCTCACATTCCGACGCATCCCTATCGGAAGGTGATGTCACTGAATTCAAAATCGAGTGCTGGCTTCACGGAGCTGAATTTGACCTTCGTTCCGGCGAAGTCGTGACCCCACCAGCAACACAACCACTTAAGAAATATGAAGTTTTGCGTGACGGAGACACCATCACGATTACGGAACCAGGACGCTAGGAGCGAACGTGTCACAGTTAGTCATAAAGAATTTACAGGTAGGAGTTGAAACTGATTCGGGTTTAACTGAAATTCTCAAGGGCGTTGATTTGACTATCAATTCTGGCGAAGTTCACGCAATCATGGGTCCTAATGGTTCCGGAAAGTCGACATTGGCGTACTCCATAGCCGGACATCCCAAGTACACAGTTACCGGGGGTTCGGTAACGCTTGATGGAGCAGATGTTCTTGAGATGAGCGTTGATGAACGTGCCAAGGCTGGATTATTTCTGGCGATGCAATATCCGGTGGAAGTGCCGGGCGTATCCGTTGCTAACTTTTTACGTACTGCAGCAACCGCCTTACGTGGCGAGGCTCCAAAAGTTAGAACTTGGGTAGGAGAAGTAAAAGATGCAATGAGCAAGTTGGCGATGGATCCAGCTTTCGCTGAACGTAGTGTCAACGAAGGTTTCTCAGGCGGAGAAAAGAAACGTCATGAAATTCTTCAGATGGAATTATTGAAACCGAAGATTGCAATTCTAGATGAGACCGATTCGGGGCTTGATGTAGATGCACTTCGTGTTGTCTCCGAAGGAGTAAATCGCGTAAAGCAAGATCAGAATCTCGGAATCATGCTAATAACTCATTACACCCGAATACTTAGGTATATAAAGCCTGATTTTGTGCATGTATTTGCTGGCGGAAAGATTGTTGAAGAGGGCGGCCCAGAACTTGCCGATCGTTTGGAAGAGAAGGGCTACTCAGAATACGTGAAGGCATAGATGTCAGAACCTTTAGATGTTGCAAGGATAAAACGAGACTTTCCAATCTTCGAGCGGAAGGTTAATGATCACAAACTTGTCTATCTAGATAGTGCCGCTACATCTCAAAAACCTCTCACAGTTTTAGATGCAGAACGCGACTTCTACACAAAGCACAACGCGGCGGCTCATAGAGGTGCTCATCGCTTGGCCGAAGAGGCAACCGAATACTTCGAAAACGCCCGTGCTAGCGCGGCAAACTTCTTAAATGGTTCGATAGATGAGATTATTTTTACCAAATCAGCAACTGAAGCCATAAATTTAGTTGCCTACTCGCTAGGAAATGCGGATAAAAGTTCTGAATTTTACATTTCAGAAGGTGATGAAATTCTCGTATCCGAGATGGAGCACCATGCCAATCTTGTGCCGTGGCAAGAATTAGCACGGAGAAGTGGTGCAAAATTGAAGTGGCTCAACGTGACCGATGAGGGGCGAATCGATCTAAGCGATATTGACTCCAAAATAAATAAGCGAACGCGAGTTATTGCCCTCACGCACCAATCCAATGTTCTCGGCACTATCAATGAATTCTCTGAAATAAGTAAGCGAGCCCAGTCTGTCGGTGCGCTCCTTCTAATTGACGCCTGCCAATCAGCGCCTCACTTCAAAATTAATGTCGCGGAATTGGGATGTGATTTCTTAACTTTTTCTGGTCACAAGGCACTTGGACCAACTGGGATCGGTGTGCTGTGGGGTAAAAAGGCGCTATTAGATGCCATGCCGCCATTTCTAACTGGCGGCTCAATGATTGAAATGGTCACGATGGAGAGTTCTACCTATCTTCCCGCGCCGCGTAGATTCGAACCTGGGGTGCCCAATATGGCTCAGGCAATCGGCTTGGCCGCTGGGTTGAAGTATTTATCTGAAACTGGGTTGGAAAAAATTCATAACCATGAAATGGCACTTACTAAATCTGCTATTGAAGGGTTAAAAAAAATTCCGGGAGTGAAAATTATTGGCCCAGAAGATTTAAAAAGTCGTGGGGGAGTTGTCTCATTTGAATTAGATGGAATCCATCCGCACGACCTCGGTCAGGCGCTCGACCAATACGGAATTGCGGTTAGAACCGGGCATCACTGCGCATGGCCTTTGATGCGAAGGTTCAACTCAGTAGCAACTACTAGGGCATCTTTTTATCTCTATAACGATTTAGAAGATATTGAGATTTTTGTATCAGGTGTGCATAAAGCGCAGAATTTCTTCAAAGGCCCCAAAAAAGGCCCCAAATAAATGGAGCTGGAAAATCTCTACCAAGAAGTAATTCTTGACCACTATAAACGTCCTAAAAATAAAGGGTTAAGACCAAATTCCATGGTTCAAGTCCATCATGTGAATACCAGCTGTGGCGATGAAATTACACTTAATCTCTCACTGCGAGATGGAAGAGTTTCAGATCTCTCGTGGGATGGAGTTGGCTGTTCAATATCCCAAGCAAGCGCTTCTGTGATGAGTGAATTACTGAAGGGAAAAACGAGGTTAGAAGCAAGCGAGCTTCTTGGAGAATTTCAAGAGATGCTCCAGAGTAAAGGGTTGATTCAAGGAGATGAGTCTCGCCTTGAAGATGGAGTTGCATTTGCCGGTGTTGCGAAATTCCCAGCTCGTGTAAAATGTGCTCTGTTGGCCTGGATGGCTTATAAGGATGCAGTTTCTAGAATCGGGGAGAAGCATGACTAACGCAACGCTCTCTGATGTGACGGAAGCCATGAAGGATGTAATTGATCCTGAGTTGGGTATTAATGTCGTCGACCTAGGCCTTATTTACGACATCACAATTGACAACGAAAACGTAGCGACGCTGGATATGACATTAACTTCCGCCGCTTGCCCGCTTCAGGATGTAATTGAAGATCAGACTCGGTCGGTATTGCAAGATTTAGTTAAGGAAGTTCGAATTAACTGGGTTTGGATGCCGCCATGGGGGCCAAACAAGATTACCGATGATGGCCGCGAACAGCTTCGCGCTATCGGTTTTACCGTCTAACAAAGTCGCAGTCGACTAGGGTTATTGGGTGTCCCAGTATGCGATGTGGATGTCCTTTAGATCGTTAACATCCGATCAGTCAGTAAAGGATCAAAGACTTAAACCTGGAAC
>Ga0129336_10002782_pt1 | contig 10778 bp, 12 predicted proteins | sample CPB6_02_DNA_FD_96878 | JGI IMG/M metagenome (GOLD analysis project Ga0129336, IMG submission 96878) | Freshwater to marine salinity gradient microbial communities from Chesapeake Bay, USA - CPBay_Sum_0.6_0.2_DNA | ecosystem: Environmental > Aquatic > Marine > Coastal | place: USA: Chesapeake...
AAGAATCTGTAGTAAACAAAACAGTGTTATCACTATTTCTTACACATGACAAAATACCACCACCTGTATTACCAGGTTCGTGGTTTGTAATTTCCAATTGGATCCTATTATTACCATATTTTAAATTTCCATAAGCAGTTGTAGTTTGCTCCCATTTATCACTTTGCCCAATCTTTATGTTGTTTAAGTATATGATTCCAACATTATCTGTGTTGAACTGGAATTTACAATATACATCTGCAAAAGAAGTCGATTGATAGATTTTCTCATATGTTCGTTTGGCAGCTTGATTAGATGGAGGGGAATCGCATAACCAAAATGGTTTTCCTTGTCCGGTCCAATATTTACTACTGTTGTCACTGTTACGATACCAAATTAGACTTGTGGTGTCGACATTCCCAGGTATGAAAGGAGTACTGTTATATGTGTATGAAAAATTTAATGCTGGAGGTGGAGGAGTTGGTGCTGGAGGTGGTGACCGGTTCAGTAATGCTTTTAATTTTGTTTCGTCGATACATACATTATTAATGCATAACGAACCGTTCTTTACAACAATACCTTTATTCAATGTTAATGGAGAATCGAATACCGTCTCTGTACCCCTCAAGTAATTGTTTCCATCAGCGGCATTGATCTTTGTTGCATGTCTATTGGCCATATGCACGGTCAATTCACCATCTTTTGATTTCTCGCCGGATCCGACAGTTAAACTTCCGTAATTCGATACAGAACCAATTGTTGGTACAGGTAAAGTTTGTTTGCTGCCATCTCTAAACGTAACAATTATATTCTGATCACTAACAGCAATACCAGATAGTGTTTTCCCAAATGCATTATTTAGCTGAACTTTTTGGGGAGCAACGTTCTTATCGCTAAAGTAAACAATTAAAATCGGTTGATTGTTTTCTAATTTTCCTTCAACATAATCTACACCGTTACCTCGTGCACCTTGCAAACCAGGGGCTCCAGGGGTAATATTCGGGCGACCTTGAATGTTAGTCCATTTTGGACGACCTTGCGAGTTTATCCATTCTTGTGTCGCTGCAGGTGATCCACCTATCCGCATCTCACGCATAACATTAAGTTTGTTTAACGATACATTCCCGTTCATTTGTGCATCCCCTTTAACATTAAGATTGCCATTTACATTCAATACATCATAAACACCAACTTGTTTATCTTTGCCTCCAGAGTTATTGCCAACAAACATGAGTTGTTTGTATTTATTTGTATCATTGGCTATCTCAGCACCATGAAGCACATTTTGTGAATAATTTGTGTACTCGTTTGAGAACCTGAGTTTGTGTACGTTTGCGGTATCATTGACATGTAACTTGCCCATCGCAACACCTCCATAAAATGGGCTATTCGGATCATTGACAAATAACCAGTCTTCCGAGTTGTTAGCAACAGTAACTTGTTGCAAATTATAATTGTTACTTAATCCAACAGTTTGAAATGAAGGATTGGGAAGATTTAATTTCTTTTCAAAATTACCAACATATTCCTTTGCAGCGTCAATTTCTGTTTGCGTCTTTAATAACTTCTCTTTTTGATCTTTCGTTAGCTCAAAATGTTGTTTATTTGATTCATTCACTTGATCAACAACATCGTCAAGTGATGTTTTGAAAGCTTTTTTATCTTTGTTTGCCTTGATGTATAACATTACACTGGCTATTATCAGTACAGTGATACATATTACAGATACTATAGTACTTGTTACATCAAATGCCATTTAATATTATTATACACAATTTATTTGGCATTAAAAGCCATGTTTTCAAAAACTTTCCCTAAATAAAGCATATGTGATGATGGTTTTTGTATAATACAGGCGATTCGTTTCGCAGAATTTATAATATAATTAGCATCTTCATTGGTAACAGCCATTTGTTTCTCTATTGTATCTTTGTTAACTTCAATATAATGTTGTCCGTCGATTAATAACGGGTAATACCATAACATCTCTTTGCTCTCATACTTTAATGTGACGCTGTTGGTAAAGTAATTCCATATATCATACCTGCATGTGTTTCCGTCAAGAACTAAATGGAATTTGTATTTCATTTGCTCATAAGGGTTTACGCTTTTGGATATGATATTATTGAAATTATCACCACATGTCCTCTTGACATCATTTTCATGCATCTGTGCTATGTTTGTGATTTTAAAGTCGTACAAATTCGTTTTTTTAAGAGACCAAAGACACATTTGGATCCGTTGATTTTGGCACGGATCCCTATTGCCTGTAGTTGTTCCATAGAAACATACTTTGTTGAGTTTCTGATCAAACCGTAATGGGTCATTAATCTGATTTAACATTCCTCCCCAGTTTTGCAAGGCGTATGGGTCAGGAATCAAAACAGGACCATCGTCGTGTTTAAACTTAGAAAATGTAAGAACACTGTCGTAATTTTTACCGTTGTTAAGATATGTATAGCTATCGTGCAACTCGATATTGTAGAAACCAGTTATGTTTTCACGCATGTGTGGCAATACCCTGTTTTTAAGCACGTGTTCCCAGAACATCATACGCGGTGCATTGTCGTGGTTTTCATATGCATACCCGCGAACGTCATATCTTCCCATATCGGTTTTGTAAACTTCAAAGTATGGAATAGATTCATCAATCTCTTCACGTCGTTTGGGTCTTCCAAATTTGGAGTGTTGGCGAGCCAGATATTCAATAATCTCAGATTCGTTCATTTTTGTATATCATACACTGCAATGTGTTAAATCAATACAGTCTACAAACATTATCTGACTTGGACGGCTTTTGCAATTGCTCTTAGGAAACCTTGTATATATGTGATCGCGTGTTTATCAGCATTCCACAACATTCCTTCAAGTATCATGCACAACGTACAGTCTTTCATAAAAAAATACAATATGATATTCCTTTTACAGAACTTAAAATACAATTGCTGGACACATTCGTATGCAAAAAGAAAAACAATTATATACATCACGTTGCGAGTCATGTTCGTTTCTTCAGTTGTAGAAAATTCTTTAAATAAATTGTCTTTTCTTGTTTTGTTGGTTGGATTAAGTCATTTAAAGATTGTTTTATATCAAAAGTGTAATAATGTCCCAACAGAGTGTGTCTGTAACAAAGTTTGTAAAGCCCGGATGTATTATTGAAGCACAATATATTGATATTGATAATGATAATGATGATGATGATGACCGAATGCGATGGTACGTAGGCTGTGTCAATAAAGTCCACGAATATGGAAAGGATGATTATGGGCATTTTGTCAGATGCGATGTCATGTACGATGACGGAGAATTTGTGAAGGATGACATTTTTTATGATGACGACTATGATGATGAAACATGGCGTTTCTCTTCAAACACTAATTTGTTTCAATGTTTGCCTGAAACACATGAATATTTTATGTATGATACTGATGATGGGTCAGATGTTGATGAAGACAATGAAAACGGTGGTGTTGATGATGAAGACGATGAAGACGATGAAGACGATGAAGTGTGTAAAGTAGCAAAGGAAGTTCCAGTCGTACAAGTAGTTAATAATGTAATATCTGCTATTGCAATTGCTGCAATTGGTACCGTTATTCTTGGTCAGATCAACACAATCTGTAAGAATCCATGTGATGCAATTGCATGGTATTGTAAAGCATTCGTATAAACACACTTTTATTTTTATGAATTTCATGTAATGGGTGAAATTCTAGATTTGGTATTATTAACGATATCAACATGTTTGTTCTATTTTCTGTCAAATTTCCATACATATAATATTGGTATTAAAGAAGGATTTCAATCTCCACTTAAAGATGCGCTTCACGATATGCTTCCTGATTTCTCAAAATACGTATATTTACGAGATGTTGTACTCATATTATTCCTTGTTCCATTATATTTTGTGTATAAGAACGGGACATTTCTGCAATACGTATATGAGTTTTGGGAAAGTTTCATGTTTATTGTGATGTTGAAGGCCATTACAATATTTTTCACATTTCTCCCTGCTTCCAATCCGGAATGTGCAAGAAAAAAACAAATAAATCATTGTTTTCATCAGATATTCTCTGGTCACAATTCGTTTGTCTTGTTATTGTGTTTGCTCTATTTAAAATATTTATCATGGTCCGAACATCACTTCTTACTGATTGTAGTTATAAGTTGTACAATATTATATTCTTTCTTTATCTTGATGACTCGCGCACATTACTCTGTTGACATTGTAATAAGTTACATTATTGTGTTTCTAATGTACACACAGTAATTTACTTTGTATCAGGAACATTAAACCTAACTCTGAATGGTTTCTTTGCAGTCACCATTAAAGTCCCAACGTTTTTCATATGTTTATAATTCTTTACTTTTTTAACTTGCACATTATTTGGTGGTGGAAGTGATCTGTACGACACTGGTGCAGCAATTTTTAACTGAACTCTCATGAATTTGTTGATGCGCGCACGTGTTTCATCAAATTTTGGGAAAAACAAACAGCTTGACTCCTGAATAGCAGCGTTAGCAAATGGAGATACCATTATATATACTTCATTTAATATTGAAATTTTAATTCAAATTTATAGCTTTATAGATAATGCATCAATTATTACAGATATATCTTCGTTAATATTTTCAAATATCTTTTGTGTAACTTCTGCAGGAGTCCATTTGAACTCTGGCACATTAATAATGTCAGTCGTTGTTATGCTGTTACATGTTATCTTATTAATCATCTCAAGCACATCATCACGGCTACATTTCTCAAAATGAACCTTGAGATCAATACGACCTGGTCTCACAAGGGCCTTGTCAAGTTTGTCTGGATGATTACTTGTCATAATTATTATACGTCCCGGAGTTTCAAGGACACCATCTAACACATTGAGAAAATAAGACAATGTTAACTTTTGAGTATGATGAATAGGTGGCAATATAGAACCTGTCGAATTTACCGGCATAAATTGCATGGATTGCATGGCGTTGTCGCCGAAATTTACAAATGGATCGTGTTTTACCGATTGCAATTTTGGTAAAGGAGCGTCCCGCATAGATGATACTTGTGTGACATTTCTGTCCAATACTATGTTTGAGAGACAATCAATATCTTCAAGTACAATAATTCTCTTGTCAATTGGAATATTGTATGCTGAACTTACTCCATCAACAGTTGTGTGGACACGCTCGCTAAAGAACAAGTTATTTATTTGAGAAACTGTTGTTGAATCTGATAATTTAATATTAAAAACATGACGTTGACAATCTTTGCTTAGCGCTTTTATCAAACTGGTTTTTCCGCATCCAGGCTCTCCATACATTAGAATACCCAGAGTATATGGAATGCCTTTATCTTGATACCACCTTTTATTGGTCATAAAAAACTTGACACGCCTTCTGACAATGTCCATGGCCTTGCCATAAATATTTTCAAGACTTTTATTGGTGCACAATTTTGACATTGTGAATGTCATGTTTTTAGGAGCAATATCATAATTTAGAGAATTGTCGATAAAACGTGGTAGACTAGTAGGTATCTCATCGAAATAATAAATAGTTTGTCCGAGTTGATTATTCTTGTGAAGATTGAATTTATGCACAAGATCGCATAGGTAGTCTTTAAGGTTCAGCAAATCAGATGTATATGAAAATATTTCGATACTACATTCTGTAACCGCTTTTTTTTCATCAAAGTTGATTGAAGTTTGATGAACAAAAAACTCGTCATCAATCTTGATTGTATTATAATGTGACAGAACATAGATACCGTTTGCATCTAGTTTTAAATGTTTGGTTTGTGGAAGTTGGCACAATCTCCATATTATGGCATCGAATGTATCATTTTCATTGTTTTTTTCATAAATGCGATGAATTTGTAGCGATGACGATTTGTTCGTCAGCTCGTTATCGGGGTCTTTTCTTAGATCAATAGTACTCTTATTTTTTTTCGCACGTTGGAAGATTCGTGTAATAAGAAAAGGAAGTGCTTTTGTACCTAAATCAATTAACAAAAGTTGTTTAATGATGTCTTTAATGTCTTTGTTTTTTACACCATCTTTCATTGCCAATATCATTGGAAGAATGGATTGATTTGAATTGATCTCCATATTTGTACTTGCAAACGTAAATGTTAAATGAGTTTATTTGGAAGATTTGAAGTGTTTCCACATCTCTGAAATAAGAATAGTTTTATCATAACTTGTCAAATTAGCATTTTGTAGCTCCTTATCAATCTGATTTATTGCAATATTGATAAACATATCGTCAATGCTTGAAGCATGTTCATCAATAATATGTATCACCTCTGGCACGTTCTTTAGTTTCTTATACATTTTTTGTCCATTTTTCAATACAACTTCATATTCGCAATAATCTCTCTCATTAAACACAATGTCGCCGATATCAAACCAAGTGATTGAAGGAAGCATTGACACTTGACTTGTCTTTAGACTTGATTAATCTTGGCTTATAAGTGCATCAAATTTTTTAATCGTGTGTTAATTGATTGTAAATTTTTTTACATAATCAATAATATATGTCATCTCATAACCTTTTTAAAGTCTCCTCTATGGAGGATCTACAAACTCTGAACAGTTATGCTGCGCAACATGACAAAATTATTGTTATTGATTTTCATGCTACTTGGTGTGGGCCATGTAAGATGATTGGTCCATATTTTGAACATCTCAGTACACTAGAAGAGATGAAAGACGTGTTGTTTATTAAATGCGACGTTGACGATGCTGAAGATGTTGCACAGTTTGCGGGAGTAACGGCGATGCCGACCTTTGCATTAATCAAGGATGGAAAACTTGAACAAAAAGTTACCGGAGCAAATATTGAAAGTGTTAAAAATATGATTTATAAATACATCCAATAAATCTTTTCTGAATATATAAATAAATGAATCAATGCACTCATTGTGGAATGATTGAAGGTTTTACCGACCAAATGCCATCAAACGTTGCTCCAGACTTACCTTCTCAAATGATGGTTGGTATGTCCCAACCTCCTTCCGACTATCAACCATTCATGAAAAGTGAATGTAATTACGCAGCACAACCTTGTATTTATACCGCACAAGGTACTATGTTATGCCCCAAGGAAGGTCTTGGTGCATGTAGCCAGGATGAAAAACAACAGAAACCATTTTTCGGTTTATTCTAAATGCAATTATATAAACTTCTTTTTAGAACTTAATGATAAGGACCCAAAGAGTGGCCCCTAGATCATTAAGCGCACCTGTAAACATACGCTGTAATGTCGTATGTAAATCTAAGAACATTGGTATCCCTGGACTCCCTGGGCTCCCTGTAAAGGTGATGATTGAAACTATTGAAAAAACAATCAAGAGACTAGGGAATATGTCGTCAGATCTATTGTTCTATAATACAGACATGTGTCATATGGACGATAGCGATATGGATGAGAGCATTAATACGATATATATTTTAATAATTATTATATTTATTGTATTACTGATTATTCTAACACAACTTGACCATACAAATGATGAATAACATGAACATTCGTTTACATTTAGCAAAATGTTTATTGTGAAATTGAAATGAAGAGACATATAGTGGAAAAAATAAAATCAATGTTCATTGATATTACTGGCTCGCTGCCTACTCCAGATCAACAAGCTAAGGCTCTTTCAATGGTGCCATTTAATTTTACACCATCACATGAATATGCAGTTGAACAGATGATCAAATCTGAATTTTTGGCCAAACAAAATTTTATTAGTTTCTGCGGGGAAACAAGTGTTACGGAAAAGACTGTAAATACATCTTTGATTAAGAACAAAACGCTCCTTGTTTTTGGTTTGGCAAAAAATATTGAAAACAATATTATATATCTAAAAAAGTTGATTTCTGACTTGAGAACATATTTTGATAGGGTGTGTTTTTACTTTTATCATAACAATTCTTCTGACAAAAGCGAGCAGATCTTACAAGAATGGATATTGGAAGATAAAAATGTCAATGGAACGTTTGATGATTCTGAAGATATAATTGTGGTCAACAAGGATGGTACTTTAGGGAACAGGATTCCTGTGTTCGCCAAGATGAGAAACAAGAATATCCTTGACGCTATCAATCATTTCGGTACAGACCATGATTATTTCCTTTTGACAAATACGGATTTTGTGGGTAATATTGATGTAGACGGGATCATAAAAAGTTTTGGCCTTGCCGAACAGTGGAGTATAATATGCGCGAATTGTTGTTTTCAAAAGTCTTTTTATCATTATGACGCATTCGCACTTCGTTTCTTTAATGACGAAATATCAATAGATAAGCTATACCCACAATTTCCCTTTTATTATGGTACAAGTGCACATTGGTTAGATAGGCTCCATATATTTAATGGATGGACACAAGTATATAGTGGTTGTGGTGATATGATGATCATTGATGGAAAACAACTCAAAAATGTGTTAGAACGATTCGGTGAGCTTTGTGAAATCAATGAAAATCTACCTAGTAAGTGTGAATTGATAAGTTTGTGTGAAAGAATAAATGGAGACATTTGGGTCAGTCCCTACTTGATGTATCCCGCAACAATGTCTCTAGAAGGAAGTTTGTATCCAAAACCGATGATGTTCATTCCAAGAGATGCAGGATTTTTTTCCGTTTTTAACTTTTACATCGGTTCATTAACAAAAGGTGGGCGTGTGTATCCATATTATAATAAATTAGCTTTTCAATCTGTTAATAAAGAGAATCGGCATTTTTGTTACTGGTCAGAGAACGATAACAATTGGTTTGATTATTTCGAGCCCGTAGAATTTTATCACGGAGACAACGAACACGAATCTGGTGGATTCACAAACTATTCAATAACTCAAGGCGAGCTTGCAAGTACCGAATTCATGTTTCCCAACGCTTATCAAAACTTGATGTTGGATAAAGAAAGATTCGCTCCATGGAGAATCTATGTATACAAATTTTTTAAGAAATACATCAAAATAAAAGCTGATATTGTGAACGAAGTAAACACATATTGGAATAACACATTCCAACGATTTGGAAACGTCATAGGAGTACATTACAGGCACCCTAGTCACTATGTTGAGAGTGGTGAGATATACCTTCGTGATTATTTTAAAATCGTTGACGGTTTACTTGTGAAACACCCGTATGCTAAAATTTTTATTGCATCCGATAACGAGTTTGGGATAGTAGCATTTGAGAAAAGATATGGGACAAAATGTGTTTTTTCATTGCCAGACATTGACAGAGTTGATCTTGATAATATCTTGGAGTGGGCGCACGCCAAATCTAAGAATGGTGCTCAAAATGATGATATGGATTTTATCAATGGTGTTGGATACCAGCTTCACTACACTAAATGTCAAAAGAACGAAATGAGTTCAAAAATAGGAAAAGATATATTAAAAGAGGCAATTTGTCTGAGCAAGTGTAAATGGCTTGTGCACATAACGTCTAATGTTTCACTTGCAGTGAGTTATATCAATCCATATTTAGAAATGCACATCATTACGGAAAGAAATTGATTTTATATGCTTTATAAATATTAGTGCACCATGAGTAGACATCTATTTGTTTTCAAAACTCATATATTTACGCAATATATATATGAAGAATACCATAAATTATGTTCGTGTTTTGGAAAACAAAATGTATTTATTACATTTGATGATACACATCAATCATGGTCAACGGAATATGAAGAAAAACTCGGAATTCCCAAATCATCCGTATTAAAACCTATGCAAGGTAAGTTTGAATCAGGACCAGGTGTATTGTTAATACATGACAACGATATGAAACAATATAATGAACATCACAAGGAAAACAAGTTAACTTATGAAACTGCTTGGTGTATATTGCACAGAATGTTGGGGGGTGAACATGCACAATATGATTATATGTGGTCAATTGAGAATGATGTATATTGTAATGGGGATTGGAATGTAGTTGTTGATAAATGCAAAGGACATACTTGTGACCTGCTGGCATACATGATAGGAAAGATGAGCTGGCCAAGCTCCGCATTCGAAAGAATATATGGATGGGATATTCCACGATGTGACCGCATAAACGCGTTTTGTGCAGTATGTCGACTTAGTAAACGACTTGTAGAAGTAATGGATTGTTATTTGGGAGAAAGGTCAGGTTTTATCGAATTGTATCCACCGACATTGTGTAAAAATATTGGATACAAGATTGACAATTTCCCTGAAGATATCATTGGCATTATGAGTTGGCAAAAGAAGACGAAGAAATGGATGGATGAAGAAGCTGCACGTGTTGGAATTAACCACAAGTTGTATCATGCAGTTAAAATGTAATTGTTATTTAAAAGAGCATAAGCGGCAAATATAGCGAAATAATGGAAAAGCCTCGTAATGCGTGGTGGGAATTTGTACAACAGAACATGTGTATTGTAAAGGATATTGCGTCACGCAAGGAGCGATTTATGGTGCTTTCAAATATGTGGAAAGAGAGAAAGTCTAAGATAATTACATTACACGCTGATGATTTGATTGAACTTCAACAAAAACTAGCATATTACAAAGCAGAACACCAGAAAATGTTATGCATTATCAAAAACCAAGAAGAAATCATATACTTTTTAGAAGGTCAGATAAAATATGGATATTAATATATGAATAAAAACAAATGTATATTTTAATTATACTTACTGTAGCAGTATTAGATGGTATTTGGCTAACATTAAATTCACACATGTATCAGAGAATGTATTCCAATGTCCAGAAAGCGCCATTCATTGTAGATTGGAAAGCTGCAATATTTGCATACCTTGCAATA
>Ga0129336_10002783_pt1 | contig 10775 bp, 10 predicted proteins | sample CPB6_02_DNA_FD_96878 | JGI IMG/M metagenome (GOLD analysis project Ga0129336, IMG submission 96878) | Freshwater to marine salinity gradient microbial communities from Chesapeake Bay, USA - CPBay_Sum_0.6_0.2_DNA | ecosystem: Environmental > Aquatic > Marine > Coastal | place: USA: Chesapeake...
GACATAAGTAACTTGTTTTATGGTAGTAGAATTCTACCTAAGTCATTTACACTTACTGATGCATCGTTAAGTGGTTCTGGCGGAAGAGTTTCAATAACGATAAAAGACGACGGAGCTGGCAACCTTTACAGGGCTGATTCCTTAACACCACACGCCAAGACTAATTCAGTAGGCAATATCTTTTATAGCGAAGGCGTCGTAGTAATAAAGAGTCCGCATCTATATTTCTTCGGCAAAGAAGGATATGAGATGTCTTTTAGAGGCGAGCAAAGGTTGCATTCGTCGAAGTACGAAATTTTAGCGCCGTCTGGTCTATTGAATTCTTCATCAAATTCCTCGTACGCCTTGGTACAAAATTCGATCAGCGCGTCGAACGATCCTAACGACACCGAGACCTTCGTGTACATATCTAACGTTAATTTTCACGATGAAAATTTAAACGTCGTCGCCAAGGCGCAACTAGCGCAACCAGCCCTAAAGCGCGAAAGCGAAAAGATACTATTTAAGATAGCTTTCGATTTTTGACATGCCTCCTAAAAAGAAAAAAAGAAAGCGAAAAGGTCACTATCAAAGAGGCATACATTTGTCTCCAATAGCAGGAGAATGTAAGTATCGTTCGGGTTGGGAACAAAAATACATGGTCTATCTCGACGACAATCCCGAAGTCGCCTCATGGTCGTACGAAAAACTAGTCATTGAATACGTTTCTAACAAAAAAACAAAAAAGATTCGAAAGTATTACCCCGACTTCCAGATCGAATACAAAGACGGTCGAAAAGTCGTCGTAGAAATTAAACCTTCAAGAAAATTACAACAAGCGACCGTCGTAAAGAAGATTAGAGCCGCAAAAGAATGGTGCACAGAGCACGATATGATCTATAAAATATTGACGGAAATAGAATTAAAAGATATAGGTTTGCTTTAATTCAATTTTACTATAGTCATTCTGGCTTTAAGAATAACTGTATCGTGCGCAACTTAGTATTAGGATTGGACGTGTCGACGTCGATTACGGGCGTATGCATCGTAGATCCACAAGTAGAGGCTCCATCCTCGGGTTCTCACATAATCCACTTAGATCGTGTTGAATTTAAAAAATGTAAAACGTTGTGGGATAAAGCCGACGTAATTGCAAATGAACTTGCGAGTCTATTAAGCATGTATCCTGGCACATATCAGGTTGCACTTGAAGAACCTCTTTTAGGATTTAGAACAGGTATGTCTTCGGCTGCTACGATTACGACGTTGATGAGGTTCAACGGTATAGTTTCATATATCGCTAGAGAAGTATTCAAAATCGATCCAGAATATATCCCTGCTTCTTCTGCAAGAAAATTGTGTGGAATTAAAATGCAAAAAACCTCTGTGGCGGGAATGAGCGGAAAAGAACAGGTGTTCAAATACATGTCAGAGAACGACTTAAAGCACGTCGAATGGCCAAAGAAAAAGAACGGTTGTGCTGTTGACTGGAGTCGCGATGCTACCGATGCTTACGTCATCGCGAGAGCAGCAATGATATCCAGTCCGTTGAAAAATTCATAAATCTTCTTTGCTGGATGTGCGGGTACAGTAATAGTTATTTTCATGCAAGAAGATAACGCAAAAGAATATTACGTTTATGTTGACTATCGTTTAGACACAAATGAACCTTTTTATGTAGGGAAAGGAAAAGAAGGAAGAGTTAGATTGTTAAGACGAAACAAAAAACATCAATGGATATCTAGAAATTTTGGGATAAAAATAGAAGTTGTTTGCGGCCCAATAACGAATGAAGAAGCGATGAAAGAAGAAATTAGACTTATTGCTGAATTAAAAACTTTTTCAAAATTTGGAGGAGCAAATCTTACTGAAGGTGGAGAAGGTGTTTCTGGAAAAATTTTGACAGATGAAGAAAAAAAGAAAATTTCTCTAACCTGGACTCAAGAAAGAAAAGATGCTGCTGCAAAACGAATGAGAGAAAATAATCCTATGAAGAATAAGGATATTTCCGGACCGGTAGTCGAAAAACTAATTAAGCTTCATACAGGAAGAAAGAGATCTCCTGAAGAAATTGAAAAATGTCGACAAGCTAAGTTAGGATCAAAAAATCCTGCATACGGTAAACCTCAACCTGAAGAAGCAAAAAGAAAAAACGCAGAATCAAACAGGATTAGGGCTTTGGAAAGAGCCGAAAAAAAAAGAAAAGAAAGAGAAGCATCTTTAAGTGTTATCGTTAACGAGTCTAGTCAATCTGATTGAATCAGCTTTTGGTAAAGGACGATTATCTAAAAATAACAATTTTGACGTTAGATGTCCCATTTGTAATCCTTCTGATCCACAAAAAAAGAAATTATCTATTCTTCTACCTTCTTGCAGGTGCCATTGTTGGACATGCGGATGGAAGGCCCGTAGCCTTGCTCCTTTATTACGGAAATATGGAACGCAGGAACATCTCAATGCATATCGGGAATTAACTGGACAAGGTGGCAAGTCGGACCTGGTGACCGCTGAGGTTGAGAAGGCCCAGAAGATAGAGCTACCAAAGGATTTTCGACTATTAACCTTGGCAAACGATATAGATCCTGACGTAAAAGCAGCGTGGCGATACGTTTACTCTAGAGGGTTAACCGATCGTGATGCCTGGTATTTTAAGTTTGGCGTTTCCGACGAGCCGAGATGGAAACGACGCGTTATTATGCCATCCTTCGATTGTGAAGGTAACTTAAATTATTTCGCGGCTCGCGCCATCGATAAGGACAAAAAACCAAAATATGATAATCCCGACGTGGACAAAAATCCAGTCGTCTTCAACGAGATTAACATAGATTGGTCAAAGAGAATTGTGCTTTGTGAAGGCCCGTTCGACCTCGTTAAATGTCCTGAAAATTCTACTGCGCTTTTGGGATCAGACCTCGACGAGCGCCACGAGATATTCAACAAAATTTTGCTGCATAACACGCCAGTTGCCCTTGCGCTTGATGGAGACATGTGGCATAAAAAGATGCCACGAATCGTCAAAAAGTTTCAAGAGTATAATATCGATATTGTCGTCGTCGATGTAAGACCGTGGGGAGACCCCGGTAGCATGACTAAAGCAGAATTTGAACGCGCCTTGATAGAAGCTAAACCCTTGACGTGGAATGATACCTTTTCTGATAGATTAAAGAAAGCGACGGAAATTAGCTTTAGATTATAATATTTAGTAACGATGAAAAACGTTATTTACGCCAGTGTAATATCAGAAGCCCGCCTTCGAAAGATAATTCAAGAAGAATTACAAAGAAAATACCTAATCGAAGAAGGATTATGGGACGACGTAAAAGATGGCGTCAAAAAGTTGTCTAATTACGTTAGCGAAAAATTTAGGGCGGCCGCTAGTGAATGGGCCAGCACGATCAGTTCAAAAATAGAAGCGTTATCGCAAAAACCAGAAGAGCTAAATTTAGTCATGGCTGCTATCAAGCAAGGTATGGCGGAATCTGGCGATTCCTTACCTTTGGACGAAACGCTTAAGATGGCGAAGGAATTAACGAAGGATTCTGCTTTAGCCGCAATTCAAAGCGATCTAGAAGGTCCCGTAAAAGAAAAAGCAGAAAAACTTCAAACTGGTGCTGCGATTGGAGAAGCTTACTCTATCCTTGTTACAGACGAATACATCAAACAACAAAAAATCTTAAAGGAAATGGGTCCCGAAACCGTTCTTGGCTTCGGATTAGCTATCGTTGGTGGCTTACCTTTGTTGTTTAAAGGATTGTTGAAGTTGGCTAATTACCTCAACGCTCCAAAAGCAGCCGAGTTGTTTGAAAAAGCCGAACATGTCACTCACGCTATTGAGGAAAAAGTCATAGACTACATCGTCCCCGATACGTTGTCATACCAGATTTATAAGTTCTTGAACAGCAAAGGTTATCACGTAACAAAGAACAAAAAGTTATTGACTTACGAACAATATAAAAGCGATTCTGATAAGTCAAACGCAAGAAAAAAGACCGATGGACTTGTTTATAAAGCGATGTTAATTTATTTTGCTATCAACGGTTTAGTTGGAGTATTGAAGGCAGGAGCTTCTCTTTTAGGATTCGTCGAAGGTGGAGCTACAGCCGTAAAGGGCGTCGAATTAGCCCGAGGTGCAGAAGAAGTCGCAAATATTGTTAGAGCTGCCGAAGTTGGCGCTGTAACTGCAGCTGCGACAAGAGCTGCAAGTTCGGTATAATTTGAACATCTAAATAAGATAGATGTATCATATTATTGATGGTTAAAATTGCCCACACCGCCGACATTCATTGGCGTGGTCTAAGTCGACACGAAGAATACCGAGAAATTTTTACAGCTTTCAATAAAGACTGCAAAAAAAATAAAGTAGACCACATCTTCGTCGGTGGAGATATTTTTCACACAAAAACTACGGGTATTTCTCCCGAGTACATCGATCAATTGACGTGGTGGTTAGATTCGATGGCGCAAATCGCGCCCGTACACCTTACGCTTGGTAATCACGATGGCAATCTTGTCAATTTGTCTCGGCAAGACGCAGTATCCCCCATTGTCCAAGCGCTTAACAACCCCAACGTCCATCTCTACAAGAAAAGCGGAGTTTATGAGTTCCATCCTGGTTACAATTGGTGTGTTTATTCTCTTTTTGACGAAGAAGGTTGGGGAGACGTTCAACCGCAAGCCGGCAAAGTAAACATTGGTTGCTATCACGGACCCGTACAGGGTTCAGTGACTGAAGTTGGTTGGGAAATGGAAGGAAAAAACCTCGAGTTTTTCAAGGATTATCCTTTCGTTTTTCTAGGTGACATTCACCAAATGCAACACTTAGGTTATAGGGAATGTTTAGATGGCAAAAAGAAGCCGTGGATTTCATATCCCGGTACACCTGTTCAGCAAAATTATGCTGAAGATCTTGAACATGGATATCTTCTTTGGGATATCGACGATCAAAGAACCTGGGATGTTTCGTTTAGAAAGTTACCTAATCCAAAGCCATACGTAACCATTCAATGGAGTGGTTCTACTAAGGACTTAATAACTACAGCCTCAATTCATCCTGATGGTTCAAGATTTAGGGTTAGATCGTCGGAAGCTCTCGGTCAAAAAGACTTTAGACTTATTAGCGAAACGCTAAAGAATGCAAAGTCTGCGACCGAAGTTACCTTTAAGTCCGATTTTATTGCAGATAAATCTGTAATCAAAACAGGATCATCGACGCTAGAAAAAGCCGACCTAAGAAATCCAGATGTTCTTATTAAGTTAATTAAGGACTATTATTCTAACACTCAAATTTCCAAATCAGAGTGGGATACAATCACTGAACAAGTCAAAAACTGCCTTGCAGGCGTTGCTTCACAAGACGATATTGCTCGCAACTCGAAATGGTCTTTGCGTTATCTTTCTTTCGATAACATGTTCGCGTATGGCCAAGACAACGTAATTAACTTTGATAAGCTCAATGGCATTGTCGGTATATTTGGCCCCAATAGAATCGGTAAGTCGTCGATCGTCGGTACGTTGATGTACTCATTGTTCAATGCGACCGACCGCGGACCAGTGAAGAACATCCACATTTGCAACATTAGAAAGCCCTATTGTTCATCGAAGGCAATCATCAATCACAATGGTACGGATTATGTCATCGAGCGTCAAACGGTAAAAAGCGAAAATAAAAAGGGCGTAATCAATGCTTCAACTTCGCTAAACGTTTTTAAGATTAGAGACGATGGCGAAGCAGACGATTTGGCTGGAGAACAAAGAAACGATACAGAAAAGGTAATTCGCGCTCTCATCGGTAACCAAGAAGATTTTATGATGACTTCCCTTGCAGCGCAAGGAGAAACTAATCAATTTATATCTCAAGGTTCTACTAAGAGAAGAGCTGTACTTTCGAAGTTCTTAGACCTTGACATTTTTGATAAGATGTTCGAATTGGCGAACAAAGAGCTAATTGGTCTTAAGTCACAATTAAAAAATTGTCCAGATAGAGACTGGCAAGTCTTATTCGAAACTACGAATAGCTCTATTGAATCAGCCAACAACTTGATTGATGAATTATCTCAATTGATCAAGGAAAAACAATGTGAACAATCTCAGCTAAGACTAGAGTTGTCCAAGCACAAGGACGTAACGCCAGTTACTAAATCGCAAGTAGAATCTCACCTTAAGCAAATTCAGACTTTAGAAAAACAAGTTACAAACTACAAAAGTGAGATTGATGCTTTGCAAGAAGAGATGCAAGAAGCTTCTAGCAAACTAGAAAAAATTTCTTTAGTTAAAAAAGAAAACGACTTGCAGGATTTGAAATCACGTCATGCAGCCTACAAGAGTCTTGAATCTTCTTTGCAAGTTTTACAATACGCTTATGATAAAGAAGAAAATACTCTGAAGCAGCAACAAAAGTCTCTTAAAATTTTAGATGAAGTACCTTGTGGCGATGAATATCCTACTTGTAAATTTATCAAAGATGCTCACAACAACAAAAAACAACTAGTCGACCAACAACAAAAAACTAAATTTGCAAAAGACAAACTACAAGAAGCTGCGGCTTCGCTAGAGAAACTCAAGCAAGAAAACGTAGTCGACAAACTCGAAAAACTAGAAAAGTTAATTTCGCTAGAAAACAAGCTTTTACTTGACTTGTCCAAAAAGGAAACTACTTTAACCAAGACCAGATCTATCTACGAGACTCAAGTTGGTGAACTAGACGTTTTGAAACAAAAGTTAGATCATCTCCAAGAGGCATTAAAGAATGAAGAAAATGTAGAAGTTGTTTCCTTGCGGTCTAATATTGAAAATATCTCAGAAGAGATTGATGCGCTTACAACGCAAAAAATTTCTGCAGCTACTCAAAAAGGAAAATTGACGGCTAACCTTGAAAAGTACGAGGAAGAAAAGGCAGTTAGAGACGATCTTCTAGAAAAGATGCGCGTACACGAATTAGTTACTGGCGCTTTTTCTAAGAAGGGAATTCCCTTAATCGTGATCAAGTCTCAACTGCCTGCGATCAACGCCGAGATTGCAAAAATACTTCATGGTATAGTAGACTTTACGATCGAACTAGAGAATGATGAAAACACTGACTCTTCTGAAATTTACATTAACTACGGAGATTCTAGAAGAATAGTAGAGCTATGCTCGGGTATGGAAAAAACAATAGCTTCTTTAGCCATTAGAGTAGCTATGATCAATATTTCTTCACTGCCGAAACCCGATATCTTTATCGTAGATGAGGGATTCGGCACGTTAGACGACGCTGCAGTCGAAGCGTGCAATAGACTATTAACTTCTCTTAAGAGATATTTCAAGACTATACTAATCATCACACACGTCGATGCAGTTAAAGATGTCGTTGATTGTATGCTTGAAATAACGAAGAACGAAAAAGACTCTAGAGTGGTTTTTGGAGTAGACGAATGACAAACTGGAAAGCTTATCCACGCAATCGAAAAATCTTAAACAAAGATGGATACGCAATAATCGTACCAGATTCGTTTAAAGAAAAAGCTAATATGCCCTTGTTTTGTGAAGTCTGTCAAATTAGCTTTTGTAATAAAGAAGACGAAAAAACCTATAAGCTATTTAAGTGTTGCGTTAGTTGTGCAGACACGTGGGCGTATTCGAACAAGGAAGAATGGATAAAAGGCTGGCGACCAGAGTCAGATAAAATTAAAAAAGCAGTCGAAAAACGGCTTTTTACGAATCCTAACATCGTCTTCGAGTAAGAGCTGTATATTTAAGGGTTGGAGATACTATGCCTAAAATCGATTACAATGCATTAGGCCAAGCGCTTGATACAACATGGGGCCGCACGTCGACTCCAAAAACAGCATCATATTCTGTTAAGTTTTCTTTGGCTGGTGATGTTTTGATAGCTTCGTACCAAGCTGTCGTAAACTTTGCGTCAGAAAAAGAAATGATTCTAATGAAGCGCATGTACGAAGAAGAGTCTAAGGAAGTTATTGCAGGTGTATTGAAGAACGTTAAGTCTGTGTATAAAGATTTAACTGGTGAATCTTTGACGACCAAAGAGTATAATTCTTCTACATCAGTAGAAATAATCGGGTTTAACGTTCACAACCCGAAAAGAACGGCGTATATTCGTAGAAAAACGTCGTTTGAAATAGCATGACACAACCCTTAAGTAGAAATGACCAAATAAAGGAGATCGTCCGATGCGGAAAGGACCCGGTCTACTTTATGAAAAATTATGTAAAGATCCAGCACACCGTGCGAGGTCTTATACCATTTGAAACCTACGACTTTCAGGACGATTGCGTAAAACACTTCGAACAAAGTAGATTTAATATCGTTCTTAAGTCGCGACAGTTAGGTCTATCTACTGTCACTGCTGCTTATGCAGTTTGGTTCGCAATTTTCAAAAAAGATAAAAACGTTTTAGTCATTGCGACTAAACTATCAACTGCAATGAACTTCATTAAAAAGGTGAAGATCATGCTAGACGGTTTGCCCAAGTGGTTGCTTCTTACGAAGTTTGAACCGACGAAGCAAGCCATTAGGTTTGACAATGGTTCACAAATTAACGCGATACCAACTTCTCCTGACGCAGGTCGTTCCGAAGCGTTGTCATTGCTCATTGTCGACGAGGCTGCGTTTATTAGAGACTTCGAGGACATTTGGACAGGTCTGTATCCTACCCTGTCGACCGGCGGTAACGCAATCATCATATCGACCCCTAATGGTGTAGGCGGTCAGTATTATCGTCTTTGGATGGACGGCGAAACCAAACAAAACGAATTTAATACGATCAAACTTCCGTGGTGGGTACATCCGGAACACGACGACGATTGGTTTGTAAAAGAGACCAAGAATCTTCCGAAGCGCAAAGTTGCTCAAGAGTTTCTTTGCGACTTTATTTCTTCTGGCGATACATTTCTACAACCCAGTGAACTAGAGGTTATTAGAGAATCTATCAGACCGCCTATCGAAAAATCAGGTCCTCAGTCTGGCGTGTGGATTTGGAGAAAGCCTGAAGCTGGCAATAAATACGTCATTGCAGCTGACGTCGCTCGCGGAGATGCAGGAGATTTTTCAACTTTTCATGTTGTCGATAATGCAACGTGCGAAGTAGTCGCTGAATACATGGGAAAAATACCACCTGATAAATTAGCCGACCTTTTGTTTGAATATGGAAAGCAATACAATGAGGCATTAATCTGCCCCGAACAAAATACTTTTGGCTACTTTACTTGTGTCAAATTAAGAGACGATGGGTATCCAAGATTGTATTACCAGGGAGCTTCAGGCGATCCATTCGAATTTAGGCCTACCGATCCCAATGCCGTACCTGGATTTTCTACACAGGCTAAAAATAGAAGTCAAATATTAGCAAAGCTAGAAGAGCTAGCTCGGAACAACAGAATAAAAATTTATTCACAACGACTTTATGATCAATTACAAGCATTCGTCTGGAATGGTTCACGCGCGCAAGCTGCGAAGGACGCTCACGACGATCTGATCATGAGTCTTGCGATAGCTACCTGGCTAGTTGCAGGAGATTCGGTTGCTAATGAACAAGCAACCGCCTTAGCATACGCAATGTTGAAAGCAACTAAGGTTCAACAACAAACAAATATGCCAGGTGATGTTTCGAGTGTCAAGCCCGTTCCCAACGCTATGATGAGCGGATTTAACCCACGAGAAGCGCATAAGCCAAAAGATCCATCCCAGGTAAGACACGTGGATGCGACAGATTTTTCTTGGCTGTATCGATAAAATTATTTAAAGAGAATATCTATTAAAGTTAAGGAATCAATATGCCTAAGTTAACAATTTCTCAATTAAGAAAAATTATTTCAGAAGAAGTTCAAGTTCTAAGAGAGGGCGAAAAGGAAGACCAAGCCGCTGCTATGGCTCAAAACGCCAGTAAACTTCTTAAGGCAATTGAGTCTTTTAAGTCCGTCGCTTCTGCAAAAGCAAAATCTGGCGCAGATTCTTCCGGAGCTTCTTTAGAAAAACACCTTTTAGAAACCGAGAAGATGTTAAAAAGAATCGTCGCATCGCCACTAGAATATGTAGACGGACCCAAGGTTGCTCCACAACCAAGCGATGCGGGCTCTAAAAAAGTTACATTAAAACCAGCGACCTGACACATTAGACAGTATACAGTTTTTTAAAAGTTATTATTAAGAAACGAAAGAGCTGTCTCCCTAATTGGAGCGGCATAAAAAAATGGCAAAAGAAAAAGAATCACAATCATCGTTATTTCAAAGACTATCTAAGCTTTTTAAAAGCGGCCCCGTCGTCAAGCGAAAGATAAGAAATTTTGATACAACGATAGCAGTTGCTGACAAGACAAAATCATCCGGAGCATTATTATTTCAAAAGTCGCTAGCTCCAACCTATGCGACCATTACAGCAAACGCATATAATCTTTCAGAAAGATTAATGAGATATCAGGACTTCTCCGAAATGGAGTACACGCCTGAAATCGCTGCAGCAATGGACATCTACGCTGATGAAACAGTTGCGCAAGATGATAAAGGTAGAGCGCTTCACATTTACTCCGATAACGAAAAGATCAAAGAGATTTTAGAGGATCTTTTTTACAATACGCTTAACGTAGAGTTTAACCTTCGATCGTGGGCCCGTAACCTCGTCAAGTATGGAGACTTCTTCCTTTATAACGATGTGTCTCCTCAATACGGCGTCATTAACGCGTTTCCAATTCCAGTTAATGAGATAGAGCGAGAAGAGAACTACGACCCAAATGATCCTTTTGCTGTTAGATATCGTTGGGTTACATTAGGTAATAGAACTCTTGAAAACTGGGAAGTTACGCA
>Ga0129336_10002785_pt1 | contig 10774 bp, 16 predicted proteins | sample CPB6_02_DNA_FD_96878 | JGI IMG/M metagenome (GOLD analysis project Ga0129336, IMG submission 96878) | Freshwater to marine salinity gradient microbial communities from Chesapeake Bay, USA - CPBay_Sum_0.6_0.2_DNA | ecosystem: Environmental > Aquatic > Marine > Coastal | place: USA: Chesapeake...
GTAGCGCGTCGTCATCGTGAGCGTGGCCGTCGTCGCGTGGTACCTGTAGCTCGCGCAGTCGGTGCCGATGCGCGTCACGTTCGCGGTGAGCGTCCACTGCCCCGTGCCCGCCTCGAATCCCGTCCCGTCGTCGCAGTAGCCGTTGACGCTCCACGATCCCGAGAGCGTGATCGTGCGGTTCGCGGAGCCGCTGCAGGCCCACCATGTGCAGCAGTCCGAGACGCACTGGTTGCCGCAGCAGCAGGCGCGGTGCAGGCTCACGGCTGCTGCTCCACGTAGCGGGTCGGCACGATGTACCACCCCTCGGGCAGCGCGATCGCGTTCTCCGAGAGCGTCCACTCGCCGGCGACGCGGTGGTAGACCCTAGCTTTCGCGCCCGGCCCGAGGCGCATCGGGCTCTCGTCCGGCACGAACACGGTCCTCGTGCCGCAGCCACTCGCGCAGGCGACCGCCGGCACGAGCGAGGCGAGCAGGATCGCGGTCCGCGTCGACCGCCGTCGAGACGCCGCGCTTCTCGAGCCACCCGAGCAGCGCGATGACGATGGCGACCGCGATGCGGTCAAGCATCGGCCTTCTTCGCGTCCTTCGCGAAGACGAGCCCGAGTCCCGCCATGATCGCGGCGACCGCGGTCGCCCAGTCGACGGCGGGCCAGGTCGAGACGATGCCGCCGACGGCGGCGATGATCGCGCCGATGCCGGCGAGCGTGGTGTTACGGTTGCTCATGCTTTGGCTCCAGTGGCAGCACGCCGCGCGCGACGAGCTGCAGGTTCAGTTGATGCACGCGGTTGCGCAGGTCGTGGATGTGGCGGTCGTGGCGGTCGAGGATCTCGGCGATGCGCTCGCGGTCGGCGGTCATGCGCTCCTCGATCCTGCCGAGCCTCGCGCTCACATGGAACATGAACGCGACGAGAGGTCCGAGCAGGACCACGACGGGAACGGCAAGCGTGAGGAACTGCTCGACGGTCACGGTTCACTCCTGCATGAAATGGACCTCGGTGCCGCCGACCGAGACCCGGTACTGCAGCACCGAGAGGTCGGTGGGTCCGAGGTTGATCCATGTGTTGGCCGGAACGAACACGCTGTCGGCCGTGCTGAAGCTCGCGTTGAAGCAGAGATTTCCGCTGTTGTTCATGAACAGATAGGTGACGCGCGCGCCGGGCTGCGTGGTCGCCGCGTTAGAGCCCAAGGTCGGGATCGAGGTCCCGTTGTTCTCCGCGCGGTAGCTCGTTCCGGTCGCCGCCGCGACATGCCTGTGCAGATTCCTCATGGTGTCCCTCCGTTGTCGTCGTTCTGGATGTAGATGTCGATCGATAGGTTCATGTTCAGCAGGTTCCGTCAATTGCGTTCGGCGAGTAGAACAGCCACGTGAGAGCGCCGCCGCCCGAGAGCGGCGTGCCGCCGCTCGTCTCGTCGCAGCGCCTCGCGGGGTACAGCAGGACATAGCCCTGTACGGGCTTCACCTGCCATCCGGCGGGGAAGTTGGCGGGGTTGTAGCCAGGGCCGACGAAGGTCGCGCTGTTGGCGGCCTCGCAGACGTTGATCGCGGTGCCCGTCTCCCAGGTCTCGCCGGGTCGGTCGCGGAAGTCGTTCTGCGTGCCGCCCGCGCCGCCGTAGCCGCTCGGACGGATCTCGGCGCGGACCCACGCGTAGACCCAGCGGTACACGCTGTTCGGCATCGGCGTGCTCGAGTCGAGCCGCGCGAGCAGGAACGGCGTCCCCTCGTCCTGCACGGCGCGCATGGTCTCCCACTGCGCGAGCTTCACGCCCTCGCCGTATCGCGCGATCCTGTTTCGGTCGGTGCTCGAGATCATGGGTAGGTCAGCCAGCTCCCTTCCTTCGCCCACTGCTTCGCGGCGACGGGGTCCGGCAGGGTGTTGAATATCACGTTGTGGTCCGACGATCCGCGCGCGAGCCCGGTCCAGAACACGTTCTTCGCGCGGCCCGAGCCGTCGTTCTTCGTGCGGCCGTCGTTGTCCATCTCGGGGATCTGGCTGCAGTCCTTCCAGTAGTCCCAGCGGAAGTTGTAGGTGACGCGGTAGTACTCGTCGCGGATCTGCGTGACGTTGGCGCTCGTGCAGAACACCTCGTACTGGACCCAGTGCAGGAAGGCGGCGTTGTTCCAGGTGCCCTGCACGGTCGCGATCTTGTCGTAGATGGTCACGAGCGTGCCGGCGGTCGCGTTCGACACGTCGTGCACAAGCGAGATCCGCACGTCGAGGGTCGGCACGCGCACCTGAGTGGGCTTGCCGGCGTCGTCGATCTTCGTGCCGCCGATGTCGTAGCTCTTGCCGTAGCTGTGCGCGGGAGCGGTGGCGAACGCCGCCGGCGTCGCGGCGGTGCGCCACGCGAGGATCGTGCGCTCGCCCGCCTCCATCGACACCTCGACGGGCAGCAGCAGCTTGTCGGTGCCGCCGCCGCCCGACAGCTTCGCCCAGGTGTACTCGCTCGAGTACTGCCCGATCACGTCGTAGGTGTAGGTGGCGGTGTTCGGCACCGGCCGCCATCGCCATGTCCGCAGGCGCATGGTCGAGAGCAGCGCGCTCGTGCCCCAGGTGTTCTTCGGCAGAGGCGACAGCGGCGCGCCGCAGGTCGCGTCGCGCAGCGACGCCATGTCGGTCGACTTCAGCGGATCGAGCTTCGCGGTCGAGGTCGCGCGGAAGGTCACGGTCGCCGACTGCGACCCGCTCGGGCTCGAGTCGGATATCTCGACGCCGATGATGTTCGCGGTGATCGCCATCTACTTCGACTCGCTCCTGAACATGAGGCCCATGAGGTCGACCGTCAAATCGACCACGCTCATCGTGAACGGCAGCTCCTCGCGCAGGCTGTCCGAAAGGCGCTTCTGCTCGGTCTGCCCGATCGCGGCCGCAATGTCGCCGCCCTCCATGATGCCGCCGGCGGCGAACCCGCCGAGCACGGCGCCCAGGGCGCCGGGGCCGTACTCCATGATGTTCTGAAGGTTGCTCCGCGGGGCGTTCTCATTCGCGATCGCAAGCGACTGCGAGAGGCCGCGGGAGAACCCGATCGCCTTGTCCTTCTCGGCCTGGCGGGCGAGCGCCATGCCGCCTTGCTCGGTGAACCCGAGCTCGCGCCAGGTCGATTTGCCGGCGAGCACCTTCTCTTGCGCCTCGGCTGCCGCGCGCGCCTCGTCGCCCATGTCGGCGTAGGCGCTCGCCACGGCGCCGATCCCTGCGGCGATGCCGCCGAGCGCCGCATAGCGCAGCCCCGCCGTGCCGAGCGATCCCATGAACCCGAGCGCGCCGATCGCCTGCAGGCCGCGGGGAGCGAAGCCGAGCTTGGCGATCGACTCGGCGACCTGGTTGGTCTCCTGCTTGAACTGGCCGAGCTTCTTGGCGGTCTGCTCCTTCTCGGCGCGCAGGCGGCGCATGTTCGCCGCCGCCTCGTCGGTCGCCTTCGTGAGGCCCTTCGAGTCGCCCGTGATCGAGACGTTTACCTTTGAGACCTTTGCCATTACGCGGCCCAGTCCTTCAGCACCTGGTCGGCGATCGCCTGCTCCATGATCGGCAGGAGGTACGGCTCGGCGGCGATGCCGGCGCGCCTCAGGTAGAAGCGCCCGGCGACCTCGCCGACCTTCACGGTCATATTCCTGCGGCGGCGCTCGCCGCGCGTGACGAGCCGGATGCGCTCCTCGTCGGTGGCGGCGCGCTTTAGGTCGTGCCCGAACTCGACCCAGCGGAGGTACCAGTGCGGAGTCGCGTACGAGCCGCGCAGCTCCTTCACGCCGACGGCCGCCCAGATGACCTTGCCCTTCGAGTAGCCGACGACCTTGGTCGTCACGAAGTCGCGGATGTGCGGATTCGGCCTGACTTCGCCGCGGACCTTCTCGGTTGGCGCCGACCTGCCTGGCGGGATCATCGCCTTGGCGATGGTCGCCACGCGCTTCGTCCACTTGCGGAATCCGTTTCGCATCGCGTTGGCGGCGCGGACATCGCCGAGAGCCTTGAGCTTCCGGTTCACGGCCTCGATCTCGCTGCCGTCAATCTCGACGATGAGCCTGAATCCGTTCCGCAATGTCGTGTGCCATGCCTTTCTTCGACTTCAGTGCGTTGAACAGGGCGAGCGGCGAACCGAGCCCCACCGTTATGCCGGCGGCCGCGAGCACGTCGCGTCCGCCCGTCGTAAGTCCACCCCTTCACCGTAGAGCTGGTCGACCTCCTGGGCGACGGCGCGGACCCACGGGAAAGGCAGCTCGAGCACCTGCTCGACCGACGCAAAGGCGCGCCTGCCGTCGGGCTTTACGACGTGGTTCCAGACGTACCAGGCGGCGGGGTTCACGCCTCGCTGCGTTGCGTCCTGGAACGCGACGAAGTCGGCGACCGTCGGCCGCCTGACCGTGATCTCGACACCGCCTGCGACGAGCGCGACGGGCTCCATGTTGAGCGCCTGGATCATGCGGTGAGAGTCGTCGCCCCGTTGCAGTACCTGACCGTGACCGTGCACATGGCGACGCCGTTCGGCGCGAGATCCCACTCGGCGCTCTCGACCTTCGCCTTGCCGCTGAGCTTCTTTCCGCTCGCCCAGATGATCGAGACGTCATCGAGCGTGGCGTTGCCCGAGATCGCGCCGGCAAGCGACGCGTGCGATCCGCTCGAGTAGTAGAGCTCCATCGTCGCGCGCGCCTCGAGGTTTCCCGACTCCATCTCGAAGAAGGCGCTGTCGATGGAAGTGGTGTCGATGAGCGTCGCGTTGACGGTCGCGCGTGCGCGCGCGACGTCGGCGAGCACCGACGCGGATCCGCCGCCTGGGGTGATCGAGACCGATGCGTTTCCAGCTGTGAGAGTTGGCATTTCAGTACCTGTGGTAGATGGTCACTGGAGCGGTCACGATCGCGGGCTGCGCCTCGTCGCCTTCGCCGACGACGGGCTCCTCGATCGTGCGCATGGACGGGTTGAACGCGACGCCGCCGGCGTTCGACACGGAGAGAAAGAGCTTGGTCATCACGCTCGCGTTGAGCGTGCTGGCGGCGTCCATCGTCCCGGCGACGGAACGGATGGTGACGTCGTAGCGCGCGAGCCTCGCGATGTCGAGGTCGATCACGCCGTCGAACGCAGCCTCCTCGCCGCCCGTGACCTCGATCACGACGGCGGGCAGCGCGTCCGACTGCAGGCGCGAGCCGACCGAGACGCGGGTGCCCGCGGTGGTCGCGGTGCCGATCCACGTCTTTATCTGGGCTTCGATCACGGGCACGGGCATTTAGACGACCTCCGTGCACTGGATCACGGCGAGGCGGTCCCGCTCGTCGGCGTTCTCGATCGACTCGATGCGCAGCGTCTTGCCGCGCACGACGATGCGGTCGAGCTCGGTCATGGTTGTGCGCGCGACCTCGGGCCACCGCGTGCGGAGCTCGTACTGCGTCGTGACCGCGACGCCGTCGGCGTACGCGACCTCCGCGGCGCCTCGCTCGCGCATGTCGGTGCGGAAGTAGAGCCCGCCGGTGAAGGTGCTCGTGCGTCGGCCGAGCGAGTCGGTCGTCGTCGCGGCCTTCATCACGCGCGCGTTCCAGCGGAGCCGTCCCGCGGAGATCATCGGAGCGGACTCCTAACCTGGCATAGGTCGATTATGGCGTCGGTGCCCATTGGCACCACGGACAGCGAGACCGGCTGCGACGACTCGGGATTGTTGTACCACGCGCCGACGAGCCCGATGATCGCCGACACGAGCTCGTTGGGGATCGACGCGTATCCGGCCACATATGTGACGGTGATCGGCGTTCCCTCGTCGCTTGCCGGCGCCGCCATGAACCTGAGCACCGGGAGCGGCCCGCAGCTGCGGTCGACATAGTAGTCAGCCGACGGCATCGTGGCCGACGATCCTCCGTAGGTGTACGCGACGCTGGTGATGCTCGTGAACGGATGCACCGGGATCATCGTGTCGGCGAACGACGCGAGGTACATGGTCTGCGTCGACGAAGACAGCGCCACGCCGGTACGCCTCTCGACATACGAGGTGGCGGCGTCGATGAGTCGCTGCAGCTCCGTATCGTCGTCGGTGTAGTCGATACGGAGGGCGGCCTTTGTCGTCGCGAGCGTCACGGGCATCTAAAGCCTGCGCGCGCGTTCCCGCGCGCGGAGGCCGAGGAGTGGAGATATCTCACTTGTAGGCGAGGTATCCGAACGCGTTCACATTCGTCACGACGACATCGCTGCGCTTCCACGCGGTGAGGATGGTCATGAGCTTCTGCGCCTGGCTCGTGGTGTCGACCAGGAACTCGAGCGGGCCGCGGTCGTAGATCTCGACATACGACCAGTTGCCGATCACGGCCGCGACATCGTTCGCCGCGAGGGTGGTCGGCATGAACTCGGAGATCGAGACCGGCACGCCGTAGAGCTGGCCGGAGATTCCGTTCGTGAGGCCTTCGGCGACATTGTCGGAGACCTGCCAGAGGTACCGGCTGCTGCCGTCCTTCAACTTGCGGACCGACTTCGCGACCGCGTCGCCCATCATCCACCGGAGGTTGTTGCGGTACCGCGGCAGGATCTTGTGGACGGTCTCGATGACATCGTCGGCGGCGATGGTCGCGAGGCCCTGGCCCGTCGATCCAGCGGTCGCGACATACCGCTGTCCCGTCGCAGCCTTGATGGAGGTGATGCACCCGGTCGGCTGCGCGGGGTTGCCCGTCGCGCTCGCGCTTCCGTCGCCGGTCATGAGGAACTGCTCCTCGGCGAGGTACACGCCGTCGGCGACCTTGCGCGACAGGAAGTCGCCGCCGCCGATGTAGTCCTGCCATGCGAACTTCGTGACGGGCACCTGGCACGCGAACGCGAAGTCGCCGATGGTCTTGCGCGCGAAGGTCACGCCGGACTGGGTGATCGAGTTCGTGACAGCGGCGTAGCTGTCGGTGGTCGTGGTGGACTCGTCGACCAGGTAGCCGGTCGGCGTCGACGCGTCGATCGTGATCTGCTGGTCGCTCGCCACCGAGTAGACGGTCGCGACCGATCGGAGGATGAGCTGCTTCTGCACGAGCTCGACGATGCGGCGCTGCATGTCGACAGGCACCGGAGCGTTGGAGGTGCTGTTCTGGTTCCCGTTGATCGTTCCGCGGATCTCGTGCATGGAGCCCGTCTGCAGGGCGCGCACGAACATCGAGCGGTACTCGGGCGAGGCCTGCACTCCGCCAACGATCTCGTACGCGTTGCGCGGCTCGAGGGTCGACGCGTACGCGTCGATGAGCGGCTTGCTCATCTCGGCCTTCAGCATGTGAGCGCGCTGCGCGCGGGAGATGATGCCGTCGAGCTCGCGGTAGCGGGCATCGAGCTTCTCCCACTGGTCGTGATCCGTCGGGCCGAACGACGCGCGGTCGTTCACCTGCTGCATGTCGAGCAGGGTCTTCTTGCGCTCCTCCATGAGCGACTTGATGTTCGCGATCTCATCCATGTGTCTTCTCCCATTGTGCGCGCAGGTAGATGGTGCGCGCGTTGCGCTCGCGGTCCGCGACGCTGCGGAGCTCGGAGCTGGTGTTCGTTCCATATGCGGCGTCGACGACCACGGAGAGCTCGACGAGCCTCGCCTTGGTCACGGTGCGAAGCGTGCGCTTGTCGTTCCATTCGTCGGCCTCGACATAGAAGCCGAACGACATTTCGCCGGTGAGGTCGCCGCGCTCGATGAGCGCGCGCACATCGTTCCCGAGAGTGGTGTCGGGCATGTCGGCGTCGAACCTGAGGCCGGATGCGGTGTCCTTCAGGCGCAGCGTGCGCGACTTCGTGCGAGCGAGCAGCGCGGCGCCCTGGTGGTTGTAGAGCAGCTTGATGTCGGCGCCGTCGAGGTCGCCGAACGCGCCGCGCGAGATCCGCTCCTGGAACGTGCCGCGCACGCCGGGCTCGGCGATCTCGCCGCTCCACTTGCCGTACGGCACCGCGAGCCCCGCGAGCGTGCGGCCCTCGCCGCTGAAGCGTTCCGATGCGTGCCGCCTGGTAATCATTCGATGGCCCCCGCCTGCTCGCTCGTGTCGCTGCCGATGTTGGTCGTGCCACCGCCGGTTCCGACGTTGAGAGCGAGCGTCGGCTCGTCGAGACCTGGGAGCGGCGCGAGGTCGAGCCATTCGCGCGCCTCGTTCCGCGTGATGACTCCCGCCTCGACGCCCGTGCGGAGCGCGGCCATCTGCTCGGCGATGCCTGGGCGGGTGAGCGCGTCCGTGTCCCATGAGGCTCGCGCGCCCGGCGCGCAGAGCTTCGCCTCGATCTCGGCGGACCACGCCGCGAGCCAGTGCGAGAGGCACGCGTCGAGGTACATGCGCGAGAGCCACTCCATCGAGCCGTACGAGCTGCCGACGCTCTCGGATAGATAAGACGCCGGCACGCCGAAGATGCGCGATACCTCGGCGACCGAATGGCGCTGCGCCGCCTCGAGCCCCGTGTCGTCCATCGTGCTCGAGATGCGCTCGACCTTGACGCCGTCGCCGAGCACGAGCGGGCGGCCCGCGTTCTCAGGTCCGGCGTGCTTCTTGGTGTAGTGCTCCTCCATCGCCTGCATCAGCTCGGGGCCGATCTGGCGCGGATGGACGATCGCTAGCTTGGGGTTGCCGCCGTTCGCGTACGACTCGAGCGCCATGCGCTCTTGGGTCGCGAGCGTCTGGATGGAGGTCTTGCAGAGTCCGATCGGCGAGTCGCCCCAGAGCGGGGAGATGCCGGGCGCCCGAAGGTGAAAGACCTGCTCGGGCGCGAGCACGCCGTACGCGACGGTGCGGTAGGCGATAGTCCTGCCCTGCGATATCACCGAGAAGGAGTCGGGCTCGAGCGGCAGCAGCTCGAGCAGCTCGCCGCCGACGGTCCTGTTGATCGCGCACGCGGCGTTGCCGTAGAGCAGCGCCTGCAGCTGCATGGACCGGCGCAGGTCGTACGCCGTCGCCGTCGACGACGGCGAGCGGAGCAGCGAGTCCGCGGCGCGGTCGTCGACGGACAGCGGCGTCCGCGCGATGTCCGAGGCGATGAGAGTCGCCGCGCGGTAGACGGGCGCGTGCTGCAGGCTTGCGGCGCAGCCGCCGAACGCGACGCACGCGCGCGACGACCCCACGAGCGTCGTGGAGGTACCGCCCGAGAGCCATCGGCGCACGATGTTCCCTAGCCCCATGCGAGCATTGTGCCGCGCTGTCAAGCGCGCGATGGTGCCCTAATTCACGATTGCAGGAGAAAGTCGTAGCTCGTGCTCGACTGCCCGCCCCAGCAGTGCACGGCGATGATCGAGGCGACGAGCGCGTCGATCACCTTGGTCTGCTTCTCCTTGGTCACGGTGATGTTGCCGTTCCTGTCGCGGTGCGCGTCCGCCTGCCGGCACGCGGTCTGCAGGATAGGGTCGTGTCCGACGACCATCCGCCTCGAGGCCCACAGCTGCTGGAACAGCTGGCAGCCCGGCCCGAACGTCGACACGCCCATCGAGTATCCCTCGAGCGGCACGCCCGCGGTCTCGAGGCGCTTGACGAAGTCGGCGGCGCCCCAGCGGTCGAACCCGACCCGAACGAGGTTGAAGCGCTTGCCGAGATCCGCGACGCAGGCCGCCACCTGCCCATGGTCGATGGCAGCGCCTGGAGTCAGCGTCAGGTGCCCGAGCTCGGACCATTGCCGCACGGGCAGCCTGTACTCCCGCTCTCGGCGCTCGAGGTTCGCGTCGGGCCAGAAGTACGAACCCTGCAGCGCCACGCGCCCGTCGGGTAGCGGCACGGCGAGAACCACGGCGGTCATGTCCATGCTCTTCGACAGGTCGACGCCGACGTAGGCGTCGCGCCCCTCGAGCGCCTTCCAGTCGATCTCCTGCCCGCCTGGCCAGAGCTCCATGTCGAGCCAGTTGGTCGACTCGACCGGCGTCCGCGCGCAGTGGTAGCGGCTGAACTCGGAGCGCCCGACTTGGTCGCGGCGCTTGCGCTCCCATGCCGCTCGCAGCGAGCGGACGGTCGGAACGCCGTGCTCCATGTTGGGATTCGCCTTGTGCCACGCCGACTCGTCGCCAAGGTCGTCGTCCGCGTCGATCCCGAACAGGAACGGTGCATATGCGTCGTCGTTGCTCTCGCTCTCGAGCACGGATTCGGCGCGGGCGACGAAGGTGCCGTACACGCCGTCGGGCGTGCCGGCGGGCGTCGAGACGATGAGCCCGCGTCCGCCGCGCGTCTTCACGGTGGCGCTCTCGAGCTTGGGCAGGATCTCGGGGTCGGTGAACTCGTGGACCTCGTCGGCGACCCAGAGGGTCGGCGTCAAGCCGTCGATGGTGTTCCGCGACGCCGGCAGCGGCGAGAGCTCGCAGTCGTCGTCCGGGCACACGACGCGGTCCCAGAGGATCTTGGTGCCTGGGCGCTCGAGCGGGCGCGCCATCGTGCGCGCGGTGCCGACGCAGATGGCCGCTTGCTCGATGCGGTTGGCGATGACGTGCACGCGGCGTCCGCCGCCGGCCCAGAGGTCGTAGAGCGCGAGCGCGGCGGCGAGCGTGGTCTTGCCGTTTCCGCGGGCGACCTGGAGCAGGCAGAGGCTTGTCCGCCGGCTGCCGTCGTCGGCGTAGCGCCACCCGTACAGGCACGCGACGAGCCAGAGCTGCCAGGGCGCGAGGCGGAACGGCTGACCGCTTGACTCGCCGACGAGCTGCAGGCGGGCGCAGTGCGCGTCGACCTGGGCGACGGCGGACCAGTCGAGCACGAGGTCTGGCCGCTCGAGATCGCGCAGGAACCGACGCGCGGCGAGTCGCAGCCAGCGGTTTGCAGGTCGCGCGCCGGCGGCGGTGGCGTCGACGTACGCGAGCACCGCGGCGGCCGTGTCTTTTTCCGCCGCTGCA
>Ga0129336_10002786_pt1 | contig 10770 bp, 8 predicted proteins | sample CPB6_02_DNA_FD_96878 | JGI IMG/M metagenome (GOLD analysis project Ga0129336, IMG submission 96878) | Freshwater to marine salinity gradient microbial communities from Chesapeake Bay, USA - CPBay_Sum_0.6_0.2_DNA | ecosystem: Environmental > Aquatic > Marine > Coastal | place: USA: Chesapeake Bay...
ACCATAATGCGAGCGCCGAACACCTTTTGTCGATATCGCCGCCAGACTCTCACCACCACCCAGCCGGTGAGTCCCGCCATAATTGCAGCAAGCAGCGAGTTAGCCCCAACGAGCCAGGGGTAGAACTGATCAAATGCGGAACTGCTTGAGCTTGCGGCAGCAAGGAGCAGCATTAAGGCTGCTGCAGAAACGAACACTAAAGCCAAGGCCAGTCTGAGCGCGAGGCTCACGGTGCGGCTCCCGTCAGATCACTCGCCAGCTGGGGTGCTATCCAGTCACTTGAGAGATTCCAGTCCTGGTTGGTGAGCGCATTAATCTGAAGTGGCTTTGGAAGCTGCGCACTATCAAGACGTACCCGCAGCCGAATATCAAACGACTTAGGAGATTTTTTTGCTTCCTGCAATACAGCCGATGCTGGCGCCTCTGCGCCGCCCACCACAGGCCAACTTCGGAGATTTACTGCAGCAACCAGCGCCTCGCCAAGGTCGGGATAGGCCATCTGGTGAAGCCCCCCTATCGACACTCGGTATTGCTGCGTTAACGCGTGATAGTTGATCCGAACTGATTTTGTTTTTGCCAATACCTTGGCATCAAACCAGTACCAGCGCTTTTTGAGAACCTCAAACTCAGAGACAAACTGAAGAGGGACACCACGCTTGACGGCGTCGACGAGTACGCTGCTTAGGGAAACCTGAACCTCTGCGTCAATTAGCCAGGTGTTGTCATTCGTAGACGACAAGGTAGCCTGCGATAGACGAATCGATTCAACATCATCTGCCCGCACCGATGGGGAGCTCGTGAGACCTATCAGTGGAATCACAAAGAGTAGCGACAGAAGATAACGGGAGAGTTTCATCAGGTGGTTTTTGAAATTTTGCAAAGAAAAATCCGTCTTGATCTTGGCCCGCATCGGGTCTTGCCTTCGGCAGGCAACGGCCGGGCGATGGTAAAAGACGGGCCCCGGGGGTGCGATCAAGAAATGCCTGCTGCTGTTTTTCGCCTTCCTCTGAAAACACTGAACATGTGACAAAAACCAATTCTCCACCGGGTCGAAGCCTAGGCCAAAGAATATCTAGCATTCGCCGTTGGGTATCAACCACAGACGCAATACTAAGCGGTGTGCGCTTCCAGGCGATATCGGGGTGGCGGCGGGTTACCCCAGACGCAGAGCAGGGTGCGTCAAGCAAAATAAAATCGAACAGCTTCGGCATCTCTGCGGCGTCTAAAGCGCCCGCGTCCAGAATGTTGATCACGACCGGCCTAATTTCTGCCAACAGCGTGTGGCGGACCCGCGCCATGTCCCGCGCTAAGCGGGCAAGCCGCGCCGCAGAGCTATCGGCAGCCCAGACCACCCCCGAGTACCGTTGCGCCAGACCAATGCTTTTCCCTCCAGGGGCGGCACAGGCATCGAGTATTTGTAGCCGATGGTCAGGAGGGCTTTTTTGGTCGTCGAAAATGTTGCAGGCAAGCTGAGCAGCTGCATCTTGAACACTTGCCCAGCCCTCAGTAAATCCCGGTATTTTCTCCACGCCTACGGCCGGGAAGAGCGCGACAGCAGCCGCGCCCAGGGGCCTGGCCTTCAGGCCGCAGGCGTCGGCCAGCCGACAGTAGGCTTCTATCGATGGCGCGTGCCTGCCGCATAGCCTTATCGTTAGACCCGCCCGCTGCACTAGGGTATCGAGAATTGATTCAGACTGACCGGCATAGTCTTGCTTTATCTTCTCAATCCACCATTCAGGCGCATTCCAGCGCGCTACCGGGTCTTCAAAATCTCTACGGCTGGCGTCTGGATCAGACAATGTTTTTCGCAGCAAGGCATTTACGAAGCCCGCCACTTTGGTGTCAGTTAAAGCCTTTGCTGCCGCGACACTCTCGTCAACGATTAAGTGGCTTGGCCGCATTTCGCAATGGAGGGCGGCCCAGGCGATTGATAAGAGGGCTGCAATCTGGGGCTCTGGGCTTTTACTCGCGAGCCGCTTGAGCCTTGTCTGGGTAAGACCCCAGAAACGAGTGCCGCGATAAATTAAATCAGAGACCGCTGGCGATATCGGCCCGCGAGACTCTCCTTGTGATGAGGAATCAGCAGATAGGTTTGCCGCAATCTCCCGGGCCGCTTGGGCAATATCTGCACGAAGCGGACGGGATTTCGCATCAGCCATTCATGGCCTGGGCAATTGCTCGCAATCGATCGACACGGTCCTGTGTAGCGGGATGTGTAGAAAAAAGCCCGGCTACCCCCCTTGCGGAGAGGGGGTTCATGATCATCATCTGGGCTGTTTCAGGATGACGCTCAGCCGCTTCGAAGGGGATGCCACGTGCGTAATGATCAATTTTTTCGAGTGCGCTTGCCAGAGCAAGCGGGTCGCCCGACATCTCTGCGCCTCCGCGATCAGCCTCAAACTCTCGGGCCCGAGAGATTGCCATTTGAATAAGACTCGCGGCCAGCGGCGCCAAAATCATGACCGCGATACTAATTATTGGGTTCGCGGGCCGGCCGGAGGAATCGCGCCCGCCAAAGAACATCGCAAAGTTCGCGATTGCAGAAATTGCACCCGCCATTGTTGCGGAGATGGTTGAAATTAGGATGTCGCGGTGGGCGACGTGGGCGAGCTCATGGGCCATTACGCCTCGGGTCTCTCGGGCCGATAGCATTCGAAGCAAGCCCGTGGTTGCCGCAACAGCTGCATTCTCGGGGTTGCGGCCAGTTGCAAATGCGTTGGGTGCCTGCTCATCAATAATGTAGACGCGGGGCATCGGCATGTCGGCTTTCAGCGCAAGCTCTTTGACCATGTTGTAAAACTCTGGGGCGGTGGTGTCATCGACCTCCTTGGCGTTATACATCCGGAGCACCAGCTTGTCGGAGAACCAGTAAGCCCCGACGTTCATGATCAAGGCAAAGGCGAGTGCCAAGATCATGCCGCTTGAGCCACCGAGCGATGCGCCGATGATTCCAAACAAGGCCACGATAGCCGACATCAGAATTGCAGTTTTAAACCAGTTGAACATGTGCGCCTACTCCGAATAAGGTAAAAATGATTGACCAGCTACGACCCGTTTTCCATTTAAAAATTCCCGAATTTCAAGCCGTCTTGCGCCGGGGCGTTGAAGTGCAGTGAGAGACAGGATGCCCTCGCCACAGACAACTCTGATCGCCTGCTTGTCAACCTCAATAATCTGGCCGGGTACCAGAGTTTTCAAGGCCTCTGGCTGGCGCAAGGGCTGCGCTTGGGCCTTAAAAATCTTAATCGTCTCACCATCAAGGCGCGTAAGGGCCCCGGGCGCTGGATCAAGGGCACGAATCTTAGCCGCCAACATTACTGCTGATTGGCGCCAATCGAGCCAGGTCTGCGTTTTAGAAATCTTGTGGGCATAGACTGCGCCCGCCTCGGGCTGGGGGCGGGGCCTCGCGGTTTCTCCCGCACGGGGGCTCGGGGGGAACTCCCTTAATAACGCCACCACTGCGTTTGCGCCCATTTCTGCGAGCCGATCATGCAGGGTCTGAAAGTTATCGGCCTCGGTAATCTCCGTCTCGAGACTTGCCCAGACCGGGCCTGTATCGAGGCCCTCTTCCATCTGCATTAGGGCGATACCGGTTTTTTTATCTCCTGCAGCAATCGCAGCTTGGATTGGGGCCGCACCCCGCCAACGCGGTAGCAAAGAAGCGTGAATGTTGAGGCAGCCCCACCGTGGAATATCCAACACAGCCCTTGGCAACAAAAGGCCATAGGCGGCCACTACCATCAACTCGGGCTTTAAGGCCTCAAGATCACGCCTTGCCTGATCAACCTCTGGCCGATCGGCCTTTAGCGAGGCGGGTTGCATCACCGGCAGGCCAAGACGGATCGCCTCCTCTTTGACTGGGCTTACGGACAACGCAAGGCCACGGCCACTGGCGCGATCGGGCTGGGTCAAAACGGCCACAATCTGATGGCCTGCGTGATGAAGCGCGCTTAAAGCGGTGCGCGCGAACTCCGGCGTGCCGGCAAAAATCAGACGCATCGATTGGCCTTAGTTAAAAAAATGCTGAGTCAGATTTTCTCTGCCGCGCGGTCATGACGACGCGCAAACTCGCCATCGAGCTCAAAAGCACCGCTCTCTTTGGCCTTGATCATTTTAGTTTTGATCCGGCCTTGCTTTAATCGAGACAGATAGTCGACAAAGACCTTTCCGTTTAGGTGATCAATCTCGTGCTGAATACAGACTGATAGGAGCCCATCCGCATCAAACTCTAGGGTTTCGCCTTTTTCATTTAAGGCGCGAACCCGGATTTGATCTGGCCGTTCGACGTCATCAAAGATTCCAGGCACCGAGAGGCAGCCCTCCTGAAAGACCTTGAGGTCTTCTCCTTGGCCAACAATCTCAGGATTAATTAGAACTCGCAGATCTGACTGATCCTCGGAAGTGTCCACAAGGATCAGCCGCTCATGAATGTTGACCTGGGTGGCCGCGAGCCCTATTCCCGGCGCAGCGTACATTGTCTCAGTCATATCCTTTACGATCTGTCGAATGCGATCGTCCACGACTGCGATTGGCCGAGCGATCGTACGCAGTCGTTCATCTGGATAGTGAAGAAGTTTCAATAGTGCCATCGGTCCGGTTCCGGGGTTTAGGGCTCTATTATCTAATCGTTCGTGGCTTTTTGTCTGATATCCGAAGTGGGTGATTTTGTTTAGGGTGTCACACCATGAAACCCCCTTCACTAGTCAGCCGTCGCCCCCACTGCATTGAGGCTAGCGCCAAGAATATTCCGCAGTTCGAGCTCCGAGTCAGCGGGCCCAACTACCCAATCACCCTGCAGCAGGCGCACCCTCCCGTACCCATGCTTTTTGGCTTGGGTAATAAAGCCATTATCGAAAGAATGGCTAACTCGCCGGGACTTGCCATTGTTGGTAGCCGTCAGGCCAGCACCCAAGGTATGGCGGATGCCCACTGGTTTGCGCGAGAGGCCTCAAAGGTGGGCCTTACTATTATTAGCGGGCTTGCCCAAGGAATTGACGCCGCCGCCCACCGCGGCGGGCTTGAGGGTTGTGGTTCAACCATTGCAGTCTTGGGGCACGGCCGCGACACAGTCTATCCAGGTCAGCATCGGGATCTCGCCGATCTCATCTCTTGCAGCGGGGGCGCACTGGTGACTGAATACCCTGACCATACGCCTGCGATCGCATGGCACTTTCCTCAACGCAATCGGATTATCGCGGCGCTCGCACAGGCAGTTTTAGTGGTTGAAGCGACACCTCAAAGTGGCTCCCTAATCACAGCCCGACATGCGCTTGAGCTTGGAATAGATGTCTACGTTCTGCCCGGGTCAATCCATATGCCACAGAGCGTCGGGTGCAACGGCTTAATTCGCCAGGGCGCACAACTAATACAAAGCCCCGAACAGCTTCTTGAGGATCTTGGGATGGTTGTGCGGAAAAAAACATCGCCTGCCCCACCCCGACAGCAGACCCTCGGGCTGGGCGAGCGGCCTATACCCCCCGATATTGACGGCCCGACACGCAAGGTCCTTGAGGCGCTGAGCTTCCATCCCACGGCGGCGGAGGCCCTCGCTAACCAAATCGGCCTCGCCAGCGGCGCCGTTTACGCCGGACTCCTTATGCTTGAGCTCTCTGGCCTGGTGGCCCGAACCCACGATGGCAGATGGCACAAAACCGGGCTATAAAGACAAGTATTTACTTACTAACTGTTGTGTTCTGGCGACTCGATTAAAAAAATCGTTTGCAGGTTAGGCATTTGTGCGCCTATGATCCGCGCCTCTATGAGCAAAGCACTGGTTATCGCAGAAAAGCCATCTGTCGCCTCGGATATTGCCAAGGCCCTGGGGGGTTTTACCAAGCACGATGATTACTTCGAACGCGACGATATGTTGGTGGCGTCAGCGGTCGGCCATCTTTTAGAAATCATCGTGCCCGAAAAATATGATGTGAAAAGGGGCAAGTGGTCTTTTGCAAACCTTCCAGTTATTCCGCCAAACTTTGACTTGCAGCCCATTGCCAAGAGCGAGGCCAGACTTAAAACCCTCTCCCGACTTTTAAAAAATAAAGAGGTTTCCCGCCTCGTTAATGCGTGCGACGCAGGGCGTGAGGGTGAACTGATTTTTCGATATATCGTCCAGCATACAAAATCAAAACACCCCATTGAGCGTCTCTGGCTGCAGTCGATGACGGCAACCGCTATCCGCGATGCCTTTGATCACCTGAGAACTGACACCGCCATGAAGCCGCTTGCTGATGCGGCCCGCTGTCGCTCTGAAGCGGATTGGCTAGTCGGAATCAATGGTACGCGTGCCATGACCGCATTTAATTCTAAAGAGGGTGGGTTTTTTCTCACCACAGTCGGCCGGGTCCAGACGCCAACACTTGCGGTCGTTGTCGAGCGGGAAGAGAAAATCAGAAAGTTTGTCGCCCGCGAATATTTTGAAATCCATGCAGATTTTGAGGCTAAGGCCGGCCAGTACACGGGCCGCTGGTTCGCGCCGGATTTTAAGAAAAACGACCTCGATCCCGAGCTTAAAGCAGAGCGGCTATGGAAGCCCGCCGACGCGGAATCGATCGCCCGCGCCTGCCTTAATAAGCCCGCAGTTGTTAGCGAGGAGAGCAAACCCTCCTCGCAGACCGCTCCAGCACTTTTTGATCTGACCAGCCTTCAGCGTGAGGCCAATGCACGTTTTGGCTTCTCCGCCAAAAATTCCCTGGGGCTTGCGCAGGCGCTCTACGAAAAACATAAGGTCCTGACTTACCCGAGAACAGACTCCAAGGCCCTACCTGAAGACTATATCGGCACCGTTACTTCTACCGTAGAGGCCTTGGCGCAGGCGGCGAGTTTCTCTAGCCTCGCTAAAGAAATTCTGAAACAGAAATGGATTAAACCCAACAAGCGAATTTTCGATAACAGTAAGGTTTCTGACCACTTTGCCATCATTCCGACCGGAGTCTTGCCGAAAGCACTTTCTGAGCCAGAGCAAAAGATCTTCGAACTTGTTGTTCGCCGATTCCTAGCCGTTTTTTATCCTGCCGCCGAGTTCTTAGTTACAACAAGGATCAGCACCATTACACCCCACCAATTCAAGACCGAGGGAAAAATCCTGGTCAATCCTGGCTGGATGGCTGTCTATGGAAAAGAAATTGCCGGCGAAGACGCAACCCTTATTCGGGTTGAGAAAGATGAAAAGCCAACTGCTGCCTCAGTCAATGTTGAGCGCTTAAAGACCAAGCCTCCTGCGCGGTACAGCGAGGCGACATTGTTATCGGCCATGGAAAGCGCCGGCAAACTTGTAGACGACGACGATCTGCGCGAGGCCATGGCAGGAAAGGGCCTTGGCACGCCCGCAACGCGGGCAGCAATTATTGAGGGCCTTTTAGCAGAAAAATACCTAATTCGAGACGGTCGAGAGTTAATTCCAACCGCCAAGGCCTTCCAACTGATGACCCTACTAAGGGGTCTGGATGTTAAAGAGTTATCTCTTCCTGAGCTAACGGGTGAGTGGGAATATAAGCTCAAGCAGATCGAAGAGGGCCGCCTATCCCGCGATGACTTCATGCGGGAAATTGCCACCATGACCGAACACATTGTTGGTCAGGCAAAAAACTACGACAACGACACCATTCCTGGTGATTACGCGACTCTAAAAACGCCCTGCCCAAAATGTGGCGGAACCGTTAAGGAAAACTATCGGCGATTTGCATGTCAGGCCTGCGATTTTTCGATTTCAAAAATTCCTGGTGGCCGGGCTTTTGAACTCCCCGAAGTCGAAACCCTATTGTCAACCAAGGCCTTTGGCCCCGTCGATGGCTTTCGCAGCAAAATGGGGCGACCATTTGTTGCCAGCATAAAAATCACTACCGAACACAAGCTTGAATTTGATTTCGGCAACAGCAATGCCGACGGAGCTAGCGAGCCGGTTGACTTCAGCGCACAGCCCTCATTAGGCGGCTGCCCAAAGTGTGGGGCAGCGGTATATACCCACGGAAATTCGTATGTCTGTGAAAAGAGTGTGGGGCCAGAGCCCAGTTGTACGTTTCGAACCGGGATGATGATCTTGCAACAGACCATCACACCGGAGCAGCTTAAAAAACTGCTGGTCGAAGGGAAGACAGATCTACTCGATGGCTTTGTCTCAGCCCGAACAAGAAGAAAATTTAAAGCCTATTTAGTAAAAACCCCTGAAGGGAAAATAGGATTCGAGTTCGAAGCCCGGGCGCCAAAATCACCCAAGGCTGCTACTAAGACAAAAGCATCTGCCGGCGCAAAAACAATCGCCACACCAGGTAAACGGAAAAGGGCGGCCGCCTAGGCTTGATTCTTTATCCCTGATGGTACGTGGCCCGTAGGCCCAGCCGAGGCTCCCGACTCACAATGCCGAGTTTGATCGTCAAAAAAGAAATCAGGCTCAAATTCTTTTAAGAAGTCTCCCTTATCGAGGCCGCCGAGAAACATCGCCTCATCAATTTCGATATTCCAATCCATTAAGGTGCGCACGGCCCGTTCATGGGCTGGCGCAGATCGTGCCGTAACCAAGGCGGTTCGTAGCCGCATTCCTGGACGGTCTCGGGTGTCTTGCTGAAGCTGGTGTAAGGCCAACAACAGTGGCTTAAACGGCCCCGGCGGCAGAGGAGTTTCACGACGTTGGGTTTCATGAGCAACGAATGCATCTAGCCCCTGGTCTTGATAGACCCGCTCTGCTTCATCGCTAAATAAGACCGCGTCTCCATCAAACGCAATGCGTAATTCATTTGGAAAGTTTTCTGCCGTTTTTGCTGAGTGCGGGTAGACGTGAGCAGCCGGATATCCTGCCTGTAAGGCCTGCTCTACATCGGCACCATTTGCAGACAAAAACAGGTGTGCGCCCAGGGATTTTAGATAACGATAGGGTGATCTACCGCGGGTGAATACCCCGCGTTGAATAGGAAGCCCATGCGATTGTGCGGAGTGATAAACCCGCAGACCTGAGACTGGATCGTTTCTCGATAGCACCACGATCTCAACCCGATGGCGCTCTTGGCTATTAAAGGACAAGAGCTTTCTAACTAACGGGAATGCCACCCCAGGATTTGCGGGTGTCTGCATCCGCTCACTCTGGAGCAACATATATGCCCGATCATCTGATTCTTCAAAGATACGGTTTTCTTCTTCGAAATCAAAGAGTGCCCGTGATGAGAGGGCAACGACCAACTGATCTGAGAGATCAGTTGGCATGCCAAGATGTTAGAGTTGGTGGGGCATTAGACATCTAAGTTAGCAACACGCAACGCATTATCCTCAATGAACTGACGGCGGGGCTCTACTTCTTCACCCATTAGAGTTGTAAAAATTGCATCGGCAGAAATTGCGTCTTCAATCTTGACCTGGAGCAGAGTTCGACTCTCAATATTCATGGTCGTCTCCCAGAGTTGTTCGGGATTCATCTCGCCAAGGCCTTTATAGCGCTGTTTAGACAATCCACGATCGGCTTCCGATAACAGCCAATCCATTGCCTCACCGAAATCTCTTACCTGGGCTGACTTCACTTGCTCACCCCTGCCTCGAGATACCGTCGTTCCAGTGGGAACTGCGCTCTTTAATGTCTGAGCTGCAAGCGTGAGGGTTCGATAATCTTCTGTATTAACAAAATCCGCATCCAGGGTGGAGAGCCGAATATTGCCGTGATGAGGCCGTTCGATTCTTAACTTCCAACGTTCGGCCTGACTATTGAACTCGGCGAACACTCGAACCAATTGGTCTTGAGTGGCTGATCCAATTGCCTGTTGTTGATTCATTCGTTTCTGTAGCGTCTCGGCCGTTGCAATTGCAGCATCATTGGAGCTGAAGTCGAGGATCAGACCGTCGAGCATTGCTCGGAGGGCCTGCTCATCGATTATCTTTGACAGGCGGGCGATTACGCTGTTTGCTGCAAGGTAGGTTTTGGCAAGGCCGTTGAGATCCTGTGCAAAGCCTGTTTGACCTGCAGGTGCCTGGATCTGGGCTTCTTGAAGAGCTAGCGAGAGTAGATACTCCTGCATATGGGCATCATCTTTAATGTAGCGCTCTTCTTTGCCGTGCTTTACCTTATAGAGTGGTGGTTGGGCAATATAGATATAGCCGCGTTCGATAAGTTCGGGCATCTGTCGATAAAAGAATGTCAGAAGCAGGGTTCGAATATGAGACCCATCAACGTCCGCGTCCGTCATGATAATAATGCGGTGATAGCGAAGTTTGTCGGGGTTATATTCTTCTTTTCCAATTCCCGTTCCTAGGGTCTGGATCAGTGTGATAATTTCCTGGGATGTAATTAATTTGTCAAAACGAGCTTTTTCGACATTCAGAATTTTTCCCTTTAGGGGCAAGATGGCCTGAAATTTTCGATCGCGGCCTTGTTTAGCTGAGCCTCCTGCTGAGTCTCCCTCTACAAGATAGAGTTCTGCTTTAGCGGGGTCACGCTCTTGGCAGTCGGCCAGCTTTCCGGAAAGCCCAAAGGAGTCTAAAACGCCTTTGCGTCGGGTCATCTCTCTTGCACGGCGCGCCGCCTCTCTCGCGCGGGCGGCATCAACGATCTTACTGCAAATAATCTTCGCGTCAGCGGGGTGCTCTAGAAGAAACTCTTCGAGGGCTTTTCCAAGAACATCCTCAACGGGCTGTCGCACCTCACTTGAGACCAGCTTGTCTTTGGTGTGGGATGAAAACTTGGGCTCAGGAACCTTAACTGATAAGACACAGGTAAGCCCTTCCCGCATGTCATCCCCGGCGGTCTCAACTTTTGCCTTTTTTGCAAGGTCCGATTCAGATATATATTTA
>Ga0129336_10002787_pt1 | contig 10769 bp, 20 predicted proteins | sample CPB6_02_DNA_FD_96878 | JGI IMG/M metagenome (GOLD analysis project Ga0129336, IMG submission 96878) | Freshwater to marine salinity gradient microbial communities from Chesapeake Bay, USA - CPBay_Sum_0.6_0.2_DNA | ecosystem: Environmental > Aquatic > Marine > Coastal | place: USA: Chesapeake...
ACCCGCACCGGCGTCACCGCTGATCGCTACGCCTACCAGGCAGCCCTCACCACGGCCGCCTCTACCCCTTACGCCGTCCGCGCCCTCGTGAGCGCCGGCCGCGACGATGTCAACCTCAAGGCGGCCGCCGGCACGAGCCAAGGCGCGACCGGGCTGCTCAACGGCACCGCGCGCACCACGGCCGGGCGCATCGTCGAGACCTTCACGGCCTCGGGGACATCCTCGCACGTCAGCTTTTACGACCTCATCGCTGGTCGCGTTGCCGGCGCGTTCCAGTTCCTCTCTCACGCCTCCGTCGTCCGCTGTGGGCTCGTCTCCGGAGGCAGCCAGAGCGGCACCGCTCTTCTCATCGACGGGCTCCCTGCGTCGTCTGCGGGCCTCCTGCGCGCGGGCGACTGGATGGAGGTCGGCGGCGAGCTGAAGCGCCTTACCGCCGACCTCAACACCGATTCGACCGGGACGGCGTATGCGCTGTTCGAGCCCGGCCTGCGCAACTCCCCCGCCGACAACGCCCCGGTCGTTTTCCGCACCCCTATGGGGCGTTTTCTGCTGTCCGATGAGTCCGTCGGCTGGCGCACCGCGCCCGGCATCCTGAGCGACATCGAGCTCAATCTGGTCGAGGATGTCGCCTCGTGACCCGAATCGTAAAGTCCTTGAACGCCGCGGAGGTTGACAAGGATTCGATCACGATGGTCGTGATGGTCGAGATCGCCTACGACTCGGGAACCATCTTCGTGCACGACGGCGTCGGCGAAATCCGTTTGCTCGAGTATCTGCTGCAGGAGAACACCGACAACATCCTCGCCGAGGATAGCGACCTGCTGACCACGGAAACGGATGCATCGGTGTTTCTCGGCACGGGCGAATTCGGGACCATCGATTCCGTCGAGGAGAATATCGAGGTCATCGCGCGGCAGGTAACGATGACGCTGTCCGGATTGGACACCAGGCTTCTCACCCCGGCGCTGACCGAGCCCTACCAGAACCGAACCGTCACCATTTACGCCGGATTCGTGAATGTCACCACTGGAAAGCTCGTTGCCAGTCCCGAGGTCATTTGGGAGGGGCGCATTAACCAGCAGTCCATCACGCTCGCGAAGAGTGAGGCCATCATGACCATGACCTGTGAGCACCGGCTGCGCCGTGAGCCGCGCATCGCGCGCTATACCGACGCCGACCAAAAACAGGTTTTTCCCTCCGACGAATTCTTCAACCTGACGCACACCATCGAGGGCTTCGTCGGCAAGTGGGGTCAGCGAGATATTGCCTATGGCGGAGGCGCGCCCGGCGATTTCAACAACGACGGCAACATCATCAACGAACGATGAGGCGCAACGACTGGCATGATCGGATGTGGCAGACGGTGGACGCGCACCGCGACATCGCCTTTGATTGGGCGCAGGCCAACTGCTGCCAGTTCGCCATCGCGGTCGCAGATGCCATCACCGACGGCGACATCAGCGCCGAGGTCGCGTCCATCTGCTCCTCTGAGGAGGCCGTCGCGCGCCACCTTGAGGAGACAGGCGGGCTCGTCAACGCATTGACGCGCCTCTATGGCGAACCCGACAATGTCAGGCCGCAGCGCGGCGATCTCGTCGTGCTGGAATCGACCATCGGCCCCGCGGCTGGCGTCTGGGTCGGCAACGTCGCGCTCGTGATGACGAAGGTCGGCGTCACCGAATACCCGCGCTCGAGCATAATCGCGCAGTGGAGCATCTGAAATGCCAGCATTCGCCCCACTCGTCGTCACCGCAGCTGCCAAAGCCGCTGCGGCCGCAGCCGCGAAAGCCGCATTCTGGGCGGCTGTCAAGAAGTTCGCCATTAAGGCGCTGATCCAAATCGCCCTCGCCAAGGCGGCGATGATGCTCATCGGCAAGCCGAAGATCAGCCGCCAGCCGCAAGATGTGGAGTATAGCGGCACCGTCGAGGCTCGCCGAATCATCTATGGCGAAATGCTCGTCTCGGGCCTAAACGTCATCCCGCCGCTGACCTCTGGCTCTCGAAATGATTTCCTGCATCAGGCCATCGTCGTAGCGGGACACGAATGTCACCAGATGGGGCATGTGTATTTCAACCGCGAGGCCATCGGCACGATAACAGCGGTCACCGGAAGCGCAAACGACGGCAAGGTGACGAGCGGTCGGTACGCCAATAAGGCGTGGGTTCGCCGTTACGCCGGGACCGACGCACAGACCGTGGATTACATTTTGAACTCCGCGTTTCCGACCCGCTGGACGGTCAACCACCGCGGGCAAGGGGTCGCTTATGTGGCGATGACATTCCAATATGACGAGGAGGTCTATCGCAACGGTCGGCCCGAGACCACCATCCTCGTGCAGGGAAAAAAGGTGTACGACCCGCGCCTCGACTCGACGCAGCCGGGCGGCTCGGGATCTCAGCGGCTGAGCACGCCGTCAACATTTGCCTATAGCACTAATCCCGCCCTCTGCCTCGCCGACTACTTGATCAGCACCCGGCTCGGCTTGGGCGAGGACACCGACCGCATCGATTGGGATCTCGTCGCCGAGGCGGCGGACATCTGCGACGAGACGGTCAACATCCCCGGCCCGGCCACGCAGAAGCGGTACACCTGCAACGTCGTGCTCGATGCGACCGACCGCTTCGAGGACAACATCGAAGCGCTCGCTCAGGCGATGGCGGGCGTCTGCTATTACAGCGGAGGGCTCTGGCGAATGTACGCCGGCGCGTGGCGCACCCCGTCCTTCACCATCGGCGTCGACGATCTGGTGGAAGGCGGCGTCAAGCTCACGACTGCGCTGCCATATAATCAGCGTTACAACAGCGTCCGCGGAAAATTTGTCAACCCGGCGCGGAATTGGCAGACGGTCGAATTTCAGGGCGTGGTTAACCAGTCGTATGTCACCGCAGACGGCGAGCAGGCATGGATGGACACCACCTTTGCCGCCACGACCAACGAGTACGAGGCCCAGCGTCACGCGATCTTGCTCAATCGCCGCTCGCGGCTCGTGCAGGCGGCGACCTTGCGTTGCAATATGTCGGCTTACGGCATCCGACCTTTCGAAACCGGAACCGTGACCATCCCCGAGCTCGGTTGGTCATCGAAGACCGTTCGCTGCGAGGGCTGGTCGTTCGACCCGTCAGGGGTGGTCGAGCTGTCGGTGCGCGAGGAGACGTCTGCAAACTGGAATGACCCCATCCTCGCCGACTACACGGACCCGGGCAACATCTCGACCCCGACGCCTGCCGATTACACGCCTCAGCCGCCGACGGCGCTTACCGCGAAGGGCATCCAGTCGGCCATCGTGTTTAGCTGGGGCGCGTCGGCTCAGTTTGCTCCCGACCAGGTCTATGACCTGCACGAGCATACGAGCGCGACTCCGTTCTCCAGCGCGACCCGGATCTGGCGCGGCAACTCAACCTCGACGGTCATCGGCAAGAACGACCTGACCACCCGCTACTACTGGGTGTCCGTCGTCACCCCCGCCGGCATCCGCTCGGCCACGGAGCCGCCGAGTGCCGGCATCGCCGCGGCGGCCGATAGCATTCCCGGCAGCCTCACTGTCGCCGTGGCGCCGTCGTCGCTGCAGAAGACGGCAACGACCGCCTCGATCACCACCGCCACCGCCACCGTCACCGCTGCCGGCGGGACGGCGCCGTACACCTACGCCTGGACGCGCACCTCCGGCTCGACGCTCATCACCGCCGACTCAGCCTCTGCGGCGACGTCGGCCTTTACCGGCGCGACGCTTGTTTCAGGCGCCACCTACCAAGCAATTTTCCGCTGCACCGTGACGGATGCGGCGGCGGCCACCAAGACCGCCGACGTGTCCGTCTCCATCACGCGCGAGGCGATGCTCGCGTCGGCGTCTCCGGCGACCCTGTACGATACCGGCGACACCGGCACAATCACCAGCGGCAGCACGACAGTCACCCCGTCTGGCGGCACTGCTCCCTACACCTACTCGTGGGCATTCCAAGACGGCGACATTCTGACCGTGACGAGTCCGACGTCGGCGACGACGACATTTTCCACCAGCGGCGTCGCCGAGGGCGATTTCCGCGCGGCCGTGTACCGCTGCACCGTCACAGATTCGACGACGCCGACGGCCCTCACCGCCACCGTCGACGTTTCCATCACCCTTGAAAATCCAGCAGAAGGGCTCATCCCATGACCGAACCACGATCCGCCAGCGACACCCAAGACCGCCGCCTGCGCGAGCTCGAGATAAAGTTCGCCTCGCATGAGGCCGTCTGCGCCGAGCGGTATCGCGGCATCCGCGACGACCTCGACAAGTTCGCTCGCGTGGTCGGGCGCGTCGGCTACGGCCTGATCGCCGGCATGGGCGCCATCCTCGCTAAGCTGGTGTTTTTCCAATGACCGAGCCTTACTGGGTGCAGAGCGCGCGGCGACACATCGGCCTGCGCGAAATCCCCGGCAAGGCCACCGCCCCCGCGATCGCCCGGTGGCTCCGCGAGCTGCGGGCGTGGTGGGGAGATGATGAGACCCCGTGGTGTGGCGTGTTCACCGCCGCCATGTTCCGCACCGGCGGCCAGCCTCTGCCGAAGCACTGGTACCGCGCCCGGGCGTGGCTCGATTGGGGCATCCCCTGCGGCCCCATCCCCGGCTGCGTCGTCGTCTTCAACGGTGGCCCCACCCGCCCAGGCGCGGGTCATGTCGGCTTCCTCGTCGGCCGCGACGAACGCGGGCGGCTGATGGTGCTCGGCGGCAACCAGGGCAACGCCGTCAACGTGGCGCCTTTTGACCACGCCCGGGTTCTGGGCTACCGTTGGCCATCAAACACGGCCTTACCGGCCACCACGACGCTCCCGCTGCTGGCTTCCAACGGCGCGCCGGTCTCGACTCACGAAGCCTAGGAGAGAATGATGATGACAGCAGAGCAGTTCGCGGGCATCGTCCGCGCCATCGTCGCCGCCGTCGGCGGGTACCTCGTCGGCAAGGGCTTGGCTGACGCCGAGACCGTCGCCGCCGTCAGCGGCGCCGTCGCCACGATCGCCGTCGCGGTGTGGTCGGTGCTGGCAAAGAAGCAGAAGGACTAAGACGATGCCGCGCGCGACGGCGCGCGCACCCCGGGTCGATGGTGACAGACACCGTCGGCTCGGGGTGCCTCGGCGGCTTCAGCTGCACGGGCACGAAATCACCGTGCGCATCCTGCCGCTTTCCAAGTGGCCGCACACGAAATCCGCGGTCGGAATGTACGACCCGACCCTGCACCGCATCGACATCCGCGGCGACCAGCCCGATACCGCGGTGCAGCAGACGTTCTGCCATGAGCTCGTCCACGCCCTGCTGGATGAGATGAATCACAAGCTGAGCCACGACGAAGTATTCGTCGACACGCTCGGCAGCCTGCTCCAGCAGGCGCTCGCATCGTTCTCAAACCGGAGGCCAAGTGCCCGCGCAAAAAGTCACCGATGAACAGATCCTCGCGGCGCTCAACGCTGCAAGGGGCATCCGCGCTGAGGCTGCGCGGCATCTCGGCATCAACGCGCGCGGGCTGGGGTCTCGCATCGATGCCCTGAAGGCGCGCGGTGTGCCGATCCCCGACTCGACCTACGACCCGGCGGCACGGTTCCGCACCGTCGGCGGCGTGGTTCAGCAGCCGAGCAAGCGGCAGCAGCTCGAAATGCCGAAGCTCCCGAGCGGCAAGATCGATATCCGCGAGCTTATCGATCGCCGCAAGGCGACCTTCGCGCGCAAGGACGAGGCCGCGCAGGCCCGCAAGCTGGTCCGCGTGAAGGTGCGCGGGCCTGAGCCAATCGCGGTCACGCTGCTCGGCGACCCGCACGTCGATGATGACTCGACCGACCTCGGGCAGCTTGAGCGGGACATCAACATCATCAAGGCCACGCCCGGGCTATATGCAGCCTGTATTGGTGACTTGCAGAACAACTGGATCGGCAGGTTGGCACGGCTCTACGGCGAGCAGGAGACGACCGCCGGTCAGGCGTGGCAGCTGGTCGAGTGGCTGGTCGAAGAGCTGCGCGAGGATTGGCTCTTCATGGTTCAGGGCAACCACGACCATTGGAGCGGCGCGGGCGACCCGCTGCGATGGATTCAGCGCCAGGCCGGCGTGACGCTGACGGGCGACCACACGGTGCGCATCGCGCTCACCTTCCAGAATGGCACAGAGGTGCGCATCGCGGCGCGGCACAACTGGCCGGGCAACTCGATGTGGAACCCATCGCACGGGCAGCTGCGCGCGGCCAAGCTCACCCATCACGATCACATCATCGTCAGCGGCCACAAGCACACCGGCGGCTACCAGCTGCTGCGCATCGCGGCGACCGGACAGCTCGCACACCTCCTGCAGCTCGGCTCGTACAAGATTCACGACTCCTACGCGGACGCGCTCGGCCTGCCGCCCGCGATGATCGCGCCGAGCTGCACGGTCATCCTCGACCCGCAGGCCGGCGAGCTCGGCCTCGTCCGCGTCGAGCACGACATCGAGGCGGCGGCGGACTACCTGACATGGCTTCGCGCGCGCCGGCGGGCGGCATGACCGAGCAGACCCTGCCCTGCCGCCTTTGCTGGCACGCCGCCGACATCACCCGGACGCAGGATCGGGTCTGGTGCGCCCATGCCGTGCACCACGGCTGGATGACCGACAAGCCGGCCTGCAACGGGGCCGCCTTCAAGCCTGACGATGACCGCGGCCAATGCTCCCCATCCTCCCGCTGACCCTCAGGCCTCGCGTATGGCTCTGGGGCGGCCTGCTGGCGGCCTTGGTCGCCGGGGGGTGGCTGGGCTACCGGCTGGCCTATGAGCGCGGCAGGGCGGCCGAGCGCGCGTCCTGGGAGGCCGCCACCGCCGAGGCCGGCGCGCGGTTCGCCGAGGCGCTGGCCGCTCAGGCGCCCGTCGTCGTCCAGGCCGAGCGCGACCTCACCGCCAACCGCCGCCGCTCCAACGCCCGCCGCGAGGAACTCCAGAATGTCACCCAAGCCGACCCGATTGCTCTTGATTGGGCTCGCCAGCCTGTCCCTGACGGCGTGCGCGCCGCGATTGGTGCTGGTCGAGACCTGCCCGCCGATCCCGGCGAACCTCACTGAACCCTGCGCCGTCCCCGACCGCGACATCGCCACGAACGGCGACCTCGCCCGCGCCTACCTCGATGCCGTCGAATGCGTCGACGAGTCTCGCATCAAGCTCGAGGCCGTCCGCGCGCTGGGGCAATGCCGGGTCACGACTCGGGAAGCAGCTCCAGCAGCAATTTCAGAATCAGGACTGATAAAAGGAAGATCACCATCGAAACGATGATTGCGTCACGCATCAATCGAAACAACGGACTAGATTTATCGGCGAATCACTCACAAGTCCGCCCCCTTCCCGAAATTGCACGATGAGCATAATGCTCGCAGATTTTTATCCTCGGTTCTGCCGCCTTTGGAAATGGGGATGATATGATCGGCGTGCAGGATTGCGCCGTGCTCGGGCCCGAGGCCGCAACTGGTGCATCTAAATCCAGATTTTCGCAAAGTCTGAAACCTCAATCGGGGCGTCATTTTGGCTCTTTCTTCAACAGCATCCCCCGCGCATGAAGGCGTATGATGGCGTCCAATTTTGTTACGACGTTCAACCGATCTGATGAAATTGCTCACTTTTTCACCAGTAACTCCGCGCCAGTCTTTTTCTAAAATATGCGCCAAAAAATCTAATAACTTTTCTGGTGTATTTAACCTTTCATTTTCAAAGTCATAATTGTATCCGCCCCAATATATCTCCCACCAATCGCCATCTGGATGCTCTGTAAATCTGAATCCTTTTGGATGGTCGATGTGGGTAATCGCAAGTTTTACTCTCTCTTCGTCTCGTTTTTTCCCATTCTCGACAATCTCCGCCAAATGAACAAGTTTGGGCCTTTCGTGATAAACACGGTGACTTTTTCTATAAGTCGGCTCAATCCCCTCCAGCTCTTCGACGGCATATTCAACGCGCGCAAGGACATCATCAAGATGCTCTGGCGTTATTTTTTCCTGCCCATTTTGAGCACACCAATCGCAATCTACACGACGAATCGCATCGCGCACTTCGATCAATAAATTTAGATGCCGCCTGCTCATTTTTGCGCTATCTCCAGCAGCAGCGCGCAGAACAGCACGATCGCCACGCACACGATAGCGGCGTCGAGCAGCAGGCTGAAGAACCCGTCGAAGTCAGGCGGCTTTTCCATCGCGGTCCTCCACGGCATCCTCGACGCGCGCGATCAGCTCCTCGAGCTCCTCGTCGCTAATCTGCTCGACGCCGTTGACGGCGCACCAGGCGGGGTCCGTGCGGCGCAGGGCGTCGCGGATCTCGCGCATGAGGCTGTCATGCCCCGCTCGCGCAATTTTGTGGCGATCCTCACCGCTGGCGGCGGCAGATGCACCGGTCGGGAATTTGCTCCCCCTCGCACGGATGGCGTCTGCAATCGCCCCCGCGCTCCACCCTGCTTCGGCAAGCGCATTGGCGTAATCTGCCAATGCCTCCCGCTCGGCTGCTGCGACGAGGGCGGCGAAGCGGGCAAGGTAGCGCGGTTCCACAAAACGAACTTCATGTCCGTTATCATGCGCTCCCGCTATCCGCGCCATGCGGATGATGTCCTCGCGTGTCATTTGCTCCCCCTCGCACGGATGGCGGCGGCGAACTTCTCGCCCCACATCTCCATGTCATCCAACGCGTTCATGCTCGACGCAATCGGCAATCCGTTCTCACACACCCGCGCACACGCCTCCCGCTCGGCCTCGACCGCTCGGGCGACAAGGTGGCGCAGTTGATTGGGCGCGAACGGGTAGTGATAGTCCCCGGTCGGCTGCAATTTGAACGCCTGTAGAACTAGCGCTCGGAATTCCTCGTCGGTCATTTCCCGTCCTCCTTCGTAATCCCGTGGAACCGCTCGGCTTCGCGCCAAGCGTCAAAGAAAATCAGCGGGAACCAGCCGTTGTCATAATTTGCCTTGTATGCCGCCGCCACCTGCTCATCCGTCGCAGGCTCCGGCTTCCCGTACCGTTTCTCGTACTCCTTCAAAAGCTCTTCGTCAGCCCGTCGCTGCCACAAGTCGCGGTCCTGCGCGTCAATCCCCTCTTGCAGCGCGTCCTCTGTGATGTACAGGCTGTCGAGGTTCGCGTGCAGGATTGCCGCCATATCAGCGTCAAGCGGCTTTTGCTTTGCCGCGAACCGGGCGAACAGGTCAGCGACATCCGGCTCCGGCTCCGGCTCCGGCTCCGCGAGCGCGGCGTCGAGGGCGGCGATTTCAGAGGACACCGAAGCCCCATTAAACCTCCGCGCATAGTCCAGCGAATCCCGCACCATTTCGACCACAGCGCGGGGCAGGGTGATGTTGTCGGTCATGGCATCTGTCTCCCAATCTCGGCAGCAGCGCGGAAGATGGCGCGGCGGGTGGCGGCGTCGGGGTCAGTACCGTTTAATTCGAGCATACTGCGGCCTTCAGGTTCTGATGCAGACACCCCCACACTTGTGTGATAAATCGTCAGGCGCAACTTCACCGCCAACCGCAGCGCATCGCCGTCGTCGTCGCGGGGGTTCCATACCTCGCCCGTCTCCAGAACGGCGGGGCTGCTATCTAGGTCGTCGTAAACCCAATGATTGATCCGAATCCCCGCCGCCTTCGCTGCGAGTTCAAGTAGTTCACGGTCGGTCATTGGTCTCTCCTGTGTACCCATACTTCGGCCCCGGTGTCTGGGTCACGGTAATCAAGATCGGGGTTGCACCAGCAAGGGCTTCCGTCCGTGATGTGTTCGCGGTATGCTGCGCCGCGTTGGGATGCTGACTTTTCTGGTTCAGCGACACCACGGGCCGGGGTGCCAGTCCCGGCCCGTTCCTTTTCCGGCTCCCGCAACGCGTTGCCCAGTACCCGCACCGCCTCGCGCAGCGGTCGCGCGGCGTTGCACTCGTCGCAGTCCACCTCGCCGCAGTCGTCATCAACTCCGGAGAGATGCTCGCGCAACGCCTCGCGCAGTTCGATGGCGACGGCGCGGGGGATTTGGATGGGGTCGCTCACGGCTGCACCTTCCGATGTCGCTTGATAGCGGCGATGGCGCGGTCGGCAGAGATCTCGGCCTCGCGCAACACATCAAGCGCTTCCCACAGGTGCCACAGCGCATCATCCACCGCGGTCCGGCGCGGCACCCATCCCCACACAGCATCCACGGACGCAATCGTCCGATCCTTGCACATCTTCTCCCACGCCTCGGCGTATTCCGGCTTCGGCTTGTGCGACTCCAGCGCCGCCCACATCTCGTTGAGTTTCGCGCTCACGGCTTCACCCTCTCGGCGCGGGCGATGGCGGCGCGGGCTACGCGCACAACCAGCTGCGGGTCAAGTGCTGCGTCCACCCATTCTGTGTCGGCAATCAATCGCAACGCCTCCAACAGTTCCGCGTTCACGCTGTGCAGGCGGCGCAGTTCGGCGGCGACTTCGTGTGCCATCGCGCCGACCGGGTAAAACGAGGTGCTGAACGGGCCATCATTGACAGCCAGCCGTGCATCGGCTGGAACAGCCTCAAGCCGCTCCAACAATGGCACCTGCTTCGCTTCGGGTTGTTCGCTCATGGCTTCACCTCCCGCGCCGCGAGCATGGCGTCGGCGTAGGCGTAAGAGTCCGCAGCCATGCTTTCAGGCTCGGCCTCGCCAAGTCCGTACTTCGCCAACAACCCCGCCAACGCCTGAGACGCAAACCAGTCGCGCAGGGTCATGCCGTCGTGACCGTCGTATGCGTGCCTCGGAAACGCCGGGCCGCCGTCGTTGATCGTGCTCATGTCTTGTTGTCCTCC
>Ga0129336_10002788_pt1 | contig 10768 bp, 12 predicted proteins | sample CPB6_02_DNA_FD_96878 | JGI IMG/M metagenome (GOLD analysis project Ga0129336, IMG submission 96878) | Freshwater to marine salinity gradient microbial communities from Chesapeake Bay, USA - CPBay_Sum_0.6_0.2_DNA | ecosystem: Environmental > Aquatic > Marine > Coastal | place: USA: Chesapeake...
CCGTTTTCTACAACAAGCGCGTCATAAGTTGTATTTGCCGTAAAACTTGCATCTCCGCCATTCAGGATGTGCAACTTGCCTGCGTCAACAGTCGAAGTGCCAATCCCTACTCGGCCTGAGGAGTCAATAACTGCCTGTTGCGACCAAGAACTGCCGTTGTAATAGTCAAAACAGAATCCGTTGTTTGCATCAACACGAAGACCGCGCTTGCCCGAAGTAGCAGACGCTGTGTAGGTGAACCAACCAGAGCCAGCAGTGTCACTTCTCACGTTTTGCACTGAGAAGATCGTGTCAGGACTACTAGTCCCTAGACCTAGACGGCCTGAACTGTCGATAAACAACCGCCCCGTGCTATTAGTTGAGATGGCTACGTTGTTTGCCGAAGGCAGATAAACGCCGTTGGTGGGGGCGGTGCTGCTGGTGGGGATGAAGCTGGCAGCGGTGCTGGTGCCAGTGGTTGTGGTGTTCTGGCTGCCGAAGTCCGGGCTGATCTTGGTGCCAGCGATAGCAGCAGACGCATTAACGTCAGCGTTCAAGATGGTCCCGTCAGCAATCATTGTGCTGGTGACAGTGCCGGTGTCACCTGTGCTCACCAGCGTGCTGTCGAGATAGGTCTTATTGATTGCAGTGCCCTGCCATACTCCAGTGCCGATCGTGCCGACGCTGGTGAGGCTGCTACCTGTAACGCCGCTACCAAGGCTGCTGCCATCCAATACCTTGGTGCCAGCAATCCGATATTCCTTGCCGCTTGCGATATTGACGTGCTCGCTCAGCGTCCACGCATCCGTTGAATCAACCCAGTTGATCGTTTTATCAGTAGTTCCTTTCAGCGTGATGCCACCACCATCAGCCGTGAGGTCGGTCGGACTTGTGACATCACCCAAGATGATGTTCTTGTCTTCAACAACAAGGTTCTGAGTATTGATATTGGTGGTGGTGCCATTGACCGTCAGGTCACCAGCAATCGTGACATTGCCATCGAAGGTGGCCGTGCTGGTCACATCCAGCGTGCCAGGAATGTCTATGTTGCTTGTCCACTCAACGCCCGTTCCCGCTGCATCTGTTTGCAACAGCTGCCGCGCTGCACCATCAGCCAGCTTGCTGACGGCGATCTCGGCGGTTGCGCTGATGTCCGCATCAACGATGCTGGCATTGCCACTGACAATGACCGTGCCCGACTGATTCGGCAGGTTGATTGTGCGGTCAGCAGTTGGATCAACCACGCCAAGCGTGGTCTCAAAATTATTGGCAGTGCTGCCCTCAAACGTCAGGGTGCCGGTTGTGCCAATTTCAAGATTGCCAAGAACGGTGCCACCAGTGACGATGCTGGGGAAGTAGGCAAGGCTGCTCCAAGCCGTAGACCCGTTCCCCACCTTGAGCTTCTTGGTGTCAGTCTCCAGGCCGAACTCATTGTTCAACAGCACTGGATTCACGGAGGTCCAGTTGGCTGCGGTGTCGGCACGCAGCTGGAATCGAGCCTGAACGGTGGTTGCTGTGGTCACCTGTTAGCGCCTCCGCCTTCAAAGATGTGGGTGATCACCGGGCTGGTGATGTCGGCATCGCCTCCACTAAGGATAAAGGGCTGATTGCCAGTGAGCGCAAAGGAGGTGAAGGCCGTCACGGCTGGCTGCGTCGCACCTCCCCCGTAAAGGTCGAAAAGAATAATATTGCCATTCAACACTCGCAATTCGACTTGCACGTCAAAATAAACGCCCTTCTGCTGTTCTTCGGGTTGAGCGGTGTAACGGTATAACGAATCGCTTGTAACGACAGCAGCACTTCCCCAGATTGTTGATGGCACCTTGAAATAGGAGTGAGTGCCCGATGACTGGATGAAATGCGCACGGATTTGATCAACCTGTGATTGTGTTAGATCATTAAAAACCAACCGCAGCAAGTATCCATTCACCAGCAAGCTATGACGAAAACGAATCGGACCGCCACCAACAGTTGGGGCTTCGCTAACGTTTTGCACGCCTAGGTCATAGCTGATTTGGTCTGGTGCAATGCTCGGGAAATATGTCATGGCTAGATCGTGTATGGGGGGATTAGCTCTAGCTCAACCGTAGCGTTGATTTGATCGCATACCTCCTCGGTTTCAGGGCTGCCCACGTAGATCCATAGATAATTCGTAGGGAACGTAAGGTTGGAAGCAACAAGCGTTTCAACAGGCAAGTCAAACGGGACAAAGCGCCCATGCAGGCTGTAATGGCTGATCAATAGATAATGATCTGCCCGACTCAATAGCCTGAAGCCAAGGCGAAGGATGTGCCCTGAGCTTGCGTTGCTATGCCGCACGCTCAGCTCATCGCCATCAAGCGTGCCAATAGGCGTGGCCGCAACCTGCCCTGGGATATATGTCCGACTGCTTGGTGTTAACGCAGGGAAGGTAGCCATGATCAGGGCAAGAAAGGCCAGGGTTGACCGTTGGCGAGCTTGATTTCACAAGCCCAAGGCTTTGGATCGTTGCCGATGGTGCCTACATCAATGTAATCCCCAACTCCAGTATGAATATCTACAAGCGTGCCGGACGTGCTTGTGTAACGAAGCCTTATTTGACCACGAAAAGTTTGATTATTATATACAAAAGTGCCGCGCTTGATATAAACAACAGGGCCAGTAATAGAGGTGAACTCTATATGTGAAGCGTATCTGTCGAACACAAACTGAGTAGGCGTCCCGTTCGGCGGATCGGCAGTATCGCCCCAATCTTTGCCATCATCACCACCGATGGGAGGCGTACCTATAGAGTCATTAGGCGGCCCATAGCCATCTGGCGAGCCGGGGTCAGGACAGCGACCACGGACAAATACGCGGTAACCTTTGCTGTTATTTGCGTTGATATATTTTGCCGCAACACCTTGACTCACCTTGGTGCAGTTTGCATTGATGTCGTTGCTGCTGCCGGGGCACAGATACCACTCGTTATACATTCCCTCGCATAGCTCCTCGCAAACTTCCATCTCGTCACCAGGGATCGGCTGATTATTGCCACCCGTTGCACCACAAATCTCAGGCGGTGTCGGAGTGATGGGATCTGTCGGATTTGGCGTATCAGCCCCAGGCGGCGCAGGATCTTGATCATCAGGCAAGTCTTCTCTGCCATCGGGCGGGCTGGGCGGTTCCGGTGGTGGTTGCGGATCTTCTGGTAGCGGCGTTGGATCCTCTCGACGATCCTCGTCATCACACTCAAAATTGGCCCGGCCAGTGGGCAGCAATACACCAGTGCCAGAGGCGTTGTTGACCAATACCGCCAAGATGCTTTGCCCTTGAGCATTGATCGGAAAATGGATTAGGTCCAACTCGACAATGCCGCTAATTGTTTTATTGATCCGCTCAACCTCGTAAAGAAAGTCATGAAGGCTCACATCATTGACTTCTGTTTCGCGGCGGAGCTGCACGCGAACGATGTCGCCCAAGGCAAGAGTGCTGTTGTACGCATCAGGCTTGATGCGAAGCCGGAGGCTATGCGTAACATACTTACGACGTGCCACCTCATAGGCACCAACCTTGACTGCATGATTCTCTGATGCGCAAAACTGACTTAGGTCAAATTGCTCAAACGGACCATCTTCTGCTTCGCCAGTGACGCGCACCTGAATCACACGGATGATGCCAATGTCGTCATCAGGCTGCTGTCGCCAAAGCATCTGAGCGCAAATTGGCTTACGTTCTGACAGCGGAATGTAGTCAATTTCAAAGCCGTCTGGCAGGATGTGATCCTCGGTAAATGTAAAGACCCATGAGACTGCTGTGGTCTTAATGGTGCCATCTTCGTTGACCGGCAGTCGCGGCTTAAATGCCTTCTTGCCGTTCCTGTCACTGACTCTCAGCAGGAAATTGCGACTTGTATCTTGCAGCCAGTCCTCTAGGTTGTTGGATTGATCAAACAAACCGTTGTAGAAAAAGCCATTGGCATTGACGAATAAAGCCGCGCTTTCCATTGCGACAAGATCAAGCATCGCCTCAGGGAAACGGCTGCTTTGCCTGATCAAGTAAAGCGCCAGATCGACAAAATTATTGCTGGGGCCGAATGTATCATCCAAGATTCTTGTCACCTGCATCCCTTGGCGAACAAAGCAATGAACCTGCTTATCCCAAGTTTCATCCCCATCGGCGTGGGTGTTCAGGTAACTCAGTGTCGTCAAATTGTCGTATGTGCCACCAGTCCCGCAGTAATAGGGGCAATTCCAAAACTTCTTGCCTGCAACTGATGTAATAAAGTTGCCAGGAAGCCAGCTCTCGGTGCGGCTGTCATAGCTCTGTTTCCATGTCCCAACTCGACATGCACGTTGAAATACATCACGCAACTGCAGCTGCGGCAGGTCACCCTCACTCAGCACCAACTGCAGGCGAACGGTCAGCTCATTTGTGGTGGAATTGTTGGAGAATCGCCCCTCCGTTGCGCTAGGGCTCACGAATACTCCGCCAACATTGCTTAGGCGACGGCAAAAGACAATCGGGATCGGCTCGCCAAGAACAACGGCCTTCTGTTTGCTGTCCAACGATGTCTGGCCGCGCGCAGCCGCTTCAGTCAATGGCGTCGCCAGCAGCCCGGTCTGATAGGGCAGCAGAGAAAGCGGATCGTTGAACTTGATGTTCATAGCCGAATCGGTGCCCCGACCAAATAATTCGTGTATTTACGAGGCGGCGTCTGCGCACCGACTGGTGCCAAGCTGGAGCCTAGCTGAACTTGCAGTAAAGAGAAAGAGCCGTTGATGCCCGTGACTTCTCCGACATAGCTGCCAATCAACAGCTGACTGGCCGGCGGTCCGCTCTGCTGACGCAATGAGTTGAACTCATAGATCAGCAGCTGACATAGGTAGTTATTTGAGAGAGCATCAGTAAAAGCCTGCACAGCCACAGAAGTGGCAGGCACATCAATCGAGACGCCTACATCCGAGCCTGATGTGCCGCCGATCAGGCCATCAGCGTTGAAAGGGTGGTAACTCCACGAGGCAGCCTGCCACGTAACTGTTTGCCCGATGTAATAGCTCTGCCAACGGGTGTAAGTGGTTGCCTCATCAAAAATCCGCAGGTACTGCGCTTGGCATCTATTCGTCATCACCCGACCCCCGCAAAGCGCCGACCGCCTGGTGAGCGGTTGTTGTTCAGCAAGCTGACCGCCATGGTCTGCAATGATTTCTCAAGGTCCTCAACTGTCACATATCTTTGCCCCTGCTGCTGCAGCACAGGCCCGGTTTGGATGTTCACGGTTGCAGGGCCAACCACTCCGCCGTTGGCAAAGGCTGGAATCACAGAGGCCCCACGGGCGCCTGCCATGTAATTGGCAGCAGCACGCCCCATCTTGGATTCGGGGATGATGTATTCACGCTCGCCGCCTTCCCCAACCAAGGCAACGGTTGGCTTGCCGACCACTCCACCTTCGGCAAAGGTAGGCAAGCTAGGCGTTGGCAAGTATGGTATTTGCGGCAACCGCAGACGTGCCAAGGCGTAGTTAGCGCCACGGATGATCGAGTTGATTGCGTTGATAACCGATCGAATGGCGAAATTGATGCCGCTTATCACCCCATTGAAAATGCCACGAATCATCGTTGCGGCTGCTTGGAATGGCAAACGCAACGCATTGGCAAGATTGCCAAACAATGTCAATATCGAGTTGTAGACGGCTTTGCTTGCATTGATTAGAGGCTCGACAAATGTTGCATAAAAAGCTCGGGCGGCATTAGCGAATGATTGACCAATCGCGATAAATGCTGCGCCAACTTGATCGCGGAACGCATAGATCGCTATGCCAGCCGCAGCCAGTAATGCAATCCAGCCAACCGGGCCAGTGAAAATGCCAATCAACACTTGGCCAAAGGAGACAAGAGCAGCAGCTATCGGCGCAATAGCGCCGGCAAAACCAGCAAGAATCGGCCCGATTGCTGCAATAGCCGGGCCAAGAGTGGTGAATAAGGTGACAATGCTTGTGATAATCGGAACAATAATTGGCAGCGTCAGAGTAAGAGCAGCAAGGCCCGCAATAAATTGCTGGATACCAGGATCGAGTTGGCTAAATGCCTGAGCTATTCCCGCAATGCTTTGAGCCCAACTGGTAAGGACGGGGAGTAATGCAGTAATTGCTTGATTGAATGGCCCAGCCAGTGATCGGCCAAGTTCATTAAGCGTGTCGTTGAATTGATCAGCAGCCTTGGCCATGTCGCCACTAATGGTTGCCTCATAACCTTGCAATGCTTCACGGCCCTCATTCAGCATCGGAATAAGATTGGCCCCTGACTTGCCGAAGATGTTCATGGCTAGCGCAGTTTTCTCTGCGCCATCAGGGAGAGCAGCGAATCGAGCCGCAAGGTCAAGCATCACATCGTCAACGCTGCGAATGTTTCCTCGCGCATCGCGTGAATTAACGCCGATGGATTTCAACGCATCATTCACCTTCGATGAAGGATCGACAATGCCTTTCGCCAATTTGCCCATCGCCTTGGCAACTTCATCAATAGAGGTGCCGCTATCCTTCGCCGCAGCACCAAACCGGCTCAGTGATTCAACGCCAACACCAGTGCGCTGGCTGAGATCATTCAAGTCATCAGCCGCATCAATCGCCCCTTTACTAAGTGCTGCAATGCCAGCAATACCAACAGCAGGCACAAGGCCAGCGATCACGCCTCCCATGCCGCTAGCGGCTTGACGCAGGCCACCAAAGGCCCCGCTAGTTTTTCTCGCTTGAGCATCAACGCCACGCAGACCCTTCTCAAGACCAGCGATGGATTGCAAACCATCAACACTGGCCTTGATATTGACGGCTGCCGTCATGTTCATTGCCATGGTCAGCGCGCCTCATCGTGAATGGCAAGCAGAATCTCAGCTTCCATTAGCCGGATGTCCTCCAGCATTGTGCGCTGATCGTCCACCTCGTAAAGGCTGAAGGCCCATCTCACCGCATTGTAGTCAAGGCCGATCAGGCCGCTAGGGCCCGTTCGCCATTGCGTCTGACAGCATAAAAAAATCTGGACTGCGGGCCAGGCATCAGGCTCAACCTCAAAAACCTCAGGCTCCTCTGGCTCTCCCAGATCAAGGCCGAAGGCTGCTGCGTCATCAGCCGTTTGGTCGATTGTCCCGCCTTTCGCCCAATGACGCGCAGCCTCTGTCAGTTTTTTATTTTGTTGCCCGTGAGGCTCTCAAAGTAGGCCAAGATCACAGCCGCAGCCACGGTTGGCACCTCTAGCAGTTGATCGCGTGTCGCAATGCTGTAGGCCACTTGATCGCCCTCATCATCGACGATGCCGGACCAACCGACCAAGATTTCACGCGCGATCGACTGATCCGTGATCCCATCCTCAATAGCCTCGTTCCGCTCCGCTGCTTTGATTCGCGCCTGAACTTCAACTTGGATCTCGTTGATCCGCGCTTGCGGCAGACGCTTGAACTCTGCGTCGAAGCTCTGTTTCTCGTATTTGCCACCATCAGCCGGCAGCTTGAAGCTGACCGGCCAGGTGTAGGAGGCGGATTGCTTTAGGACAAATGCCATCAGGCGAAAGTCAACACCACCTCATCATTGCCTGCGGAGGACGGAATCGCAACATACGGCAAGGTCAGCATCTGGATGCCATCGCTGTCCGAGTAGGACGGATTGCCGATGTCAACAATCGGGGCGACCATCGTGACGATGTTGCCAGCCGTGGTGCCGTGCTGGAAGCACAGCAGGTCGGTGGTGTCGTTGTTGGCGATCGCGAAGTAGTCCTTCGCCGCGATGGTTGGCGCCTCAATCATCACCTCGCCAGCCGGCTCGCGGTTCGTGATCAGAACCTGCTTGCTGCATCCGACCAGCTCGCGATAGACGATTTCATTCGCCATGTCCAGGCTGATGCTACCGATGCAGGCATCGCTGTAACCCAGCACGTTGACCGCAACAGTGTTGTCGGCCTTGAAAATCACAGGCGTGGCCTGATCGCTGTAGGTGACAGCAGGTGCGGCAGTATCAGTCGGGGCATTGTAGATGCCCGTCATGGTGAAGCTGATGACAGGCAGTTGGCCTACTTCCAGGGTCAGCTGACAGGTGCCACGGCAGCCGGTTGCCTTGTGCAGCACTCCATCGTTGTTGAAGTAGATGGTGGCGCTCTCAAAACTCGCGCTCACAGGCTTATAGCCCACGTTGGCGCCAATGCTGTAGGTGCTGGTGCCATCGGGCGTGAAGGCGGCAGTCGATTTCTGCACCGTTGCGACCTTGGTGCTGCCGACATAATCAGTGATCACACCCTTGCTTCCACTGCCGGTGCCGCCCGTCAGGCTGATCACCATGCCGTTGTAATAATCGTTCGTGCTGCTTGCACCAGCTGCCAAGGTGATGCTGCCAGCCGAACCAGCTTGTGCTGTGCCGGTGACCGCGGAACTTGTAGTAGTGGCAGCAAAGCCGCAAGAACGCAGCAGCGAGTCAACCCGAGAAGCGGTGCCAGCGGTCCCGGAACCGGCCAGCTCAACCTCAAACGTGATCACCACCCGCGTTTGGCTCAAGATCTGAGTCGAGTTGCCAAGGTAAGGGCGAATCAACTCACGGCTGACGGTTTCAGCCTCAATCGGAGTGATCTCGAGATTCCGCACCAGCACTGCATCAGTGCCCGCAGGGCTGCTGTCGGTCCCATAGGTGGCCTCGATCTTCGTGAGGATCAGGCGCTTACGGCTTAAGAGCGGCATTGGTTGAGCCCTTTTAGCAACAGTCTAACTAGCCAGATTCGCAACGCTTGTGCGGTAGCGGATCAAGTAATCACAAGCGATCACACCAGAGGGCTGATCGGCTTCGCTCAAATCAAACGTGACGGTCTGAGGTTGAATGTCGATTGCATAGCCACCGAGCGTCAGGTCGGCCATCAACTTGCTGTGCATATCTTGAAGGATCGGGTCAGCCACCTGATCTGGAATCGCACCGCGCACAATGATTGCCACCCGCACAGTCATGCTCCAGTCGAGCCTGGGCAAGCTGGTGTTCTGATCAGCTTGATCTTGAACAGGTTCAACCACAATGGCTGGCGTCTCACCACGGGCCAGTGGCTCAACCCTGCTGCGGTAAATCCTCGTGCCTACACCAGTGGTGCCCGTAAGCGCCGTCCGCACTGCAGCCAGGATGGTCTCGCGCTTGGTTGTCACAACACCACCCCAGGGCCCATGACCACAAGGGCGCCAGTATTGCTGTTGCCTCGTGTCACACGGCCAACAGGTTGCTTGTTGGTCGGCGCTGTGGTCGTGAATCCGCCGCCATCAGCAACGTACAAAGGCGAGTTGACTGCATAGCCATTTGTATCCATGCCTGTGATTTCGCCTGAAACCACAACATGACCATCAGCTCCAGCCGTAATCGCCGCATCAAGAATCCCGATGGCTGGCATCTTGGCAAGGTTGGCCGCATCAGCAGCGGCAACGATGACCGTCGCCGTATCGCCAACGTTTCCGGTGATGTAGACAGGCGTACCCTTGGCAAGCGTGCTGCCAGTCCCGTTGCGGCAATGGATGTAGACCGGGCCAGCTAATGCCCCATGGATGTGAGGCAGCGTCGCAAGACCAGTAGCCGCAAGAGTTGTAAAGGTCGGATTGTCATACCCTTGCACGTACAGCAGCGATGTCCATGCCGTAGTGCCATCCCCGAGCTTGAGCTTCCGGGTGTCGGTCTCAAACCCAACCTCGCCCAACAGCAGAGTCGGATTTGCTGCGGTCCAATTTGCAGCAGTATCGCGCCGCAGTCGGATTCGTGCTGTGCTGCTCATGCCCCGCCACCATCAATTAGGTTGCCTTCAAGGTAGCTAGTAGTGGCAGCGCCACCATCCAGATCAGGGTTCAACTGCTCGTTGCTTAAATCATCAATGCTTAGATCAGCACCATTTGAGTCCAGTGCCGTGGCGCTGGTAACGCCTTCCGTCGCAACTGACCGCTGGATGCTCAGTTGCACCATCTTGCCATCGCCCTGCAGAGTCGCTTCACGCACAGTAAATGGCACGCCATTGACATTGATCTGAGAGCCATACAGCAGATCGCCAAAGTCTTCGCTCTTGGCAGTCAGGGTGTAGTCAGTAGTGATCACCATGCCACCAGCGATGATTTCGCCAGGCATGTCCAGCACTCCTAATGCAGTAACGGCGCCAGCTGTGCAGCTGACGCCGAAATCTGCCAGGAAGACATCAAGATCTTCCGTAAAGGCCATCAGCTGTATTTGGCAGAAGCCAGGCCGATCACCGCAACAGCACCAGCGCCGGTGCCGCCTGCAACGGTCACAGAGACCTTGACGTAACGCTTCAGCGAGGTCACGTTGACGTAGATCTTCTGCAGTGAAGCAGTGTTGGCGGTGGTAGTGGTGAAAGCGCCGCCGCTCACGTCGGTATAGCTACCGCCGGAGGTGTCGGATTCGGTCAGCTTCACAGCGTAGGTAACGCCAGCACCGCCGGCTTCGGCGTCCAGCAGCACAGCGATGTCGCCTTCATAGCCCTGCAGGTCAATGGCAGAGCCGGTCCCGGTCGCAGTCACAACATCGTTGCGCAGCAGGCCGAGAACCGTGGTCTTGGAACCAAGGTTGTGGATGGTCATGATTTAGCCCTCCGTCGAGGGGTAGAAGGTTTGGGTGCAGGTTGAGCAATAACCTCAACCAGATCGGCCACCTTGTCGGCAACCGCAATAGCCTTGCCAATGCCGATCAGCAGCTTGGCGTCCGAGGAGGAGGCCTCATGGACCTCCCCCAAACGAACCACCTGGCCCGCCAGCATTGTTTGCCGTAGAACCTTGATCAACATGATCAGAGGGTGTTGTTGCCGCGGCTAAACGACTC
>Ga0129336_10002789_pt1 | contig 10765 bp, 6 predicted proteins | sample CPB6_02_DNA_FD_96878 | JGI IMG/M metagenome (GOLD analysis project Ga0129336, IMG submission 96878) | Freshwater to marine salinity gradient microbial communities from Chesapeake Bay, USA - CPBay_Sum_0.6_0.2_DNA | ecosystem: Environmental > Aquatic > Marine > Coastal | place: USA: Chesapeake Bay...
GACTTCCACTACGTTTCGTATTCGGCATCAGGTTCCGACGTCAACAACCTCATCATCGGCCTCGGCCAGCGCCTCGGTGTTGGTCTCATGTCGAAAGAGTCTGCGCGTGAAGCCGACCCGCTGATCTCCGATCCTGATTTCGAGCACGATCAGATCATCGCTGAAGGTGTCGAAGCCGCATTGCTGTCATCAATCCAGCAGCAGGCTGCGAACCCGCAGGGTCCGTACCAGCCAGACGACCTTGCCTACCTCACCAAACTCGTGGTGGAGCAGGACCTTAGCCTTTATGAGGCTGTGCGTCGCACCAACCAGCGCGCACAGGACCGTCAAGCAACCGCGATGCCCGCTGGATCACCCGAAACGATGCCAGGACTCGCGATGCCAGGCATGGGAGCAGAGGCTCCGGCGCAGGCACCGCAGGGACCGCCGAACATTGACGCACTACTCGCACAACTGGGGGCCTAATGTCAGACGTCAACTACAGCAACCGCACAGATTTGATGAACAAAGGCCGTGCTGTCCGCGCACAAGCCGCCACAGGACAAACATACGGGCAGGCTGGTGCACAGATGGCTGCACAGCGCGCCGTTCCGATGGCTGCACCGCCCACCGAGAACGTGCCGCAGCCTGTTCAGCGCCCAGTCCCCGGTCAGGTAGTCCAGTTTGGGGCACCAACAGCACGACCGAACGAGCCGATTACGGCTGGAGCGAACTTCGGACCCGGCATGAACGCTGCTCAGGCTGGCATTCCGCTGTTGATGACCAACGATCAGCGCGCGATTGAGGAACTTCGCGCCATTTACGAACTTTTCCCAACTGAAGACTTGGGAGATTTGCTAGGTGCCTTTACAGAAGACATGGTGTAACTACCGTGGAACTGTTCAACCCTCTTGTTCAAGAGGCCGCATACAACGAAATTTCCTCGAAACAGAAGTTTCGTGAACGCGTCCAGAAAACTATTCGCCCAGAGGTTGCTGCAGCGGTCAGCAACATCTACCAGCGCGGCCAATACATCAAACCGTCCACCGCACTGTCACTCGCCAAGGCAAACGCGTCAGAACAGGCAGTAGATCTTGCCAACAATCTGTCTGCGCGCTCACAACTCAGCGAACAAGAGGACCCAAAGGGCTTCATTCAGCGTTTCTTCTACGAACCGGTCAAGAAAGCGTCGCGTTACATCAACGCTGGACTCAACCTGACCCCTGAACTGATCCAAAACGTTGCTTCAAAGGTCGTCAACCCCGATCCAAGCATGTCTGGCATCTTCAAATCGACCACACTCGGCTCGTTGCTGGCAGACCCAGATGCTCAGGGTGAAGGATTCTTCGTTTCAGAGGACATCGCAAAGGCACAAGCCGAACGCGCCCGCAAGTTCCGCGGCGTCATGGAGAATGGCAAAGCGTTTACCATCGGCCGCGCCTCAGCAAGCCTGTTCCTCCCCGAAAAGAGCCTTGCCTACCGTCTCCTGTCCGGTGCCGTAGACGCTGCTATCCAGTTCGTAGACCCCACTATTGCACTTGGCAAAGTCGCTAAAACGGCTCGACTCACAGGTCAAATCGGCGGTGTTCGCATCGCGTCAGGGGCGCTAATCCCTGACACAACCGCTGTTCTTGCTCACATTGACGAACTTGAGAAGGCTGGAGACGTTGCCCGCGCAACAGCAGCGAAGCAAGCGCTCCGCGAAACACTTGACTCCGCAGAAGAAGCAGCACAACTAGGTGCACAAGCACCCAAAGTGTTCTCTCCAACACGCACAGTGCAACGCTCAGGTGAACTTGCTGATGCTGGCGTCATTAGCCAGGCCCGCGAAGCACTTGACGCAAGCGACTTCGGCAAGTGGTGGAGTGCCAACCGTGGTGCGCGACGCCTCGAAAAGGCTGCAAACAAACTTGTAGCCGAGTACACCGATGACTCGATTCGTTTGCGTAACAACCTTGCTGGCGCACAGCAGGAACTCGACGACCTGTACAACGCGGCACGGCGCCCTGGGGCGATTACCGCGATGTTCCCTAACACCGTCAACGCTGACGAAGCCCGCAAAGCGTGGCGTGAAAGCATCAAGGCCACCAAAAAGCAGGTAGACGAACTCACGGAAACCATTGAGATCCGTCGCAACTACCACGCATTTCGCATCCAAGACGAAATTTTTGAGGGCAGGATCACAGGGCAGCAAGCACTCAAACTGCTAGACACCGCTGAGAACGGTGGAGTGCAGCGCGTCTTTGCTGAGGCTGCAGCGAAACTGCGCACCACAGCAGACCAGCGCCCCGGCCAGTTCGTTGAGGACATCCGCGACCTTGCTGCTGCCAGGGCTAAGCCGCTCAGCCAACTGGCAAACGCCACCTACATGCGCATCCCGCAAGTCAACAAGTTCGTACGCAAGTGGGGATCAGCAGTCCCCGACAACGTGATGCTCGTCAAGGGCAATCCAGAGCAGCGTTACGACGCAGTCCTCAACATCAAAAACTTCATGAACACGCTGGGATCAAAAGTCCCACCGGATGTTCGTGCGTATGTTATTGGCAAGACAGCCAAAGCATTCAACACCGGCACTGGCAGCCCCACTGGCGTCTATGAGGCCCGTAACGTCATCAAAGAAGCCGTGGCTGAAGTACTGCGCCACAACTACGACGTACCTGAAAAAGCCATTGCTCAACTTATTGAACAGCAAGACAAAGTCATTGGAAAAATGCGTGAACGCATTGCCACTGAAATCGGGAAAAACCCCGGCCACAACCTCGTCCGCGCTCTTATCGACAACTACGGCGTGGATGAAGCCAACATCATCAAAACCCTGGCTGCCAATGGAGTAACTGCCAGCAGCGTTGATGAACTGAACGCCAAAATAACCAGCCCGACAATCTTTGCTGAACTCATGAACAATGTTGTCATGCTGCCTGACGTCCGCAAGATGCGCGCCCTCGCAACCAACCCGTTCTGGCGCAAAACAATACAACGCGCCGCGAAAACAGGTGAGGGTGAACAGCGCGCCATCTTTGACGCTGTCGAGTTCTTCCAAAACGAAATCTGGAAGCCGTTTACCCTCATGAACCCCGGCTACTTCCTGCGAAACATCTTTGACGGGCAGATGCACATCTACCTCGAAAACGATGGCTCGCTCGCCTCAATGTTGAACAAGCCGTTTGCCTACTTCTCGTGGGTCCTTGGCAAGCGCGGCGGCGCAGGAATCGCAGGCGAAGCATTCACCCCAGCAGCCCGCGAAGCACTTGAGCGTTACGGAGACGAACTTCTGCCCGCTGAAGAAGCGTACTTCCGTGCACAACAGAACAAAGCGCTGAAGCACGTTGGAGATCCTGTTGACACGATGGAGCGCATGCTGCTCAACGGAGAGTATGTGTTTACTACCCGTGACAAGAACCCTGTACATCACACGATGGGCATCTTGGACCAATTGCGAATGCTCAACAAAGACCCTCTTGTTCGCCGCGCTATGGCCAGAGAAGGAACGACCAAGAACGTCGACGAACTAATGGAGTACCTAGAAACAGTCCCCGACGTCAAAGAAAGCCTCTTGGATTTGGCTCGTTCTGGATTTAGGTATTCTGTTGAAAACGGCAGGTCAGTCAAAATCCAACTTCCGCCAACGCTCGCAGACGACCCAGACGAACTATTGCGCGTCTACATCCAAACCGAAATCTTTGGTCGTGTAGACAAGTGGTACGGCACCCCAGAATTGCGTGTAATCGCAGCCAACAACCGTGTCCCGATTATCGAGCCTGGCAACCAGCGCGCAATCGTTGAAGACTTCGTCAAAGGCTTTGACGTATCTGACGCTGACGTCTACTACGTCGAAGGCAAACAGGGCGTTGGCACCGTTTTCCGCGGCAAAGGACAGTACGCCGACCGTGACTTCGTAGTCATCGACGTCCAGCGCAAGACTGTGCCAGTCGATGAGATCAACAACCCAGGCCAGACAGTCACACGCGACGTATGGAAAGCCATCCCTGTTTACCCGCTGGAAAGCACCACCCTCAAGCCGGGAGTTCTAGACAAGGGGCGCGCTTTCATGAAGACGCCGCTTACCCCAGGACAAAAGGGCAAGATGTATGACGACGAGTTGATGCGCGTCATTGACACCATCTACAACAGTGCAGACAACGCCAACAATGAACTTATCCCTTCATTCACTGGTGTCGCCATGCGACATGTAGAAGACGCCGGGAAGTACCAAGAAAGATGGCTGAGCAAGTGGCGTGAGTTCACTGACTTCTTCTTCAACGGACTCGTTGGCACTGGCACCAACTACCTTGAGAAGTCACCGATCTGGCAGCAGTACTACTACCGCAACGTCCGCGAGAACGCTGAACTTCTGTCCAAGACAGAATTCAACCGACTGATCGCCAACATCCGTCGTGATGCCGAAAAGGTTGGAATGACCCCAAACCAGTTCATCGGTGGTGGCCGCGGCAGCAAACTGTTTGACGAACTCTTAGCCCTTGAACCCAAGGCCAAAGGCGTCGGCACCATTGAACAACTTTCAGAGTTCGCTGGCAACCGTGCCACATCCCGCATGAAAGAAGTGCTCTACGACGCGGCACGGCGCAGCAACGCCGAAGACGTACTGCGCGTCATGGCACCGTTCGCGGCCGCTTGGCGTGAAGTGCTCACCAAGTACATCACCCAGTTCGCTGATGATCCTGCCAACTATCGCCGTGTCCAGCGCGCCTTTGTCGGTATGACGAACATGGACCTTGAAGGCGATGGGACTGGTTTCTTCTACAAGGACCCGCAGTCAGGACAATTTGTCTTCAACTATCCGCTGTCCGACAAGGCAAGCCAGTTGTTCACCGGCCTTACCGCCCCTCTTGCAGCCCCTGTAAAGGGCTTGTCGATGGGTTTCCAGTTCAACCCTTCGCTTGGCCCGGTAGCCCAGATCGCCACCAATGCGATGTTCAAGTTCGTGCCAAAGGAAAACGACTTCCGCAAGTTCCTGCTCCCGTACGGGTCACCTGGCACCAGCATCCTCGACTTCACCCCTGGCTACATGCGCAAGATGATCTCCGCGCTGAAGGCAGACCCCAGCCAGTTGGACGGCGTCTTCGGCCAAACCTACGTCGAAACGGTCCGTGCTCTCCAGGCATCAGGCAACTACGACCTGTCAGACACCGAACAGCGCGAAGCCCTGTTTGACGACGCAGTTGGCAAGGCCCGAATCCTGACCATGTTCCGCGCCCTCAACCAGTTCGTCGGCCCAGCCTCAGGCGCAACCAAGTTTGAGATCGACACCAAAGAGGGCGACGTCTACATGTCGCAACTCATCAAAGCATTCCAAGACATGCAGGAAAAGGACTACGAGTCAGCAGTCCCCGACTTCCTCGAGACGTTTGGCGACGACATGCTGCTCTACGTTTCGGGCAAATCGAAGTCCCTTGTCGGTGGCGTCCAGCCGACCGAAAAGTTCGAGGCATGGGCCAAAGACAACGAAAAGATTATGAAGCGCTACGAAGGTGTAGCAGGTTTCTTCGCCCCCGGTCAGGACGACTTCTCGTTTACCGCATGGAAGTCACAGGTTGACCGCGGCCAGCGTGAACGCCTAACCGCAGAACAGGTAGTAGAGCAAGCAGAACTGATGGTCGGCTCATCGCTGTTCCGACGTCAGCGGCTCAAGTTCGGCGCATACCCCAACGCCGCACAGCAGGAATGGCTGCGCGAGTACCGCAAAGCGCTCCACGCCAAGTACCCAGGATTCCCAGAAATGCCGTCGTTCGACCCATCGGTCTTTCCAACCTTGATCGGGAACCTGAAGGCAATCGTTGAGGAGCCGTCGCTACAGAACAACGACATTGTCAAAGCAACCAAGTTGTACCTGAACAAGCGCGACCAGATGCTTGGTCTCGCTGCGGAGGCTGGCTTGGCGAGTCTCAAGTCGAAGCAGGTCGAGCCGTTGCGCAACTACCTTGCTAGTGTGGCCGATGTACTCATCGAGAAATACCCAGACTTCAAGCGGCTATTCGAACAGGAACTCCAGGCAGAACTTCTACAGTATGACGAGCAGTGATGGCTAACGGCGACAAAGAAGACCAGGACCTCAAGAAACTTGAGGAGCAGGCTGCCAACATAAGTATTAGTGGCGGGTCTACAAACAGGTACCAACGCGACCCTAGCCTTCCGTTGCCTGTACGTCGCGCAGTAGCACCATCGCGCACTGGCGCTACAGGCGTACAGATGACGCAGGTTATCCCTAACTACACGGGCAACCAGTTGACCGACGCAAACGACATGATTGCTCGGCCTCAGTACGACGAGATCAAAGACGCCAAGAAGATCCTTGACAGCCTTGAAGACACCGAGCGCTACGTCCTCCTCAAGAACGTATCCATCGCGACAAACGGTTTGTACAAGCCGGATCTTCGCGGTAACGGATTGTCCGACCGCGACTATGAGGCTTTCGGCCAGTACATCCTGCGCACCGCAAACAACATGGGTCGCACCTACGACGTTGCGTTGTCGTACATGGCAACAAACGTGTCGAAGATTGCGCCAGTTGACGGTGGCGGCCGCCGCTACTCGGTGTCTTCGTCGGACGACATCAAAGACATTCTGAAAGAAACAAGCCTCAGCCTGCTCGGGTACATCCCCGACGCAAAAGTATTGAACCGGCTGGTGCGTAACATCCAAGAGGAACAGATCAGCGCCCAGGCTGGTACTGGTACGAACTATGAGCAGTCTGCTTCTGTGAGCCTGCAGGCTGTGAACGAACTGATGGCAACCAATCCGCAGGAAGCAAAAGTGCAGGGCGCTGCGACTATTGCTGAGATCATCAAGAAGGCGATTGTGGGCTGATGGCTACCAAAGACGACATCCAAACCGAAATTGACGGCCTCGAGGCGCGTAAAGAAGCGCTGCAACAGCGACTTCCTGTTACCCCAAATGCTAAAGATCGCGCCGCTATCAACGCGCAGATTGGCACGCTGAACGAACAAATCAGCGCAAAGAAAAACGAGTTGTCCACGGCTGCTATGGCCACACCACGCGCTCTTAGTGGGACAGAAATCGGTTTGGCCGCGAGCACTCTGAAGAACACGCTTGACAATCTTGCCCGCAACGCGGACCAGGCAGATAAAGCACTTAGGGCCGATCCCGCAAGCGAGGAAGCCTTCAACAGTTTGCAAACCGCGTTGACAAGCCTTTTCCGAGCAGAACAAAGTGCTGTAGCCAACGGCATCCAAATCACGCCGTCTGTCTCTTTGCGGAACGGTTTGTATGTACGAACGCGGGAGGGTGTTACTGCAACGCCAACACAGGCCCCTGCTGGACCACCTGCTGATGAGGCTCGTCGCATCGGACGCCGACCGATCAGCGGACCCGCCATCAAAGAAGCACCAGAAGAAGTAACTCCACCAGCACCAACTGGAGGAACACCAACTGTTGTTACTCCAACAGAGGCATCTACGGCTCCTGTTGGCGGTGCAGCAAATCAGTGGGTCGCTACCCAACTTGAACTGCGCAACATGCCCGACACTCCGGAGAACCGCAAGATGTTGCGCGGCGAATACCGTAAGCGTCCTGCCGCATCAACCGACTGGAAGGCAGAGTTCGAACAGCGCTACCCAGATCTGGCAAACCTCATCAACCTTGATCCAGAAATTGCTGCTATCGCTGAACGTGCCGTCAACGAAGAATGGTTCCGCTACCCGGAACAGGCGCTGTCAATCCTTACCCGAGAAATTGCCAACACCCCGTATGGGCGCACCGCGACAGAAACGCAGCGCACGTTTGACTCTAAGCGGATGCAGGACCAGATGGACCTTGTCGAGGACAAAATGTCCAGGCTCAAGGGTGCGTACGGTGGGCTTGGTTTGGACGACAACGAATGGTTCAACATCTCCCGCAACGCTGTCCGCAGCGGCCTAAACGACAACCAAGTGAAGTCCGAGATTTACTCGACGGTTTACCGCCGCGACCCCAACACTGGCCAGTTCGCTTTTGAGAACGCAGTCAAGCAGGTTGAGCAGGGCAAACTTGCACAGGATGTAAACGGCGTGTTCCAAAACGAGTTCCTTCTTGCCCAGCCAGGATCTGAGTACCTCGAGTCCTACGCCCGCGGTGAAATCACGCTGGAAGACGTCCGTCGCCAGGCTCGCGTTCTCGCAAAGCAGCGTTTCCCCGGCCTGTCAGATTTCATTGACCAAGGGTTGAACGTCAAGGCAATCGCTGACCAGTATCGTTCCCAGGCAGCCACCATCCTCGAAATGCCATCCACCGGGATCGACATGAACGACCCCAAGTTCTTGGCCGCTTTGGACTTCCGCGACGAACAGGGTTCCCGTCCCATGTCGTTTGGTGAGTTCACCACCCTGCTCAAGACTGACCCCAACTACGGCTGGCAGTACACCAAGCAGGCCAACAAGCAGGCTTTGGACATTGCCACGACTATCGCTAGAACCTTCGGGAAGGTTGTCTAATGAGTGACGCAAACGTCGACTTCTTTGGCGGTGTAACGCTTCCGCAGGAAACACAGCAGACCCCGTCAGATCAGGGCGTCTATCAGCAGGCTGGCAAAGCAGGGATGCTGGACGTCAGCACCGTACTGCCTTCTGGCACAACTGCCCCTGTAGCCGCTCCTGTTCCTGCTAGTGGTTCTGGATCTGGCGCTGGTTCTGTGCAGTCGCCACAAAACCCTGCTTACGAGGCATACCTGGCGTTCTTGAAACAGCGTGAACTCCAGGCAGCAGAGTCACGTCGCCGCGACGCCCGCGTCACGGTCACCGCAGCCCTTGAGCGCTACCAACTTTCCAGCCTTGCCCCCTACCTGTATGAACTGATCGCCAAAGACGAGATCAACATGGCCAACCCTGACGCGATCATCGCGGCGATCAGAGACAGGCCTGAATACCAGGAGCGTTTCAAAGGCAATACGGTACGTCTGCGGAACAACCTCCCTGAACTTGACCCCGCCTCCTACATTGCGCTTGAGAACCAGTACCGTGACACCCTTCGAGCAAACGATCTGCCCGGCAACTTCTACGACAGCCCAGACGACTTCGTCCGCTGGATCGAGGGTGACGTGTCCCCCGCGGAAATCCAGCAGCGTGTCGAGCAGGGCTATGCCGCTGTCCGTGACGCAGACCCTGAGGTGCGCCGCCAAATGGAAGACCTGTTCGGCGTAACCGAAGGCGAACTTGCCGCCTACTTCATCGACCCTGAACGCACCCGCCCGATCCTCTCAGCCCGCGGCCTTGTCCGCCAGGCGAAGGCAGCCCAGATCGCTGCACGAGCCGTCGAACAGGGCATGATCCCACGCGAACAGATCGGCACCACAGGCGCAGCATTCTTCGAGGGCCTCGTCGACCGCGGCATCACCGAACAGCAAGCACAGGCAGGCTTCACCCAGATGGGTCAGTTGACTGGCCTGTACACAGAGATGGGTGGCGAAGAAGGTTTGACTGCTGAACAAAAGATCGGTGCAGCACTTGGCTATGACGTCGCAGCACAAGAACAGTTGGTTCGACGTCAACGCCAGCGTCTTGCAGAGTTCCAGGGTGGTGGAGGGTTCGCTCGCACTCAGGGCGCCGGAGGAGTTGTTGAGACGGGTGCTGGCGAAGCCCAGTAAATCGTTGACACAACCTATTAGGTTCCCCTAACATGATCTCATCCCGTTAGGGATGCCTATTGGAGAAGCCCCGACTTCAATAGTAAAACAAGGGTGTTACAGCCATCAGCGCACCTCCAGCACTGATGTGGGTCAAAGGAGTGGGTCATGACAGACATCAACGATTTCGATGATGACGTCAACGGTACGGCCGAGAAGAATCCGGTCCGTGCGCACCTTCGGAAGGTCGAAGAAGAAAACAAGCAACTTCGACAACTTGCCGCAGAAGCCGAAGCAGCCAAGAAAGAGTTGGCCTTCGTCAAAGCGGGAGTTCCGATGGACCACCCCGCCTCCAAGTATTTCATCAAGGGATACGACGGAGAGATGACACCCGAGGCAATTCGGATGGCTCTTGAGGAGGCGAATCTGATCGCTAAGCAGCAGGATCAGCGGGCCCCAGAGCAGGACGCATGGAACAGGCTTCAGAAGGCTTCCCGCGCAGGTGAGCGCAGCGAACCTGTGGTTGATTGGGAAACCAAAATCAACAACGCCCGCAACGAACAAGAAGTGATGACGATCTTGGCCCAGATGAGACAAGAAGCAGAAAACATCTAGCCCCAGGCCCCCGGCCTGTGGGGGAAAGAAATAACAGGTAATGACCAAGACACAGACGAGCAGCCTGCTCACAGACCAGGTTGCATTTGATCGGATTGCGTATTTCGCTCTCCGTTCCGAACTGCTTTTCGATGCAGTTGCAGACGTGATGCCGACCGCCCAGGCGATGCCTGGCTCGTCGGTGAAGTTCACGATCTTCAACGACCTTGCAGAGAAGACCAGCACCCTCACCGAGGACACCGACGTCACCCCCGTGGTGATGGGCGACAGCCAGGTTGAAGTCACCCTCGAGGAATACGGCAATGCCGTGAACACGACCGCCAAGTTGCGCGGTACGTCGTTCCTCGACGTGGACTCGGCCGCTGCCAACCTCGTCGGCTACAACGCTGGTATCAGCATCGACGGCGTCATCCGTGACGTCCTCTCGGCTGGCACCAACGTCATCTACGGTTCGGGTGGCGCAAGCCTTCCGTCGAGCCGTGCCACGGTCGGTTCGGATGACATCATCAAGGCCAACGACGTCCGCAAGGTTGTCGCTGCTCTCCGCAAGGCCAACTCGGTGTCGTTCAACGGCATGTACATGGGCTACATCCACCC
>Ga0129336_10002791_pt1 | contig 10762 bp, 10 predicted proteins | sample CPB6_02_DNA_FD_96878 | JGI IMG/M metagenome (GOLD analysis project Ga0129336, IMG submission 96878) | Freshwater to marine salinity gradient microbial communities from Chesapeake Bay, USA - CPBay_Sum_0.6_0.2_DNA | ecosystem: Environmental > Aquatic > Marine > Coastal | place: USA: Chesapeake...
CTGATGCCCCGCCCACCGAATCGAGCGATTCCACCAAGGGCACACCGGCTGCAAACATGGTCGAGAGAGTGCGGGTCCAGCGGGCCACCACAGACTTTTCCACCAGCTCACCAAAGATGGGCAGCTTGAGCATCACCCGATCCATGAATTGCTGCACCTTTTCATTGCGCTTCCAGGCCTGCATGAAGAAATAGAGGCCACCACCCAGGCCGCCAAAGATCAGCCACCACCAGGCCACAAAGAATTCACTCATGCTGATGACAAACAAGGTGGGGCCTGGTAAATCAGCGCAAAAAGAGGAAAAAACCTCCTTGAAGGCTGGAATGACAAAAATCATGATCACAGCCACGACCACAAAGGCCACCACGATCACAGAGATGGGGTACATCAGGGCAGATTTGATTTTGGATTTGATCGCCTCAGTCTTTTCCATGTAGAGAGCCAGGCGGTCCAGCAACTGATCCAGGATGCCAGCTTGTTCACCCGCCTCGACCAGATTGCAATAGAGGTTGTCAAAATACATTGGGTGCTTGCGAAACGCCGTGCTCAAGGATGTTCCGGTTTCCACATCGATCCGGATCTCATTGAGCAGACGCGCTACGCTGGCATTGGCGCTGCCACGGCCAACGATATCAAAGGACTGCAGCAAAGGCACGCCAGCCTTCATCAGGGTGGCCAATTGCCTTGTGAAAATGGCAATGTCCTTGGGCTTGATCGCCCTGCCAGCACGCATTCTGCGTTTGCTGATCTTGGGGGATAACACGCCTTGGCGACGCAGCGACGCCTGAACCTGGTTTTCGCCGGCCGCGCGCATTTCACCACGCAAAGTTTTACCGTTGCGGTCTTTGCCTTCCCATTCAAAGACAAATTCTTTCGCACCTGTGGCGCCTGCTGTGGCCATGCTGCTCCAGCTAAAAAATCTGATCGGAGTTTAATCTCTTGCCTAATTGTTGCCGAACGGTCCAACATTGGCGTGATGGGAGTCAAGCTTTGACCAGATCCGTGCCAAAAAAAGCAGGAAAACGGGGAGTGAGATGGGCTGGGGTGGTCGGGGTGAGAGGATTCGAACCTCCGGCCTCTACGTCCCGAACGTAGCGCTCTACCAGGCTAAGCTACACCCCGATAAGTGAAGCCTGAAATTATAGCCCAGCGATTGAAATGCCAGGGTCAATTCAAGCTGCAAGGAGGCTTATAAGCCGCGTTCAATCCATGCGAAAGGCAGCCTGAATACCGCCCTTTTGTGCTGCGTTCACCAGCGCCCACATGCTAAAGTGTTGGCATGATCAATGTATCTCCCATCTCGGAAGTTCTGGGTGCTCGCATCGCTGGTGTTGACCTCAGTCAGCCGATCAGCGATGACCTGTTCGGGCAACTGGAGTTGGCCTTGCATACGCATGGGTTCATCGTCTTGCCCGGGCAATCACTGACGCCTGAGGCCATGGTGCGTTTTGCACGCCGCTGGGGCCGACCTGAACCGCATGTGATTGACACTTTCCATCATTCAGCCGACCCCAATGTGCTGATCTTGTCCAACGTCTACAAAGACGGCAAGCCCACCGGCCTGGCGGATGCGGGAACCTATTTCCATACGGACTATTCCTACCTGGCAGACGCCGCTCGATGCACTATGTTGTACGCCATCAATGTGCCCACTGGGCGCAACGGCACTTGCTTTGCCAACCAGGCTTTGGCCTACGACCAACTGCCACTATCCACTCGTGCTCGCCTGGATGGTTTGATGGTCAACCATCATTACGGCAATCGGGATGATCTGGACCCTTCCTCGCGTACAGTGGCTTCTCTGCTCAACGATCATCAGAAAAAAAAGGTCGATTGGGTCAGCCATCCTCTGGTACGCCCTCATCCTTTTACAGGCCAAAAAGCGCTTTATGCTGTGAGTGGCAGCTCATTCAGCATCGAGGGCATGTCCGAGGAGGAAGGCCGGACTTTGCTGGACGAATTAAAGGCGCACGCCACGCAGGACAAATTCTGTCATACCTATGACTACGCCAATGGTGATGTCATCGTGTGGGACAACGCCTTGCTTTTGCACAAGGCGCCCTTGATCGATCTCAGCCGTCCGCGCGAATTGTGGCGGGTCACAGTGAAGTACAACTGAGTCTGAAGTTCAAGCCATCTAAGCGCTGGCCTGGCGGCGCCTTGGGCAGCTTCGGCTGAAAACAGACGCTTTAGACTAGCCCCCATCTGGCTTGGTATCATCCCTCTGAAAACATAAAATTAACCCTGCAGGTCGTGGGACTCCAGCTGCAAAACTCGCAGAGTTGGGTGTGACTGAATCTGTGTTTGTACAGCCTCTCAATTGTGGAGCTTTGATGGGTTTGAGTCTGAGATTTGTGACTTCGCTTCCAGGATGCGGGCTTTGACGATGAAAAGCTTTGATGACAATTCAAGGGATGGAATAGGCTTTAGGCAAGCCTAATGGGTGCGATGACGGTAAAAAGATCATTTTTGCTATGGGTGGGCATTTGCTCCCATGTGTTTTGTCTTTCTGCAGAACCCGAGAAAGCCAAACCAGAGACTGCTCAGCTGGAGAAAATTCTCAAGACCAATAATGCCCAGGAGGTGGACCGCCTGCTGAAAGAAATTCAAAAGTCTGGCAAAAGCGTATTTGAGTCGGACTTCTTTCGGGGTCTGATCTTTCTCAAGCGGGAGCATTACGACTCGGCTTTGGCGTCTTTTTCCCTGGTGCCTGTGACCTCCCCCTACTACCTTGACGCACGAAATAACATTGCCATCATCTATGCCGCACAAGGAAAACTGACCCTGGCCAAAAGTACGCTGGAAGACGCGCTCAAATCTAATAGATCAGCTGAGATTGTGTATAAAAATCTCAGCGACCTGAAGTATTTTCTGGCCAATAAGAGCTATTCCTCAGCATTACAAATTCTTGAAGTCGGAAAAAACTCTAAGCCCTCGCTGGTGGTGTCCACTGGGGGTGTGCTGGCAAAGCCAGAGAAAGCCGGCACTCAATTGGCCGAGGCGCCCAAATCGCCTGCGCCGGAGGATGTTTCCAGGGCCAGCACCAAAGCAACTGTCGTTGCCAGCTCCAAGCCTGAAACCGTAACACCGCCAGGCCCCGTTGCCTTGCCCAAAACGGAAAAACAGGCCCCTGCAGTGGCGCCAGCAACGGCAGCCAAAGTGAGCCCCGCAAACCCTGGACAAGATGCTGTATCTGCCCAGGCTGCAATCAAGGCCTTGCAGGAATGGGCTTCGGCCTGGGAAAAAAAGGATATGGAAAACTACCTCGGTGCCTACGCGGAGGATTTCCAGCCACCTGATGGCAAGACGCTGGCGCAATGGCGACAAGATAGAAAAAACAGGATATTGCCAAAGAACCGTATCAAGGTTCAACTCAGCCAGATCGAGGCAAAGCAACTTACTCCAACAACCGTCAGGCTAAAGTTTTACCAGAAATATCGATCTGACCAATTGGAAGCCTCCAGCCACAAAACAGTCGACATGAAGCTGTCCAATCAGCGATGGTTGATAACCCGCGAGCGGACATCTGCGAACAATCGCTGATGAGATCCTTATTCATCAAGACCAAAGGATCCCGCTGGAAAAAATTGTTTGGGGTGCCAGTCGCCTTGACATTTCTGGCAATACTTTTTCTGCTCATCAATCAGAATTTCAGAGACACTTTCATCAGCACCCTGCCCCAGGTGTGGCAGGAAAGCCTTATTTCCGCCGAAAGCCATAAAACCGTGGTGGAGCAAGTTCCCCTGCTCACCATGGCAACCCAGCCGGCGCCAGCACCCCTGGATGTCACGCCTTTCGTACGGGATGAAGCTCTGCCCAGACCGACCCCGGAAGGACTTGGCCTGGATGCGCAGATTCCAGCCTTTCTGAACCGTTGGGCGGCCAGCTGGAGTGCCAAGAACCTTGTTGATTATTTTTCGGCGTACGACCAGCAATTCCAGCCAGAGGGAAGAAAAACTATACTGGCCTGGAAAAAGGAGCGAGAAGAAAAAATTCTGTCAAAGTCTAAAATATCTGTCCAAATTTCTGATCCTGTCATCATTCAAACAGACCCTAAAGGCATTTCAGTGAGATTCAATCAAATCTATCAAGCTGAGATTCACGGTGGCGATAAGTTTCAGAGCGCAACGCCCAAGGTGCTCATTGTGAAGCAGGTCGACAATGACTTGAAGATCATTCGGGAATACACGCCATGAAGGAATTCCTGAGCATTTGTCGCAGCACTTTCAAGGGCTGGAACCGGGTCTTTTTGTTGGCCGTTCCTGTCCTGGCTGTGCTGGTCATGTGGTACGCCATCGCGAGTAATCAGTCAGCTGTCAAATATCCGATTCGCTTTGATTTTCAGTTTGCCGATCAGGAGCTAGACCCGCAAAGAGCCGAGCCGGAGGACTATCTGACCCTGATCCAGAATCTTCTATTTCGTTCGGAATATGTCGAGGCGGTCCGGCAGTCGGAGATATTGCTTGCCTCCTACCCCAATTTTCAGTTGGGGCAATGGCTTTATGCGGAGCTCCTGAATCTTAAATTCGATGATCCACCCGCCAATTCGAACAACGAATCTGAAGCATCCTATGCCAAAGGCAAGGATCATGCGCTGTCTGATTTAAAGACGGAGCTTGCCCGCCGACTCCATGCAATGCGTGTGCCTTATCAGAACGGTACTGTGCCAAGCGGTCTGGGATATTTGGCCCCAAATACGGAATATTTTGGCGTGGTGGATGCATCTGTATCGCGAATGTATGTGTTCAAAAACAAACCATCGGACGCGACGGGTTACCAGCTTGAACTGCTCTTCCATTCCTACGCCTCAATCGGTCTGAACGGGATCAACAAACAACTGGAGGGCGACAGCAGGTCGCCATTAGGACTTTATTACACCCAAAAAATCGTCCCGCATAAAAAGCTCCCTGATTTGTATGGCGCTGGAGCCCTGACACTGAACTATCCCAATTCTTTTGATCTTCATCGTGGCCGATCTGGCTCTGGAATCTGGATACATGGATCGCCTTCAGCTCAGTACTCAAGGGCGCCACTGGCTACCGATGGATGCATCGTGTTGCCCAATGATGCGATGCAGCGGTTGCTGAATTTGAGCAACCCTCGAGGGATTCCCATCTTTGTTCAGGAAAATATCAAATGGGTCTCGGCCAATCCTGTGGCCGTGATGCCCGAAGGCCTGGTTCGTCTGATCCAACTCAAATACCCCGCTGCACGCGCGGCGAGTGTCCAGAATCTTGGCACGCATGAAAAATACAGTCAAATGGGCATACTGAATTATTTTTCCTGGGTAGATCAAGGCCAGCGGGTAGCGTTGGTCGATGTACTTGCACCACGTGATCGGGTCTCGCGAACCTATTGGATCGAGGATAGTGTGGGCTGGACAATGATTTCGGAATCCCGAATCAAAAAACCAGACCAGTCGAGTTGAACACAGCCTAACTTAGGTCCGGCTTAGGAGTCACGTCCAAGCAGCTGCGCAGCAAGTTGGATCAGGCAGGCAGTGTGTGGGCCTGGCGGGAGTTGTTGTGCTGCCAGTATCGCTCGGCGCGCCTCTGCCGCTGCGGCTTCACGAGCCGCCAGCAAAGCGCCTGTGGAGCGCACCACCGAAATGACTTCTTCAAGTAGCTCGCAACTTCCTGTTTCTATGGCGCCACGGATCAAGTCGCGCTGACCAAGGTCGCCACGCTGCATGGCAATGATCAGCGGTAAGGTGGCTTTGCCTTCGCGCAGATCATCGCCCAGACTTTTACCCATCAAACTGGCTTGTCCGTCGTAGTCAAGAACATCGTCAATGACCTGGAAGGCAGTACCAAGAGCCTGGCCGTAATCTGCGCAGGCCTGTTCCATCGTGGCGTTGGCTCCCGCCAAAAGGGCGCCCACCCGAGCACTGGCTTCAAACAGTTTTGCGGTTTTTGAGCGTATGACCTGCAGGTAGCCGTCCTCGGTCAAGTCGGCATTGTGCATATTCATGAGCTGCTGCACTTCACCCTCGGCGATCACATTGGTGGCATCCGCGAGTATCTGCAATATTTTCATATTGCCGGGCTCGACCATCATCTGGAAAGCGCGCGAATAGAGAAAATCACCCACCAGCACACTGGCAGGATTGCCAAAAGTCTCATTGGCCGTGGCATTGCCCCGCCGGAGCTTGGAGTCGTCAACCACATCGTCATGCAACAGGGTGGCGGTATGGATGAACTCGACCACTGCGGCCATGGTGTGTTGATGATTCCCTTGGTAGCCCAGGGCGCGGCTGGTGAGGAGCAACAAAGCCGGACGCAACCGCTTGCCGCCAGCGGCAATGATGTATTGGGAAACCTGACCAACAAGAGGCACTTCGGAGGCGAGCCGCTGGCCGATCACCCGATCAACCTCGCGCATGTCGTCGGAAATGAGAGCAAGGGGGCTGGCGCCGGGTTTTGAATCGTTCAATTTGGGGGTTTACAAGCTTGCTGGAGGCTCAAATTATAGAAATGGAACACCTCGGTACCCCAGGGGTGCTGGGTCGCCGGCAGTCAGAAGACTGCTGTGCTATAATCTTCGGCTTCGTGGAATACTCCATGAACTTTGTCTTTCAAAGAGGTCTCATATGTACGCGGTCATAAAAACCGGGGGCAAGCAGTATCGCGTTGCTTCCGGCGACAAAATTAAAGTAGAACAGATTGCTGCGGATGTGGGCCAGGAAATCGTGATCGACCAGGTTTTGGCTGTCGGCAACGGCGCTGAACTTAAGGTTGGAACGCCCCTGGTGTCCGGCGCAACTGTCAAAGCCACCGTTGTGGCGCAGGGCAAGCACGACAAGGTACGCATTTTTAAAATGCGCCGTCGTAAGCACTACCAGAAACACCAGGGCCATCGCCAGCAGTTCACAGAGCTGGAAATTGGCGCGATTGCTGCTTAAGGAGCTACAGTCATGGCACAGAAAAAAGGCGGCGGCTCAACACGCAATGGACGAGATTCCAAACCCAAAATGCTGGGTGTGAAAGTCTTTGGTGGGCAGGTCATCAGCGCGGGTTCCATCATCGTGCGTCAGCGAGGCACCAAATTCCATGCTGGCACCAACGTCGGTATGGGCAAGGACCACAGCCTGTTTGCGTTGGTGGATGGCACCGTGTCTTTCGAGACCAAGGGCGAACTGAAAAAGCACACCGTGAGTGTCACTTCGGCTTAAGAAAAAGTCTCTCAAGCCCAGCGAAACCCTGCGCTGTCAGCGCGGGGTTTTTCGTTTATAAACCAGCAAAAATCAATCGCCATGAAGTTCGTTGACGAGGCCTCTATCGACATTGCCGCTGGTGATGGCGGCAACGGCTGCGTCTCATTCCGGCATGAAAAGTACAAGGAATTTGGCGGGCCCAATGGCGGTGATGGAGGCCGGGGTGGTCATGTCTATGCGCTGGCTGATTCCAACCTTAACACCTTGGTGGATTTCCGTTATACACGCCGCTTTGAGGCCAAGCGTGGACAGCATGGCATGGGATCGGACATGTTTGGCGCGGCGGGTGACGACATCACCTTGAAAATGCCGGTGGGCACTGTGATCACCGACGCAGAAACTGGCCAGGTGCTTCACGAATTGCTGACGCCGGGTGAAGTTGTCCTGGTCGCCAAAGGAGGTGACGGGGGCTTTGGCAATATGCGCTTCAAGAGTGCGATCAATCGTGCCCCAAGACAGAAGACCCCTGGCTGGCCGGGCGAAAGAAAAAGTCTGAAACTCGAGCTCAAGGTTTTGGCCGATGTTGGCCTGTTGGGCTTGCCCAACGCCGGGAAATCCACCTTGATCACCGCCATTTCCAACGCCCGTCCGCGTATTGCCGACTACCCGTTCACCACTCTGCATCCCAATCTGGGCGTTGTCCGTGTCGGCCCCGAGCAAAGTTTCGTGGTGGCAGATCTTCCCGGACTGATTGAGGGTGCCGCTGAGGGTGCGGGTCTGGGGCATCTCTTCCTGCGCCATTTGCAGCGCACCCGGTTGTTGCTGCATGTGGTGGACTTGGCACCTTTTGACGAACACGCCGACCCGGTGGCGCAGGCCAAGGCCATTGTGGCTGAGCTGAAAAAATACGATAAAGCCTTGTTTGAAAAACCCCGTTGGCTTGTGCTCAATAAGCTGGACATGATCCCGGCCGAGGAGCGTTCCAAGCGGGTCAAGGACTTTCTGCGTCGCATGAAGTTCAAGGGGCCAGTCTTTGAAATTTCTGCGCTCACGCATGAAGGGTGTGACAACCTGGTCAAGGTCGTCTACCAGCATATCAAGCAGCAGCAGGATGCTGTGGCGCAGGCCGTTGAGATTGACCCGCGATTCAAGGCCGACTCGGCAGATGACATTGCCCCCTAAAATTGTCGTGTATGTCATCGCACAATGCCTCGCAAATCCTGAGCTCCGCTCGACGTATTGTTGTCAAGGTCGGATCCAGTCTGGTCACCAACGAGGGGCGCGGTCTCGACGAAGCTGCAATTGGTGAGTGGTGCCGCCAGCTGTCTGTGCTCAAGCGCGATGCCCGCGAGCTCATCATGGTTTCCAGTGGCGCTATTGCCGAAGGCATGAAACGACTGGGTTGGACCAGCCGCCCACATGAGATCCACGAGCTACAGGCCGCCGCCGCTGTGGGCCAAATGGGTCTGGCGCAAATGTACGAAACCCGCTTGCGTGCGCATGGCCTGGGCAGTGCGCAAGTTCTCCTGACCCATGCCGATCTGGCCGATCGTGAGCGTTATCTCAATGCTCGCTCCACCTTGCTGACCTTGATCAAGTTGGGGGTGATCCCGGTGATCAATGAAAACGACACCGTAGTCAACGATGAAATCAAGGTTGGCGACAACGACACCTTGGCCGCATTGGTGGCCAATCTGGTGGAGGCTGATCTGCTGGTCATCTTGACCGACCAGAAAGGCCTGTATTCCGCAGATCCCCGACGAGATCCCCAGGCCAGGTTTGTCAGTGAATCCATGGCGGGGGATCCTGCACTGGAATCCATGGCGGGCGGGACGGGCACCAGCCTGGGAAAAGGCGGCATGATCACCAAAATACTCGCTGCCAAACGTGCTGCCGGCTCTGGCGCCAGCACCGTGATCGCATGGGGCCGTGAGCCTGATGCGCTGCTGTCCTTAGCCCAAGGTAGAAATATTGGAACCCTGCTGATTGCGCCGACCCAAAAAAATCAGGCCCGCAAACAATGGATGGTCGATCACCTGCAATTGCGGGGTGCGGTGGTGGTCGATGCGGGTGCTGCACGCCAGGTGGTGGAAAACGGCAAGAGCCTTCTTCCAATTGGCATGATTGCAGTGGAAGGCGATTTTTCGCGTGGCGATGTGATCGCTGTGCGTGACCAGGCCGGCAGCGAGATCGCTCGTGGCCTGGCCAACTATGCCAGCCCGGAAGCGCGCCTGCTGTGCCGCAAACCTTCGGCCGAGATTGAGCGCCTGCTAGGGTACGTGGCCGAGCCCGAGATGCTGCACCGCGACAACCTGGTCGTCACCCGTTGAAGGATACGGCCCGGCTCATTCGGTTTGTTCCGGTCTGTGCAAAGGCTCAAAGCTGCCACCAGGGGGCAACTCCATGGGCGGCTCAGCCCCAGGCGTTATGGGATGGACATGATCGCGGGCATGCCGGTGTCCATGTCGCAGGTATCGGTTGGGTCGCTGATCAACCCGCGGCAGGTAGCGCGATAGCTCGGTCAGCGCCATCTCATAGACACCGCGCTTGAACTCGACCACCATATCCAGTGGCACCCAATAATCATTCCAGCGCCAGGCATCGAATTCAGGGTGGTCGGTGGCACGCAGGTTGAGCTGCCAGTCGCGTCCCAGCAACTGCAGCAGATACCAGATCTGCTTCTGCCCCTTGTAATGGCCGCGTGACTCACGCCTGATATAGCGGTCTGGCACCTCATAGCGCAACCAATCACGCGTCCGGGCCAAAATGCGCACATGGTCAGGCAGAAGCCCGACCTCCTCGCCGAGTTCCCGGTACATAGCCTGTTCCGGGTTTTCACCCCGGTCAATTCCGCCCTGCGGAAACTGCCAAGAGTGCGTGCGGATACGCTTGCCCCAGAAAACCTGATTTTTCTGGTTGAGCAGGATGATGCCGACGTTGGGCCGAAAACCGTCCCGGTCAAGCATAATCAAACCCCAAATTTTTAAACTGAGTCCATTATGCACAGCAGGTGCCGTGCAGCAAGTGGGCGCAGCTTGCCTCATACCCGTACTTACCCCATGAAAGCATCCCAATTTCTAATTTCCACCCTCAAAGAAGCTCCGGCGGACGCCGAGGTGGTGAGCCACAAGCTCATGATGCGTGCAGGCATGATCAAAAAACTGGGTGCAGGCATTTACAACTACATGCCCATGGGGCTACGGGTAATCCGCAAGGTGGAAGCCATCGTACGGGAGGAAATGAACCGTGCCGGAGCGGTCGAGCTGACCATGCCAGTGGTGCAACCTGCAGAACTCTGGCAGGAAACCGGGCGTTTTGCCAAGATGGGGCCCGAGCTGCTGCGCATCCGTGATCGCCACGAGCGCGACTTTGTCATTCAGCCGACCAGCGAAGAAGTGGTGACGGATATCGCCCGTCAGGAACTCAGAAGCTACAAGCAGCTGCCCAAAAACCTTTACCAGATTCAGACCAAATTTCGGGATGAGCGCCGCCCGCGTTTTGGATTGATGCGCGGTCGCGAGTTCATCATGAAAGACGCCTATAGCTTTGACCGTGATTCAACCGGGGCGCAAGCCAGTTATCAAGCGATGGCCCAGGCTTACCGGCGTA
>Ga0129336_10002792_pt1 | contig 10760 bp, 12 predicted proteins | sample CPB6_02_DNA_FD_96878 | JGI IMG/M metagenome (GOLD analysis project Ga0129336, IMG submission 96878) | Freshwater to marine salinity gradient microbial communities from Chesapeake Bay, USA - CPBay_Sum_0.6_0.2_DNA | ecosystem: Environmental > Aquatic > Marine > Coastal | place: USA: Chesapeake...
GGCGCAGCCGGCCCCAGCTCCCGAGCCAGAGCCTGAACCGCAACCGGAGCCAGAAGCTCCTAAGCGGACCCGCAAGCCCGCCACCCCCGCCCCTGAGGAGACTTGACCCATGGCCATCATCCAACAGGCACTCGACAAGTTCGAGCTGCTGAGCTTCCACCCCACCGCTGCTCGCACTGCCACCGGCAACGGCACCGGCGTTGACATGCAGGCCTATGACGGCGATGTCGTCCTCGTCCTCGACTCCGCCGCTGGCACCGGCACCACCCCTACCCTCGCCATCACCGTCGAGCATTCCGACGTGTCCGGCTCCGGCTACACCGCCATCAGCGGCGCAGCCTTCACCACCGTCACCACCACCGCTTCCCAACAGGAGCTGGTGATCTCCAAGGACGAAGCCAAGCGCTACGTCCGCGTGACCTACACCCTGGGTGGCACCACCCCGTCCTTCACCTTCTCGGTGAATGGCCTCGGCGTGAAGAAGTACGGCTGAGCCCTGCTCCCCTAAGCCCAGCTAGGCCGCGTACCGTCGCTGCTTAGCTGGGCTTTCCCATACCGCGTTGCCCCGATGATCAGCGACGACACAACCCTTTTCCTCGCCGATTTTGGCGTAAGCGTTGTGGCGGGCGCTACCACCGGCCTTGGCATCCTCGACATGCCCAGCGAACTAATTGTTGACGGACAGGTACTTAGTACGGACTACACACTTACCTGCGAAACATCGAAGTTCGGTAACCTGCTCTACGGCTCCTCCATCACCGTTGACAGCACCGCTTACACCGTCCGCTCCGCCTCCCTGCTCAGCGACGGTAAGTTTACGGTACTAAGCCTTCAGAAAAACTAGGCCCCGCTTATGGCAACCAAACGTGAATCAATTCTCGCTGCTGTTCGCACAGCACTCACGGGCACCGTTGGCGTAGGCACACGCATCTACCGCAGCCGCGTAGAGCCCATCGCCCGCGCCGAAAGCTCCGCCCTCATCGTCGAACCAGTAAACGATATTCCAACGCAAAATACATCCTTACCAACACTCGACCACGTACTTAACATGCGTGTGGTCGTGATTGTGCGTGCCTCTGTGCCCGATCAAACTGCAGACCCCATCATCGAATCGCTCCACAGCAAGATGATGGCCGACCTCACCCTCGGCGGCCTCTGCATCGACGTACAACCAGGCCCCACAGAATTTACACTTGAATCAGCAGACGTACCCGTAGGCGTAATTTTCTGCAACTTCCGCATCCTCTACCGCACATCCGTAAGCGACCTAAGCATCTAAGTCACGCCTTATTCAAAATCGTTGTAAGCCTCGCTGCCTAGGCTGAGGTCTGCATACCACGAGTAGGAGGGCAACCTCCTAGGCACACATGGCACTCACTCGGAAGCGTCTAATCCTCGTCAAGAAGGAATCCACCTACGGCACCGACAGCACGCCTGCCGGCACCGATGCGCTACTGGTACGCAACCTTGACATCACGCCGATCGAGGCCGATCTGGTCAGCCGCGACCTCATCCGCCCCTACCTCGGCAATAGCCCTCAGCTGTTGGCCAACAGCCGTGTGAGCCTCACCTTCCAGGTTGAGCTGGCCGGTTCTGGCACCGCTGGCACCGCTCCTCGTTTCGGCAGCATCCTGCAGGCCTGCGGCATGAGCGAGACGATCGTCGCAGTTACCAGCGTCACCTATGCCCCGGTCAGCGCGTCGTTCTCCAGCGCCACCATCTACTTCAACAACGACGGCGTGCTGCACAAGGCCACCGGCTGCCGTGGCACCTTCACGCTGAACGCCGCCGTGGGCGAAATTCCCACCCTCGACTTCACTATGACGGGCGTCTACAACGCCCCCACCGACACCGCTGCCCCCGCTGTCACCTACAGCAACCAGGCCAGCCCCCTCATCTTCAAGGAGGGCAACACGTCCGCCTTCCAGTTCTTCTCCTATGCGGGCTGCCTCCAGTCCGTCACCTTCGACATCGCCAACAGCACCGTCTACCGCGAGCTGGTTGGTTGCACCAAGGAAGTCCTGATCACCGACCGCAAGCCTGCCGGCACGGTCATGATCGAAGCCCCCACCTTGGCTACCAAGGACTACTTCAACATCGCCCAGACCAAAACCACGGGCAACCTGACCTTCCTCCACGGCACCACCGCTGGCAACCGGGTCACCTTCACCGCCTCTCAGTGCGACATCGCCAACCCCTCCTACGGCGACCAGGACGGCATCCAGATGCTCAACATCCCCTACATCGCCGTCCCCACCACCGCCGGTAACGACGAAGTAAGTCTCGCGTTCACCTAAGCTGCGGCGCTTCTAAGCTGCGGCGCTTCTAAGCTGCGTCGCCTCCGCCCCTACTCCACGCACTTATGGCCAAGACCTCCGCGCTGCCTACCCCCGACCCCACCCCGGCCGAGGGCGGTAGCTACCTCCTCGACGAGAAAACCGGCAAGTGGGAACTGCTCGACCGCACCGAGCCCGCTAGGCCGGACGCTAAGCCGGAAGCTCAGCCGGAAGTGGACATGGGCTTAGCTGAGCCACCAGCTGACACTGCGTCGGCGCAGCTGCCTAGCTCCGTCATCGAAGGCTGAGCACCTCAACACACCCGCCTTAGCTAAGCCGCAAGCCCCTCCGCTTACGGCTTAGCTTTTTTGCGCCTATAGTACGAACGCACCCGATTTACGCCCCTTCAACTTATGGCGTTCGTTCGCAAGAAGGTCAAAACCTTCAAGTGGCCTGTAACGATTGAAGAACCCGCCGATGGCGGTACGTTCGATTCCAGCACCTTCGACATCACCTTCAAGCGCCTCGGCCGTAAGGAGTTCGGCAAGCTGAGCGAAAAAGGGGATCTGCCTCTGCTCAAGGCCGTCGTGCTCGGCTGGAATGGCATCAGCGACGAAGACGGCACCGACCTCCCCTTCTCCATCGAAGCCCTCACCGATTTCGCTGACGACCCTTACTGGGTGCGTGGTGTTCTGAAGGCTTACACCGAGACCTTCGACGGCGCTAAGTCGGGAAACTGAAGGGTGCGGCGGAGTTCTGGGTAAGTGGAAGCCTGAAGCAGGAGGAGGACAAGACCGAAGACGACGCTAAGGTCTTCGGCCTCGTTCTCCCGCAGGACACCAAACAAGATTCCGCCGCCACTTATGAGGTCTGGGACGAAAACTGGGACATCGTAATGATGTTCCTAAGAATGCAGACGCAGTGGAATACCACCATGGCGGGCTACCTCGGCTTGAAATACGAGGTGCTGCTGATGGCAGGCGGCCTATTCGACCTATACTGCGTTGAAGACCGCCTTGGGATGCTGGAGGGCCTGCAGATCATGGAGACTGCCGCTCTTGGCGCCCTGAGCAAGGGGGAGGATAAGCAGGATGGCTAAGCAGATTGAAGATATTGTCGTACAGCTTGGTATTAAGGGTTTTGAAGAACTAAATAAATTGCGTAGTTCTTTTAGAGAACTTACAAAAGTAACTAAAGGTACAGACGAGCAACTAGATGATGCACGTAAGCGCCTGCTTGAATTAAAGACTGAGCTAGGTGATACTGCTAGAGCAAATAAAGGTCTTACGGATGCGTTTACTGCGCTGGTTGGCGAAGCTAAGCGCGGCTCTACTGTATGGCAAGACCTGAATAGAGATCTTTCTAAACTACGTCAAGAAGCACGTCTTACAGATACTCAGATAACCGCATTACGTGACATCATTATTGATGAGTCGAAGGTACATGCGCAGTCTGCAGTTTCTATTCGTGAGCACATAAAATCCTTACAGGATCTTCGCAACCAAGCCTCTCTAAACGGGAAGGTACACCAGCAGCTGGGCGCCGACATTCAAAAACTCACAGCTACCCTAGAAGAAGGAGCTGTATCGAATCGTAAGCATTACAGTTCTCTTACACAGATACTAGGTGTAAAACCTGATGCGGTATTAAGGCAGTGGGAAGCTTATACGCGCATTCTTCAAGAAGGCACCGCCTCTGCAGATAAACTTGCAGTTGCTCAACGTCGTCTAAACCAACTTTCCGGCGCTCCACGGATTCTGGAGCGTCGTCGCATCACCTCCTCTGCTGAAATTACGCAAGACCCTGAATATCTTCGTCGCTTTGGGTTCGAGGGCGCTTCTCTCCCCACTCTACCTAGTACAAATGCGGCTTACGCGCAACAGATTAAAGAGCTGCAGCAAGATCTTCAACACTTAGATCGCAGCAGTATTCAATATCTACAAACAGTTATGCAACTTGCTGGTGTACAACGCCAAGCAACTGAAGTAATTAGGGGATACGCACAAGCCCTTGTAATGGGTTTGGATACTAAAGTAGTAGAGCGTAGTTCACGCAATCTACAAGAAGCTATTACAGCTCTCCGTGCTGAGATGCAGCAGCTGGACACAACAACAGCTGAAGGTTCTGCTACTTACGCAGCTAATGCAAATAGTGTTCGTAATCTAGAGCAAGAACTCAAGAAGTTGGGCGATAGCTATCGCCATGTTGGTGATATGGCTACGCAGGCAGCGACTGCAGAACAAAACGCTGCCAATGCTCGAATCCGTAATAACTATCTCAATCGTAGCCTGGTTGCACAACAGGAACAGGCCCTAGTTGACTTAGGTCAGCGTGTTCGTGCCGGCGTAAGTGGTACGCCTCTTTTACTTCCTGCAGCAGGTCAGACTTCGGCACCTGGAACCGGTGCTGCACGCAGCGGTGGTGCGCGTTTGTTGGTGGGTCAGGTAGAAACAACCTTTGGTCCTTCAGGTGGACAGGCGCCTACTAGAGGAACACGCGCTTTTCTGGAAGAGCGGGCCGCTCTGCGTGGTGCAGAGTTACCTAGCGCTGCGGTCGGCGTACCGCCTGCAGGTGTCGGTCAGTTAGCTGCGCAATTCGACAACCTAGGTAAATCCACTGAAAGAGCTCGCCGCCCTCTACGTGACATATTCGTCGATATAGACAAGACGACAAAAGCAAGTAATGGTAGTGTAAATAGCCTCGATGCTCAGATAGGCGTATGGACCGAACTACGCAATGCCGTTGGACGTACCGCGCCGGCGTTTGACACGGCAACTAAGAAACTGGAGCAGCTAACAGCACGCCGCGAGCGTCTTACCGGGGGCCGCCGCCTAAGTGGAATGCAGCTTGCCCAGGGCGTCGGCGCAGCGCTTAGCGGCGGCATCTTCGGTGGTCCCGAGGGCCTCATCGGCGGTCTCGGCGGCCTAGCAGTCGGCGGCGTAGGCGGCGCCTTCGCTGGTGCTGCCTTTGGTGCGCAGGTCGGCATGTTCCGCCAGCAGCTAGGTGCAGTGACCGAATACTCGGCCCGCATCGACAAACTGCAGATCGCTCTGCGTGGCATCGTCGGTTCCCAGGACGCCTACAGCCAGGCTTTGGCCGCAGCCGCCTCAGTCACCCGCGACCTCAACATCCCCCAAGAAAGCGCGATCCAAGGCATGACCCGCCTTAGCGCTGCAGTTAAAGGTGCTGGTGGCACGGTCACCGACTCTGCTTTTGCGTTCCGCGCTATCAGTGAAGCTGTTAAAGCAACAGGTGGTGACGCTGAGCAGGCAGATGGCGCTCTCCTGGCTCTTACGCAGGTCTTCTCCAAGGGTAAGGTCAGCGCCGAAGAACTCAACCAGATCGCCGAGCGTTTACCAGGCACCTTCACCCTCTTCGCCAAAGCCGCCGGTAAAACCGGCCCTGAACTACAGAAGGCGCTCCAAGAGGGTCAGGTAGGTCTCAACGACCTTATGAAGTTCTTGCAGCTAATTAGCACTGAGTACGGAAAAACAGCACTCAAGATCGCTGCCTCTAGCCAAGAAGCTGGTGCTCGCTTAAGTGTTGCGATGCAGGATATGCAACTGGCGGTGGGACGCGCCCTTCAGCCTGTAGGTGCCTTACTGCAGGATGCTTTTGCTGCATTTATTCGCAGCACTACACCTGCTTTAGTGCTTTCCGCTAAGTTGATCGGAGGTGGTATTACAAACATGTATAACGCCTTTGCTTCGGGTATCAACATTCTCGTTTCCTTGCGTGGGGTATTTGAGAATCTTGCCAAAACCATGTTGGTATTCGGCGGAATCACGGCGGGCGTATTTGTCGCCTCTAATATAACAACCTTTACGAATGCGCTGAAGGGTGCGTTGGCGGTGCTGCGTACTTTGCTATCTGTCGAAAAAGCGCTGCTGGTTATTGAAAATGCCCGAATTGCTGCGCAGGCAATTCTTGCAGGTCTTACAACAGGCGCAACTAAGGGTAAGATACTCGGCGCTATCCTAGGCGGCGCTGCTGGTGTTGGTGCCGTTATCGGCATCGGTAAGCTGGTCGAGGGGGTTATCGGAGACATTGAAAAGGGATTATCCGGCGCACTCAAAGGCGTTGATCTAAAACTTCCGACGCTTTCAAAATTCCCCACACCTTCTGCGGGCTCGGATAAAGCGGCTAAGGACGCAGAAAAAGAGCGAAAGAAGGCAGCAGAGGAAGCACTACGGCAGCAGACCTGGCTAAATAGGCTGCTGCAGGAGCAGCTTCGTCTGAACTACGAAGCAGGCGCAGTAGATGCCGACGCCCTGAGCAAACTGGATGCCGAAGCTACACTACTTAAACTCATAACACGCCTTAAGATAGACGAAGTAACCCTATCTGCTAAGACCAGACAAGAACGAGAGCAGGGAATAATCAATCTTACCGCCGAATTTAACGCAGAAAATAAGCGTATCAAGAAGCAACGCCGGGAAATTCTGGAAGAGATTGCGGGACTTGGCGACGACATCAAAAAAGAATGGAGAGAACTTACGGGAGTATTTATTGATGAATCCCCTATCAATGCCGGCATAAGAAAGTTCGAAGAAGCACGGATAGATTTTATAGAAAGGCGTGATAAAGAAATGAAGCAGCTGCGCGAGAAGGCTGGACTACGGCCTGAAGGCGCCGCCAAACTGGGTCAAATAGGCGGAGCAAAAGCTGCTGCAGAAGCAATAACACCGGGTCAAATACGCGCTGTCGTAAGTAGGCAAATCCTGCAAGACGATATTGCGACGCTGCAGGCAGACATCCGCGCCTTAGAGTCTGGCGCTAATACGATGGGAACACTAGGCGAAATCATGGAACGCCATCGTAAATACTGGCAAGACCTAGACGAAGGGCAACGTCAATACATAGCAAATTTAGCGGAAATTAAGGACAGCCTGAGGTTTATGCAGGACGCACGTATCGGCGTAGGCTTAAAAGAGGGTGCGCAAGCTTACGTCCAGTCAATCGGCACCATGCGCGAGGCCACGGCCCAGCTCGCCCAGACCGGCATCAAGGGCGTCGAGGATGCCATCTTCAGCCTCGTCACCACCGGCACCGCCAACTTCCGCGAGTTCGCTAAGCAGATCCTGGAGAATACAGCGCGTATGATTATTCAACAGCTAATCTTGCGCAGTGTAATGCAGATTATCGGTGCTATAGGTGGCGGAGGCACCTCAGGCGGCGGAGGCGCCTCTGCTGTAAATCCGCTATCTAATTTCAACGCTGGGGTTGCGCAGTACGCCCCTATAGCCAATGCCTTAGGCAATGCCTACGCCGCCAACGGCATCGTGCCCTTCGCTATGGGCGGCGTCGTCAAGCGCCCCACGATGTTCGCCTTTGCCAACGGCGGTGCCGGCCGCCTCGGGCTTATGGGCGAGGCTGGCCCCGAAGCGATCATGCCCCTCCGCCGCCTCCCCAGTGGCCGCCTCGGCGTTGAAGCAGCCGGCGGCGGCAATGCCGTCAAAGTAGACAACATCACAATTAACGTAGAAAACAGCGGCGAACAACTCAGTCCCGCAGCACAAAAACAGATCGCGGGTCAGGTTCGCGGTATCGTGTTAGCAACACTCGTTGACCAACGCCGAGGTGGAGGCGTCCTCCGATGAGCTACCTGACTTTTAATGACATTCCGCTTACGACTGAAAGCAGTGTTAAACGTAATAAGCGATTTCAGCGTGCTGTGTTTGGCGACGGCTATAGCCAAATAATGAGTGATGGTCTCAATGCCGAAAAGGAGATTTGGACCTGTCGCACAGATGTGCTAGAAAGTACCGACGCCTTCACTATCGAAGCTCTGCTGAAGCGCAGCGCCGACACGGCAATCAGCTGGAGTCCTCCCGATAGCACTAAGTCGTTTGTTGCGCAATTTACTGCTGGAGTACTTACCCTTGGCTACACTAATTTAAGTAGTCTAGCACTCACTGGCTATACACGCCCTACTAACTACACTGCAAACTTAGTAAGCGGCGTGCTTACCAGCGTTACAATCGCTAACAGCGTACCTGTCACCGTAACACTTACTGAAAACCCTAAAAACTACCTACTGCGTGATGGGTGGCAGCTATCTTATGTGAGCTGTAATCGTTATGAAATCGCGTTTGAACTGGAGCGCATCTACGCATGACGCAACAGCCACCTAACGCCGAAACACTCAAAGCACGCCTTGCCACGGTCGTGGATCTCTACACCGTGGACATCACGGTCCTGCTACCGCCCGGTAGCGTCGATCAAGCCATCTACCGCTTCTGCAACTGGAGCCAAGTCAACGGCAACGACGTGGTTTACCAGGGCGACACCTACACGGCATTGCCGCTGGAGGCATCCGGCTTTGAGCGCAACACCAGCGGCCAGCTGGCACGCCCCAGCCTGACCTTCGCCAATGTCGGCCTTGCTATCACGGGCCTTGCCAACACCTACGACGATCTCGTTGGTGCCACGGTTAGCCGCATCCGCACGCTAAGCACCTACCTCGACGGTGAACCCGGCGCCGATCCTGACGCCTACTGGGGTCCCGACGAATGGATCGTCGAGCAGAAGAGCGGCGAAAACAAGCTCGCCGTCACCTTCCAACTGGCCGTTGCCTTTGACCTGGAAGGCCGCAGCTTGCCGGCACGTCGGATGCTCCGCGAGCAATGCCAGTGGATCTACCGCAGCAACATCGGCTGCCACTACAGCGGCTCCAACTACTGGGACATCAACGACAACCCGGTGGCAAGCCTCGGCCAAGACGTATGCGGCAAGCGGCTGGAGAGCTGCAAGCTGCGTTTCGGCGCTGGCAGCCGCCTGCCATTTGGCGGCTTCCCCGGCCTCGTTGACAAGTCAGGCTGATGCTCTCCACCTACACCAACCCACTTACGCAGCAACAGGTCGCTGCCATCCGCGCTGCCGCCGAAGCCGCCTTCCCGGTTGAGGCGTGCGGCTTTGTGCTGCACACCGGCGAAGTGGTCACCTGCACCAACACCGCCACGCTGCCCGACACCTTCACCATCTCAGCCACCGAAACCGCCCAGTACATCGACGACGCCCTCTGCAGCTGGCACTCCCACATCAAGTTCCCGCGCCTGTCCGAGGCCGACATTCGTGCATCCAAAGCGCTGAACCTGCCTTATGCCGTCTGGGATTGCTCCAGCGCTCTGCTGTTCTGGCTGGATCCCGCGCAGGATGCCGGTCTCATCGGTCGCCCATGGGCCTACGGCGTGCACGACTGTTACAGCGCCGTCCGCGATTGGTATTGGCAACAGCACGCCTACGCGATGAACGATTACCCACGCCAATACGAAGGCGAGTGGCACGATCGCGGCTTCACGCATTTTGAGGACAATTTCGCCGCCGAGGGCTTCATCAAGCTGCCACCCACTGCAGACCTACAACGCGGTGATGTGCTGCTGATGCGCATCCGCAATGACACCTGCTGCAATCACGTTGCGGTGGTTGAAGACGTGCAGGCAAATCAGTTGTTTCAGCATCTGGTCAGCCGCTTTTCCGGGCTTAGCGCCTACAGCCCGTACTTCAGGGACCAGACCTATGCTGTCTTGAGGAGGGCGGCGTGATGGTCACGATTCGTTTGCTGGGCGAAGCAGGCCGCCGTTTCGGCCGCGTCTTCCGCCTGGCGGTAAGCAGCGCCGCTGAAGCCATCCGCGCCCTTTGCGTCCAGATCCCGGAGCTGCGCATCTTCCTCGCCAACAGCGCCGAGCACGGCATCGCCTGGCGCGTCGTGACCGAAAACCCCCTGGGCCTAGCTGAGGATGAACTCGACTGGCCCTGCAGCAAGCGCGTGGTGCTTGCACCTCAACCCACCGGCCGTGGCGCCGTAGGCCGCATCATCGCCGGAGTTGCGCTGGTTGCGTTTGCCATTATTGCCGGCCCAGTTGCCGGCGGTTTTCTCGGGTTGGGTATGGGCGGATTCCTTGGTGGAGCTGCCGCCACAGCAATCGGCGGCATCGGCCTCAGTTTGGTGTTTGGTGGCGTTGCTCAACTACTCACGCCTACGCCGCGAATGCCGGGCGTGGGCAATGCGGGTGGTTCCATCACAGAAGCTGACCGTTCCGACCAACTCAAAAGTGCGTTGTTCGACAAGTCCAATGCCAACACCGCCCAAGGCGACGTGGTGCCGGTGCTCTACGGCGAACGGCTGATCGGCTCTCTCGCCGTGCTGAGCTTCGGCATTGAAATCCAGAACAGCATCTGATGGAAGACCTGCGCGTTGAAGGTGCTGGTGGCGGCGGTGGTAGGCAACAGGTCGTTCAGCAGACGGTCGTTGCCCCAACGCGCACACCCGTAGAAGAAGCCAATAACCTCTTCTCCACTGCCTTCGCCAAGACCGTCTACGCCATCTCCGAAGGCGAGATCGAAGGCTTCCCCAACAGCATCGAGAAAGATACCTACCTCGACTCCACGCCAATCCAAAACGCGGATGGTAGCAGCAACTTCACCGGCTACACGCTCGACTACCGCTCTGGCACCGACGAAACACAAACACCGCTAAGCAAC
>Ga0129336_10002793_pt1 | contig 10753 bp, 6 predicted proteins | sample CPB6_02_DNA_FD_96878 | JGI IMG/M metagenome (GOLD analysis project Ga0129336, IMG submission 96878) | Freshwater to marine salinity gradient microbial communities from Chesapeake Bay, USA - CPBay_Sum_0.6_0.2_DNA | ecosystem: Environmental > Aquatic > Marine > Coastal | place: USA: Chesapeake Bay...
GGTTGCAATGAAGGTTCTTGGCGTTTAGCTGATTTTGCCTTTACATTGGAAAAGTAAATATTTATTTTTAGATTTTTTTATTATTTTGTACACTCTGTTATATCAATATGATAGTAATCAGGTATTATGTAATACCAAGGCTGATAAATATTTGCGGTACAACTATTATACATATCCTTGTCATTATAGTTAATTACTACAGATATTCCAACTATGGGGTACTTATCTACATACTCTTTTTCATAATTGCTAGTCGTATTTTTGCCATTATTGAAGAGTTTGTTTTTATTAGAAATTTTATTATTATAATTTATAACTTTAAAGTTATTTATATTTGAGGTTTTTGTTGTATCTGTTTTTTCTAATACTGATATTATATTACTTAAAATAAGTGGTTTTCCATTATAATTTTGATATATTTTTTTGTAAATCTCAGTCATCGTTGCCTTTTTATATATTTTCTCGTTTAGCAATATATTTATTTTTGAAATATCGTTATAGTTACACTCAGGGTAACTATAAAATACTTTTTCTTCTGATTTGTTAACATTTACTATACAATTAAATTTATTTTTTTTGAATTTATCTTTGTCATTATAATGTAGATGTATCTTTTCATCATCATTTTTTTCGTTATAATAAATATTTATATATCCTAGTATGCCATCATCATTTACTTTTATATTTTTTATAAATTCTAATTTCGTATACAGACTTTTATACTTTGAAATAATATTACTTATTTTGAATTCATAGTTTTCAAAGTTAATTTTTTCATTAGCAATGTAATTATAAATAGATGTTATTGAATTTATTTGTTGATTTATATCTAAATATAGATTTTTACAGGTCTTTATACAGTTTTTATTAGTCCAATCAATTGAATCATATTTTTTTTCTGTGTATATATTATTATCAATTTGCTCGTTTATGTCGATCGGTAAATCATCTATATAAAGTGATAGATCTATCAAGGGAGGATAACTATTATACACCCCACAGTTATCATGATATTTTTGCTTTATACCTTCAAATATATAATATTCATCATTACACGCTCTGTTATCAAGGTTAGGTAACCTGGTTATTAGTGACAAATTTGCTATTCTTGCAGGTAAGGTTGCTGTAGCATCTTCAAATAGATATATAGCTTTACGGTTCTTATCGTTTTCTTGATTTTTATCACAATAAAGATGCTCTATAAAACCTAGATTTGCAGTTAAACTCTTTACTTGATTTGGATAGAATAACTTTTTTATATTATTTAGATCTGGTTTAGTTAGACAGAAATCAACCTTATTTATTATCAGCTCATATACTAGATCTAAATATCCTGACGATATCATATTGTAATGATCATATTTTTCTATTTTTATTGGTGAATTTTTTAGTTTAATTATTGCATTAGTTGTTAACAAATTATTATTTCCAGAAAGTGTTATGTTTTTGCTATTATTATTAAGTAATATAAATATTGATAAAAATAAATAAAATATATATTTTGTTTTAGTTTGTTTTATTTTTACAGTTATTAAATATAAAATAACTACAATAAACATGTATGAGTAAGCCGCAAGATGATTATGTTGATGCGGTTCTTTTGTTATTATCAAGTTTATAATAATATCAATTTGAAATAATAATGTTAGAGTTTTTAAGATATTTTTTTGTTTTGTGTTTAGAGTAAAAGATTTATTAAGGATTAGATAATTTACTATAGGTAATAATAAAAATATAATTATAAATATTATCGCATAACTATCGGCGTTACTTAATTCCCTAGCATTAGAGATGTTAAATTTTTGGAGAACGCTGTTAAATGGTAGTTGATTTATTAATGTTGCTCTGTTGTTTGACACGCTATCTGAACGGTAATTCATATATTTTAAGATGTCGACTACACTTTCGAACTCTGTTAATACTCTAATTATTGTTTGGATCCATGGAGTTAGCGAAAATATCATAATGATTTTTTTTACATTTTTTTTATTTATATATAAATTATATAGTGATATGCTCATTGCTATTGTTGAGAATAGTAGTGTAGCTAAGTGGTTTTGCATTAATAGCCCTGAAACAAATATAGTTAGATAGGTATATTTTAAGTTATGATATCTTATTTGAGCTAAAAGAGAGAAGATTGTCACAATTGATAATATCTGTGTTAATCCTGGATTAAAATATGTAGGAAGACCTGTAGTATAAGCTGAGCCATTATTAAATATAAAAGAAGCCATAATTAGTATCAAAAATAGTGATGAGGTTTCATTGTTGTAAATTTTCTTAATTAATAAATAAGATATACCGATTAAAGTAAGAGATATTAGATATAAAATATTATAGGTAATATAAAAAGGGTATACTTTATTAGGAAATAAATCATATAATAACCATCCTATGGCGGAAGGGTAGTTATAAGGTATTGGTCCTGGATGGTTGCCGGTGAGCGAGCCAGAGTACGCACCCCCTAGGTAGAAAGGATTTTCAGATATAATATGTCCGATTAGGTATTCTCTCCTAACATTAGCTCCTGGTAGATAATCTGATTTCATATTTAAAGCTGAAAATAATAAATTATTTTTATAGATAAATATTGAAAAAACGGCAAAAACAAAAATATCAAATTTATTTTTTATTAATTTATAATAAATTTTATTTTTCTCAATATTTTTTAACATATAATTATTATCATTTTTTTATTTTTTTGTCAATTTTACTTAAATAATTATGACAAATTTATTTTTTTTACGAGAGTATTAGTATGATAGGTAAGATAAAATTTTTTAATAATAATAATTTATCATATTTGTTTTATTTTATTTTTTTCTTTTCTGCATATAAAATCGTTGAGAGCACATTTTTACTTCCAAGAAACTTACTTCCATCTGCTAAAGAACGATTAGAATTTATTCAAGTATATGGTGTTTTTTTAGAGCCGTTTACAATTTTAGGAAGCTTTACTTACCAAGGTGATAATTTTCAGCCTGGCCCCTTTGGTTATCTCTATTTTCTTACATTTAGTTACTTAGTCTCATCTCTAACGTCAGTAAGTAGTTTTATTGCAGCATTATACATATTTGAAATTTTCTTTATCTTATTATTTTTTTATAGTTGTTTTATAATTAAAAAGTATTTTTCCTTAAATATGGCTTTTATCTTATTTGCCTTAATTATACTTACTATAATTCCAAGAAGTTGCTATACTTTATCAACTCAATGTATTTTACCGATGTCTCCTATGCCTTGGTATTCGTTAGCATTAGTTGCCTCGTTACTTGTCTTTTTTAAAAGTAAAAATACTTTTTTTGCTGTTATGGTAATTTTATTTTCGGCTTTAATGGTTCAGATCCATTTAGTAGCATTACCTTTTAGTCTTACAGTTTTTTTATATATACTTTTTTCGTTATATCAAATGGGTTTTTTTAGAGAGTTTAAGTATAGACTCCTTTTTAGTTTTGCAATATTTAATTGGTTAATTATTTTTATAAATATTTTTCTTTCATTAGAACGGATTTTTGATAAAGTAGCTAGTAATTCCGAAAATAAAATATTTATATTTAAATTTTTAGTTAATAATATTTTATATAATTTCCCAATTTTTGATGCTTATAGTAATGGTATTATTGGAAATAGCTCTTATCAATATATTACTATCATATTAGCGGTTATATTCATCTTTGCTCCTATTTTATTATTTTTCATTAATCGAAGTTATTTTAATAAAAAAATATTTTTGCTCTTTTTATCATTTACTTTAATTAATATATTTACTATATTTATAGGTTATGAGGAGCATCAGTTTAATTATAATTTTGGCTTAATTGTGTTTTTTATTACATTTTTATTAGCTAAATTTTCTAATTATAAGTATTATGGTTTTGTTATAGCGGTGCTAGCAGTTATCTTATCTTTTAGCAACCCATTTATCGCTAATGGCAAGAATCGCTATGATATTGAAGAATTTAATGATCAAAGACAGATTGATGATAAAACTTTAAGTATTTTAAATAAAGCAGGAGCGGTTAAGATTACAAATTTTGATTTTTATAATAATAACAGTGCTGTATATATAAATTTTATATATGAACTAATTGAACATAGAGTTGAATTTTGTTTAGAGCCGCCCAATAAAGCTATTAATAGTTACTTACAAAATGGTTTTAATACGAAAGGCGATGGTAATGGAGTACAGGTTTTAGAAATATTCTCATATCTTAATTGCAGTGATAAATTAAATAGTTCTAAGTATAAAGAGATAATTATGATACCTGATCAGAAGCAAGGTATGCCTAAAAAAATACCAGGGTATAAATTGCTTACCTATCTTCCTAATACTTTCTGGGGTAAGTGCTATAGCGAGGATATATATGCTTTAGCAAAGGATTTTAGTTACCAACCAGAAGTTGGTAAATATCTTAATCCTCCAGAGGGGGTTCTTATTGGAAGCAGTAGTACATTTAAAGATAAAGTTAGTTATTTTAATAGCGATCGCTATTTTTGTGGTTTTAATAGTTTAGTAAGATTTAGCGATAATTCTTTTGATACATATGAGTATTTCCCTGCTTTTCCTTATTTTTCACAAGCTATTTATATTGAAGATTTTGATAAAGAATTATATAATAATAATGATATTAGTGTTATTAATGATTTATTAAATCATGCTATTATGATAGCTAAGAAGGTTAGAAATAGCGAATTTGAGTTACCACAATTTAATTCAAGTATAAATAGTTATGGGGCGGTAGAATTTTACAATTTAATAATCGAACTTTATAAATTAAAAAAAGATAATATTAGCTTAGAAGATACTTTTATAAGTTATAAAAAAATGTTTGATTCAACAAGTTATGATTTAGTTTTTACTCCAAATCAAGTAATTTATAGCAGTGCTGATTTACCCTTTTTTACTTGTAAATTAGATCTAGGTAAAGTTTCTGTTTTAAGTACGCCAGTATGCGGTTTTTCAGAATATCCTAATAAAAAATTATCATATTTTCCTAATGAAAGTAATAATTTAGATTACGAAAAGTTATTTTTATATCTTAATAATGAGATAAAAGAACAAATTATTGTTTCAATGTTAAATGATTATATTTATAATTATAGTAATATTGATTTTAATATGTTAGAGAGTTTTATATTAGCTAATAAAGATAAATACTCTGCTTTTTCTAATATTAATATAAGTATAAGTAATTTTGATATAATAGTAGAGAATGGTTATGATTATAATAAATATATTAATATTTTAAATACTTTACTTGACAAAACTAATATCAGAGATCAAGCCATTATAAAGTTAAAAGAGTTTGACATAGAGAATAATCTTTTAAGAATAGATAATTACAGTAATGTTAAAAAAAGAGAGAAGTTCGTAGATAATATTTATAAGACTCAAAAAGATTATCAAAACTCTTTAAATAATTTTGAATTCATTTTGCGAGAAATATATGAGTATAATATAGTATATAAACGGTCATATGGTAGCAATATCTGGGAGATGGGTAATAAAGGATATGAAATAACATTTCATTTTTATAATTTTAAATGTGCTGTTAATGCTTTAAAGAGATATAATTTTATTTATCCTAAACAATACTATTATGTTACATCTTGTTTATCACGATAATAAATATATGAATAATTTGTATTATTCTTTTTTAATAAATTTAGTTTATATTTATAATTTGATTAGTGACAGTATCTTATTTTTATTTATAATTTATATATGCTTAAAAGATTAAAAATTATGCTAATAATTTCTTTATCTTTTTTTAGCTTATTATTTTTTTCTGAAATTATAGTTAGATTTTTTGATGGAAATGCAAAGTATTTAGAAAATATTCGTAGTAGTTTGATAAACTCTAAGGGAAATAATGATAGCGAGATAGATAAAAATAAATTATTATTAAATTATCTTGAAGGTAATAAGTTAGGGGATTTTGCTAAATGTATACGTAATTCAAGTAACAGAGTTTTATGTAGTAGAGCTGATGGCGTTGCTACTTTATTTACTCCTGATTTAGCTACGATTGATAAATATTTGGATAACTATGATTTTGCTCAGGAAGAGAATACTGTTATATCAAGTGAATCTTTATCTCAAGTTGGTGTTCGTTACCCAGATCTATACGCTAGAGATACAACTATTATCTCTAAAAGAGATATGAAAAAAGATAATTTTTTAAATAAATTTGAAGAATATATAGATAATCCTAATATAATATATAGTAATTTTTCAAATGATACTAAAAAAAGAATTAATATATTAGTATTAGCTGACTCATATGGTGCTGGTGATGGTTTATTGAATACCGATGAGACCTGGGTTCGTGAACTTGAATATCAATTAAATATAATTGATGATAGATTTAGTTTTACCTTGGTAGCTGCTAGTGGCTCAGGTTATTATGATTATCTGAAATGGATAGAGAGCGGGTTAGTTGATAAAATAAAGCCTGATATTGTAATAATTAGTTTTTTTGAAAATGATTTTGATTTCATTGACAGTGATTTTTTTAGTTCAAATAATAATTCATTATTTGAGATTGACAATAAAATGTCTTATTATATAAAATGTTTTGAGAAAGATGATACTATTTTTACAAGGTCAGCTTCATTTTTCAGTTCAATTTTTCCAAATTTATATCGTTATTTTAAATTTTTAAGTTGTGGTGATAGTTATTCAAATTATGATACTGATAAGAATGTAAACTATGATGAAGTTTTTAAGAGCTATCAACGTATTGATGAGCTTGTAAATGTGCCTTTGTTTTTTTATGATATTAATTATAGAGATACTCTTATTAGGAGTAATTTTATAAAAGATAATTTGATAAAAAACGGATTTAAATTCTTAAATAATAATGATAGTTTACCCGAATATATAAGTTCTGTCTGCGGTGGTAAAGAACTTTGTGAAAGCTTAATTACTAGTAAATATAATTCGCACTATAGTTACAGGTTTAATAAAAAAATGATTAGCATATCAATTAACGAAAGTTATGATTTATTAGTTAATAGTGTTAGAAAATTAGGTAATAGTGATTTTACTACTAACAATAATTTAGTTTCTGATTATTTACCTAGAAGTGTAAGTATAGAGGATAAAGGAGTAGAAGGCGCTAGAGTCGGATTTTTGAATTTTAATACAATTAAACCAATTCTAAACGAGGATGAGTCTGATAATTATTTACGTAATTTTTATCCTTATTTATGTACTAAATTAGGTCGTCCGTTTCAAATAATTAACTTAAATAGGTATCTAACTGATAATAAATCTTTTGAAGTGGTTTTTGAGAAAGTAAATAATGAGTTACACATCGGTACATTAGGCTATGATAGTAATGGTGTTGAGATAATAAGTGATTTTAGTAAAGTATTTTCTGGAAGTAAGATTAATTTTATAGGTTCTGAAAGTATCCGATCTTTAATACTTATTTCCAACGATAAAGGTTGTTATGATAAAAAATTTGAGCTTGGTAAAACTTTTGCTGAATATTTATTTACAATCAAATTACTTTAAATTTTTTTTTGCGGAGATGAGAGGATTTGAACCTCCGTTTCCTTTTTATAGGAAAACCTCATTAGCAGTGAGGGGCACTAAGCCAGACTATGCGACATCTCCAATATTTTACACTTCTATTACTGTTCCTGGTATTTTATATAATACTTAAATTATTTATGTTAATATTTAATTTCATAATTGCATTTGCAGAAATTTTTCATAATAATTGCCTATGCAAGATTTATATAACAATTGCTTATCATTTTAATTATTTTTATATTTTTTTGTTTTATTTATAATATATTATTATAACATTTTTTAGAGTCTTGTAGTTACTTATTGATATTATTTTTACTATTATCAAAGTATTTATATGTATAAAAGATATAATTATAAAAATAACAGAGGTTATTGATAGAAATTTATTTGTAAAATTTAATGTATTTGATTATTTATTATTATTTGCTATTGGTGGTTATGATAGCTTTGGAAACCAAGTAAAAAGTGATTTTTTACCAATCAAAGATAACAATGATTTTATTTCTTAAAGGGAGTGAAGAGAGAGACGATTTTATTTATAGCAGAAAATTTTGCAGGTTGCAGTGAGAGTAAATGGTCGCTTCCTGATTTAGCTTTTGATATTGAATTATTACATAATATTTATATATATTAATTTATTGGTTTCTTTGGTTATGTTGTTGGTTATTTTGTTGGTTATGTTGTTGGTTATTTTGTTGATTATGTTGTTGGTTATTTTGTTGATTATGTTGTTGGTTATTTTGTTGGTTATTTTGTTGGTTATGTTGTTGGTTATGTTGATTTGGTCTTTTATTGTCATTATATTTACTATTATCTTGTATATTATTATAATTTTGTTTTTTGATTTCGCTTGCTTCATAATGATAGAATTTATAGTAAAGCGTGGATGCTAGATAAAGAGATCTTACTGATACTAAAATAAAAAGTGATGCTAATACTGCGGTCAATACCGAAGTTATTTCTGCAAGATAAATATTAAATATAGCAAAGACGATTGCTGCTAATGAGATTGAAAGAATTCTCATTAGTTCTTTAAATAATGCAGTATGATTTATATTATTCATATTTCTATTATCCCGTTCTTTTTCTTTTTTGGTAATAATTCCATATTCTTGATTTTCATATTTATTATATGATAATATAAATAGAGTATTGGAGTGGTTATGGGAGAATTAGAGTTTTTTAGGCTTGATAAAGACGGTGCTGGTTGGGAGAGTATTGATAAAGCTGATAAAGAAACCCTTGATAAAATTAGAAAAGGAATTTCGGAGTCTAATAGTGTTAAAATGTTATGTTTTGTCTGTCATAAAATGATTGATAAAGGGAATGTATGTTATCTTCATAAAGATGCTAAAGGCGGAATTTATATCAGTTAATTATTATTTCAAAATAATGTCATATACAGTACTACCACCAATTGATATATCTTCACACTCTCTTTTTGCTTCATAATTTTGGCGTGAACATATTTTATTATACTCTTTTTTATCTCCTATTTTCATGTATAATTCATTAAAGAATTGATTGTAGCAAGGATTTCTTTTCATATAAAGAATAATCATTTTATTTTCATCTATGTTTAGATTTTTATTTTGAATAGGAATTTCATTTACCAAACTTATATTTGAACATAATTTTTCTATTTTTTCGTCAACTAAATCATTATATTTATTTTCTTCTACATTTGATATTTCATTATGAACCGCTAGCATAGCAGAGGATCTTAGGCAACCATAATACTTATAAATATCATTGTTTTTAAATTGTTGCTCACAGAATTTTTTTATCTCACTTGAAGGCAAATTTGTGTACATTAAAGCAAATTTAATACACTCTAGGAGAGTTGTATCAATTAAATTATTACATTTATTAATTGATAACTCTATTTTACCATTGTTTTCTAAGGTGTTATCTAAAAAATATTGGTTATATGCTCCTGAAACGCAGTCGGTAGTGTCTCTTGGATTATCACTTTCTAGTAGTTCGCATAATTTTGTTTGCTCAACTATGGTATTATTATTTGAGCCAATTGCATGCCCAATTCCATGATGACACTGATTTATAGTATTTTTTGTTTTATTCTCTAAATTTATACAGAATTTATTTAATTTTTCTATTATTTTTTCTGACTCATCAGTATTTGAGATAGCAGTGCTCATTACTCCATGTATGTATCCAAAACCGCAAGTAAAATATTCGTAAAATAAAGAGTCATCATTGAATTTTATAAAAGCTTTGCTTCCTAATTCATGAAGAATATCATGACAAGCTGATGCTAATATTTTATTGTTATCTGCTTGTATAATTAAGTAGTCCATCATCTCTTTTAGTTCAGTTAAGTTCTTAGGATTACTATATACATCTGTTGCACATTTTATTTTTATATAATATTTTTCATCATTTTTTAGACATTTTTCTGCTAATATTAATTTTTTAGATATACTTATATTTGCTGAATCTTTTAAAATCAATAACGATGATATTGTAAATAAAAAAGTAATTAAAATAATTATAATTTTTCTTTTTTTATTCATACTTTATTAGTGTTTTTTTCTCTTGATATAGCAAATATCCTGTATAGTTATTTTACTACACAGGATATTAGCTTTTTTATGATTACTACTTGTAAAGAATTACTTATTTACTGTTGGTAATAACTTTTTTACTTCCGCCATAGATGCGTTCTTGCTATCCTCAGCTGCTTTTATAGCCGCTGCGAAGTCTGCATTAGCTTTCGCTTTTGCTTCTGGGGTTGTAGCTGTATTTAGAGCAGATTCTTTAGCTGTTCTTGCTTGAGTTACCGCTGCTTTGAAAGTGTCGTTGATAGCTTGGATCTTACTCTTTGCTTGTTCTGCATTGGCCTTCTTAGCCTCTACTTCAGCTTTCTTTGCTTCGCGGGCCTTGGCAGCTTCTGCCTTCTTAGCCTCTAGTTCAGCTTTCTTTGCTTCGCGGGCCTTGGCAGCTTCTGCCTTCTTTGCCTCTGATTCAGCTTTCTTTGCTTCGCGGGCTTTAGCAGCCTCTGCCTTCTTTGCCTCTACTTCAGCTTTCTTGGCTTCGCGGGCCTTGGCAGCCTCTGCCTTCTTAGCCTCTATTTCAGCTTTCTTGTTTGCTACCTCGGCAGCTTTAGCGGCTGATTTCTCAGCTTTATTTGTTGCTCTATCTGAGAGCGTATTTGCATTAGCATTTGTAGATATTAATGCTAATAAC
>Ga0129336_10002795_pt1 | contig 10751 bp, 5 predicted proteins | sample CPB6_02_DNA_FD_96878 | JGI IMG/M metagenome (GOLD analysis project Ga0129336, IMG submission 96878) | Freshwater to marine salinity gradient microbial communities from Chesapeake Bay, USA - CPBay_Sum_0.6_0.2_DNA | ecosystem: Environmental > Aquatic > Marine > Coastal | place: USA: Chesapeake Bay...
AAGGACGATAGAATGCAAGACGAGTACCTCACACGATGCGTTGTTGATCCCATTAAACGAACAGTGTATCTGTATTCTAGTGAGGGGACAGAAAAACAAGTGACTTGTGATACTGTTGATGAATTTATGAATGTTCTAGAGTTTGTTCGTGATTCGTTGGATGAAGATACACTCTCGTATGCAAATCCACTCTGAAACCAAAATCGACTTTTAAATCCATTTTAGGTCGAAAAAAATTCCGGCAAAAATTCTCACACGATACTTTTTTAAAAATGAATCCTTACCGCATTAACTACAAAGCACTTAAACAAGAATCAGTGAAAACAACTCCGGAGAATGTAAAGGAAGCAAATGAAGGACTATTCTATTCTAAAATGAATCTTCCTCAAGCAGCAAAACATTGTGGAATGAGTGAGAAAGAGATGCGCTTGACATTTTTTGAGTATCTTAAGTATAATCCTATGACTTATCAACACTAAATAATCAAAAGTAATAGGAATATTACTATGAAATATAGAATTGATGCCGCATATGTCTGGTATAATCGCGGAAAACAAATTGTTCTTATGTATTTCATAAATGGTATTCCATTCACTTTTGATGAGTTGCCTGATGATTCACTATTTGATTTAGAACTCATCAATCTGGCAGACAATGAAAGACGTTATGAACCAGAATATTTGTATCAAGCATCATATTACTTGATGCTTGAAGAATGCCACCCTTTGCTTTATGAGTTGGATTTAGAAAATCCAGAATGTTTGCCTAGTGATTAATTTTTGCCCTTGTAACTCAGTGGTAGAGTGCGATACTTGTAATATCGAAGACGTTGGTTCGAATCCAATCGGGGGCTTGAGTTCTATAGAACTCCAATGCATTATAACTTGGAATTATGTTTAGTAATGGAGTAAAACCATTAATATAAAACTTTGGTATTGTGAAGGAATGAAGCAGTGGCGTTGGACCCTCACAGACAACTCAAGACCAATCTGTAAGCAAGAATCTGGACAACAACCATTTCTTCGAGATGCTATGAACGACGTAGCAAATACTGTAGAATATATGATGAAATGCAAACAAAGTGAGTAAAAATACTCACTAATAATATAGATAATGAGACACTGTTAATATAAAAATGAATTCTTTTAATTCTTTAGAAGTTTCTTTTATTCTTTTATTATTATTTTTGATAGTGTCTCAATTTCAGAAATTAAAATAATTCTTATGCCTAGATTTATTATATTTTTAGTTACTCTTACTATAATATCTACAATAGAACTATATACCGAACTTATTATTTTCAATACAACAATTTAAGAATATCTATAATTCATTATATTAACCCTCTTAAGAGGGTTTTTTTGTATGATAAATAATCTATAACGGAACTTATAAAGTAATAAAGATGGGATTAAGTCGTCTTGATAATTTCCTCAAATCAGTGAGAGGGACGATTATCTATGTTGATCCAAATAGTATTGATTCTACGGACAGTATTGAAAATCAAGGAAATTCTCTTACAAGACCATTTAAAACTTTACAACGTGCTCTTGTAGAGGCGGCAAGATTTTCATATCAGCGTGGGTTGGATAATGATAGATTTAATAAAACGACAATTCTTCTTTATCCCGGTGATCATATTGTAGATAATCGTCCAGGATGGATTCCTGACGGATCAAATAACTATAAATTACGAAGTGGACAAACTAGTAATGATTTTGGTGCATGGGATTTAACTACTAAATTTGATGTTACACGATCAGATAATGCACTTTATAAATTAAATAGTGTTCATGGTGGCGTAATTGTACCTCGTGGTACATCAATCATTGGTATGGATCTTCGTAAGACTAGAATTCGTCCAAAGTATGTTCCAAATCCTGAAAATGATAATATTGAAAGATCTTCTATATTTCGTGTAACTGGAGGTTGTTATTTCTGGCAATTTTCAATTTTGGATGCAGATCCAAATGATGTTTGTTACAAAGATTATACTTCGACCACATTTGTTCCTAATTTTTCTCATCATAAATTAACTGCATTTGAATATGCAGATGGTGTGAATAATGTAAAAATTAAAGATACTTTTTATCCATTAGGTTTATCTTATGATAGAACCGATTTGGATATGTATTATGAGAAAGTTGGTCTTGCGTATGGACCTTCTTCTGGAAGAAAAATTGAACCAGATTATCCTTCTTCTGGTCTTGATATTCAGACTAAAGTTGATGAATATCGCATTGTAGGATCTAGAGGTGAAGAAGTTGGAATCACAAGTATTCGTGCAGGTAATGGACTCTTATCTTCAACAACAATTACAGTAACTTTAGATGAAGATGCAACAGAATTTGATGTAGATACTCCAATTCAAATTCAAGGTGTTGATTCTTTTGGATATGATGGGCAATATGTTGTTTCTGGGAAAGTGGACTCTAAAAATATTCAATATAGAGTTCAAAATCCTCCAGAAAATCCACTTCCTTCGATTACTGAAGCAACTGTTAATATTTCAGTAGATACTGTCACTTCAGCATCTCCATATGTTTTTAATATTTCTATGCGTTCTGTATATGGAATGTGTGGTCTTCATGCCGATGGTAATAAGGCATCTGGATTTAAGAGTATGGTTGTTGCTCAATTCACTGGAATTGGACTACAAAAGGATAATAATGCTTTTGTAAAATATAGCTCTAGTTCGGGATCTTATCAAGATAATACCGCTTCGGGAAATGAAAATATTCAGTCAGATTCGAGAGCAAGATTTAAACCATCTTATGAAAATTATCATATTAAATGTTCTAATGATGCATATATTCAAGTAGTTTCTGTTTTTGCAATTGGATTTGCAAATCATTTTCTTTCTGAATCTGGTGGCGATCAATCAATTAATAATTCAAACTCTAATTTTGGTGCAAAATCTCTTGTTGCATCTGGATTTAGAAAAGATGCATTTCCTAGAGATGATGTAGGTTACATTACACATATTATTCCGCCAAAAGAAAATGAAAGTTCTGAAGTTAGAGTAGAATTTTTTGCTTTTGATGTAGAAAAAACTGTTGGAGTTGCGTCTACAAATAGATTATATCTTTATAATGAAAAAAATGATTCTGTTCCACCAGAACACGTTTTTGATGGATATAGAATTGGCGCTAGAGAAAATGATCAACTAAATGTTTTAATCTCGCAGAGTGGAATTTCATCTATATATTCGGCAAGAATTATTATGCCGAATACACAATATACTGGGAATGAAATTAGTGCAGAGAAAAAATTTGTAGTTGGTAGAAGTAATGTTGGAGTGAACAGCATTGCAAGTAATGTTCTAACATTAACTTCTAATCATAATTTTGTAAATGGAGAATCTGTTCGTATAATCAGCGAAAACGGACAACTTCCTGATGGAATTTCTAATAATACTGTTTATTTTGCAATTACCTCTGGAACTAGTATCTCGGGTGCAAATCAAATAAAATTATCTCAAACTCTCAATGATTCACTAAGTGATAATGCAATTACCTTGAATAATAGAGGTGGGGTTTTAAATGTTGTAAGTAGGGTTAGTGATAAAAAACCAGGAAATCTTGGACATCCTATACAATATGATACCACTCAAGGTCAATGGTATGTTAATGTAGCAACAGCATCTACGGAAAGATCTCTTTACAATGTTATTAATTCATTAGGAACTTCTGGTCTTGGGCAAGCAACTCCAAGATCTTATATTAATCGAAAACCTGACAATAGAGGTTTAACTGATAAAATTTACCGTTTAAGATATGTTATTCCTTCTTCTTCAACTAACGCAAGACCTCCAATTGATGGATATGTAATACAAGAATCTAATTCTTGTATTGGATTGACAAATACTGAAGTTAATTACTTGTATAATTCAACTCCATCATCTTTATCTAGTTCTGAAGAATTAAGAAATCCCAAATACATTGCAAATGCAAATTGGTCTAGCGGAACTGCAAATATTGTTACTGAAATTCCACATGACTTAAATATAGGATCTGAAGTAGAAATTGTTAATGTTAAGAGTACCAATAATACTACTGGTTCTAGTGATTCTGGGTATAATGGTACTTTTACGGTCACTCAAGTAAGTAATGCAAAGCAATTTAGTTTTGCTATTACAGATAACCCAGGAACCTTTACTAATGATACTTCTGCAAGGACAACTGCATTACCATATTTTAAGAAAAAGAAAACACCAGGAACCTATTATATTTACAGGAGTCAAGAAATTCAAGAATATGTTCCTGAAAAACAAGATGGCATATATCATCTATTAGTTTTAAACGCATCTAATTCCCCATCAGTTTCTCCATTTAACTCGTTAAGATTTTCTCAACCTGTTCAAAGTCTTTATCCACAAACAAATAGAGATAATCCTAAATCAGATCCACAAGCAGCAACATCTTTTGCTCTCCCTGATACAATAGGTCAAGTTGTAATTAACGAACCTCAATATTCAATTACTAAAGAAAATCTAACAAAACAACTTATTGATACTGGTGTTGGTGTTGGATTAACTCAAATTATATCAAATTCAGTAGGAACCTCACATACATTTTATACTTCTATTGATCATGGGTTTAATAGAATTACACGAGTTGGAATAACAAGTGTTGGAGCAAATTATGTTAATGGAAACTATTATAATGTAAATCTTGTTGGATTTGCTGGATCAACAACTGGATCTCATGCAACAGCAAGAGTTACTGTAAGTGGTGGTGTTATTTCTTCTGTTAAGATTATTGATGGTGGTAGTGCATATGGAATTGGAAATACCTTGGCATTGGTTGGTATTGCGACAACAACAGGACATAAGCAAGGATATTTGACTGTCAGTTCCATTTATGATAATCTTAATGACACTGTAAGTGTTGAAGGAATTCCCCCAAGTTCTTATTCCAATTATAATACTCTTTATAGAATTGCTGCAATTAATGGTCCAAAACAAATTACAGTTTCATCTGCATTTACGGTTTCATCTGCATCTACCACTGGTATTGGTTTAAATGTTGCATCAACTGCGAATGTAATTCTTACTGGTAAAACTTTGAGTGTTCTTTCATTAACACATAATAACACTACAGGAATTGCCACTGTTATTACATCACAAAATCATGGATTGCAAGTTGATAATAAGATTCGTCTTGGTGGAGCAAACAACAATTTATTTAATAATGACTTCATAATTAAAAGCGTTGGAACAACAACTTCATTTACAATTAATGCTGGAATAAGCACTCCAACACCATCAACTTCTGGAACTATTTTTGTTTATTCTCCAGCATATTCTTCATTTGGTGGAAATATTCTTCCTGCAACAGAAAATACTTCTGGTAGATTAATTGTTGAGTATGCTGGAATTACAACTACAATTTCTGCATCAATTATACTTTCTGATTCCACTATTTCTATTTCTAACGTAACTGATTTTGATTTTAATATTGGTGATTATATTATTATTGATAATGAAATAATGAGAATTAATTCTACAGTTACTGAAAATCCAGTTTCTGTATATCGTGGATTACTTGGAACTAGAAAGTCTACTCATAATTCTGGTTCTGTTGTAAGAAGAATCAAACCACGCCCAATTGAACTTCGCAGAAATTCACTCATTCGTGCTTCTGCTCATACTTTTGAATATCTTGGTTATGGTCCTGGCAATTATTCTACCGCATTTCCTGAAAGACAAGATAGAAATCTTTCTCCACAAGAAGAGTTGTTAGCACAATGCACCAAAACTGATGGTGGTATTGCAATCTTTACTGCAATGAATGCTGATGGAGATTTTTACACTGGAAATAAAAAAGTTAATTCTGCAACAGGACAAGAAGAAGTTTTTGATGCTCCTATTCCAACTGTTACTGGTGAAGATCCTGGAATTGGTGGAATTAATGTGGGATTTGATGTCCTTTCTCCAATTGAGGCATCAATTAGTCGTTCTTTAAGAGTTGAAGGTGGTCCTGATTCAAATATTGTTTCTGAATTTGATGGACCAGTTGTTTTTAATAATAAAATTACCTCTACATCATCAAAGGGCATTGAAGCAAATTCATTGTATCTCCAAGGAGATTCTGCAATTTCAAGAAAATATAGTGTAGGTATTGCAACTCCTAGTGTTGCTGGAAATCCTGGTGATGTTCAATTCCACTCAAATCCAAATAATACTGATTATGTTGGGTGGGTTTATACTAGCAATAATGAATGGCAACAATTTGGTAAAATTGGTGGATTATATACAATTGATACTATTAATTTCACTGGAGAAACTGCTACTTTTAGTGGAACAGTAAGTGCTGCTGATTTTAATTCAACTTCTGATATTTCATTAAAAACTAATATTTCTACTTTGGAAAATTGTTTAGATAAAGTTCTTCAAATTCGTGGAGTTAACTTTGATTGGAAAAAAGATAATAAACATTCTATTGGAGTAATTGCTCAAGAAGTTGAACCTGTTTTACCAGAAATTGTTTCTGGTAAAGATATTAAAGTAGTAAATTATAATGGTTTAATTGGAGTTTTAGTAGAGGCAATTAAAGAACAACAAAAACAAATAGATAACCTTAAAGATAAATTTGAAAACTTATAAATAACTAATAATAAAAGGGGTGGAGAGTGAAACCCGATGGCAATTAATAAGAATTTTGTCGTCAAACATGGATTAGAGGTTGATACTAACTTAATCTTTGCTAGTGCGCAGGAAAATAAAGTAAGTATCGGAACTACTGAGTTACAATATACTTTTAACGTAGAAGGTAACGTTGGAATTAGTAGTGATTTATACGTTACTGATACAGCATTTCTTAATGATTTAGATTTATCTGGAAAAATTATATCTGGAGGTGACTCCGGACAACTTGGTGCCTTTTTAATTTCTACAGGTGTTGGTGTAACTTGGAAAAAATATATAAGAAATTCTATTTTTTCGTATGCGTTTCCTGGACAAACAACTTTCTATGATATAGATTATATACCAGATAATACGGAAGTTTATATTAATGGAGTTAAACTTGCTGCGATTGAATTTGATGATTCGTCTGGAAATCAAATCGTATTAAATGAACCTTGTTTTGGTGGAGAACTAGTTGAAATTATTACTAATGATATACTTCCTATTGCAGGGGTAGGACTTACTGTTAAAAAAGATAATGCAACTATTGGAAGTGGTGTCAATGTTCTTAATTTTGTTGGTAGAGGAGTTGATGTTACGAACCCCTCACCCGTAACTGTAAATATTGATATAGTAGATAATCCTCCAGGAAAAACTGTTTATGTTGCAATGAATGGTGATGATTCTAATGATGGATTGACTTTAAATGATGCAAAAAGGACAATTAAAAATGCAATTGGTATTACAAGTTCTGGGGATACAGTAAAAGTAACACCCGGAACTTATATTGAAAATAATCCAATAATTCTTCCAGAAAGTGTTTCTATTGAAGGAGCAGAATTAAGAAACTGCATAGTGACTCCTTTAAATCCCGGATCTGATTTATTCTGGGTCACAAATGGAACTCATCTCACTGATTTGTCATTCCAAGGTCAAAGTGCAACTAACGGAGCAGCGGTAGTTGCATTTAAACCTCTTGTAGGTGTTGCATCAGATAGATTCTTTGATGCAGCAAGAATGATAAGATATAATTTAGACTTTATTGCATCAGAGGCAGTAGGATATTTAACAAGCACTGACTATAAATCACCTGCGTTTACTTTAAGTGGAGGAGATTATACATCTTGTAAAGATGATATTAAAGATATTTTCAGAGCAGTTTGTCATGATATTACAAGAGGTGGAAATTCTAAATGTGTTGGTGCTGGACTGTCTTATTATAGCGGAACAACTCTTCAGCATATTGTAGGTGTAAAAACAGAAACTATTAATACAATCAGTTATGCTGCAGGAATTGCTAGATCATGTATTAATAATGTAATGTTTAGAAAATCTGGAGGTGGAAACTATCAGACTGAATTTGGACAATTAAGAGATTTAAGTATTCAACCTGACGGTGCATATGGAAATCAGAGTATTGATGGGTGTGCAAATGTAGTTTCTGCAATTTATTCTTGTGTTGGTGTTGTTACTACAATTATTGATCAAGGACCAAGTGTTTTGGGTGTTGGTATTAACACAACTTATCCCGGAAATTCTGGACTTGGAACTGCAACTCGAAATGATAATCTTTATCCTCAAGGAGTTGGAAATGTAACAAAGGGTCCTTATGTTCGTAACTGCACTAATTTCATTCCAAATAGTATTGGAATGAAAGCAGATGGATTCAATGCAGATCCTGGTGATAAAGATGATATGGGAATCACAGGAATGATGAGTGTTGATTCTTATACTCAATACAATCAAGGTGGAATTGGAGTTTCAATTACAAATGGGGCATATACTCAATTAGTTTCCATATTTACTATCTGTGATGATATTGCAATATATACTGGTTCTGGTGGTCAATGTGATCTTACCAATTCAAATTCATCTTTTGGAACCAAAGGGTTGGTTTCAGAAGGAGTATCTGATGCAAATACTCTTTCTCCATATCATTACACTGGATTTGTTTCTCAAAATGCATCAGAAGGTGATATTGAATTTGTAATCAGTGAAATTGGAAATCAGAGACCATATTCTGGACAGGCATTATATTTTGGTGAATTGTATTATGAGATTGAAAGTGTAACGATTACTAATCGTGGTTCTGGATATACTGAACCTCCTACTATAACGTTTGCTACTCCAACTGGACCTTCTGAAATTATTGCAGAAGCATTTACTGACATATCAAATGGATCTGTTGTTGCAGTTAATATGATTGGTAATGGAAGAAATTATCGTTTATCTGATAATATTGGAATTGTTACTTTTAGTGCTCCTCAATCCGGAATAAACACTGCCACGGGAGTTGCAAACTTTAGACCTGTTTATTATCAAGTTAGATCTGCAACAGTTCCTTCTGGTGGGATTTCTACAGTAACACTTGCTCAAACTTTAAATAACAACGTTGGAATTGGAACAACAGTATTTCTTTCTCGCCAAAGTTTACAAATTGTTTCGTCACATTCTTTTGAATATATTGGCGCAGGAAATACTATTGAATTTGCAAGACCTTCAACTGGTGGTGTGACAGTTCAGGCAAATGAAGTTATTAAAATAAACGGCGGTGAAGTTGTTTATACAAGCACAGATCAGGATGGTAATTTTGCTATTGGTGAAGATTTAGTTATTGATCAAGCGACAGGTACTATTCGCGGAAGAGCATTTGAGCGCAGTCTGCTAAATACAGTAACACCATTTATTATCGCATTAGGGGCAAAATAAGAAATGGCAGCATTAGCACTTAATACTTATAAAACATTTAGAGCAGATGTGACCACTGGTATAACGACAGTTTATACCACTCCTAATGGAGTTTCTACAATTCATTTGTTTTCTGTGGTATCAAATATTTCTTCTGGTATTACAACAGTTACTGTCTACCATAATCGTAGTGGAACTTCATATGAATTGATTAAAAATGCAAAAATACCTGCTAATGATTCTTTGAATCCGATCGTTGGTAGTTTAGTTTTGGAAGTTGGAGATAAAATAGAAATACAAGGACAATCAAATAGTACAATGAAGTATACCCTTAGTATCTTAGAATCTGCAAAATAAGTAAATGTCAAAATTAGTTAGCGGAAAAGTTATTGGTGCCGATGGGCAATTTATCTCTTTAGAAGATGTTGAAAGATATTTGGGAAAACCTGGAGTTAATGGATATCTTTTAGCATCCGATACTGATGGCACTAGATATTGGTCTGCTGGAGGACCTCAAGGTATCCAAGGTATCCAAGGTATCCAAGGAATTCAAGGACCTCAAGGTATCCAAGGTATTCAAGGACCTCAAGGTATCCAAGGCATTCAAGGATATGGTATTCAAGGCATTCAAGGTATCCAAGGCATTCAAGGATCTCAAGGTATCCAAGGTTCTGATGCAAATGTTCAAGGTATCCAAGGAATTCAAGGACCTCAAGGTATCCAAGGAATTCAAGGACCTCAAGGTATCCAAGGCATTCAAGGATCTCAAGGTATCCAAGGATCTAATGCAAATGTTCAAGGTATCCAAGGTATCCAAGGAATTCAAGGATCTCAAGGTATCCAAGGTATTCAAGGAACAACAGGATCTCAAGGTATCCAAGGCATTCAAGGATCTCAAGGTATCCAAGGATCTAATGCAAATGTTCAAGGTATCCAAGGTATTCAAGGTTTTGGGGTTCAGGGAGCTACAGGATTCACAGTTACTATTGTTGATTCTATAACTTCTAAAACTTCTGGAATTGGATCTACGACTTTACTTGTTGGTGGTGATACTGGATTTTCTTGGTATCCTCCATCTAGTGGATATGGGGTTATTGCTGAAGACACTAGACATTTATGGGTTTTTGATGGAAATATTTGGGTTGATGTTGGAGAAGTAAAAGGATCTCAAGGTATCCAAGGCATTCAAGGATCTCAAGGTATCCAAGGCATTCAAGGATCTCAAGGTATCCAAGGCATTCAAGGATCTCAAGGTATCCAAGGATCTAATGCAAATGTTCAAGGTATCCAAGGCATTCAAGGATCTCAAGGTATTCAAGGTTTCCAAGGATCTCAAGGTATTCAAGGTATCCATGGATCTCAAGGTATCCAAGGCATTCAAGGTTCTGATGCAAATGTTCAAGGTATTCAAGGTTTCCAAGGATCTCAAGGTATT
>Ga0129336_10002796_pt1 | contig 10745 bp, 11 predicted proteins | sample CPB6_02_DNA_FD_96878 | JGI IMG/M metagenome (GOLD analysis project Ga0129336, IMG submission 96878) | Freshwater to marine salinity gradient microbial communities from Chesapeake Bay, USA - CPBay_Sum_0.6_0.2_DNA | ecosystem: Environmental > Aquatic > Marine > Coastal | place: USA: Chesapeake...
TCTCACCAAGATAAAATTGTAGTATGTCCAAAAAAATGGTTTTCACATAATAGTAGTAATATTACGGAACTACATCATAAATATATCACTCACACTATTTAAAACGACTATAAAATGCTAAGTTGTATTATATTTATAATTTTGTTTGTAAATATCTTAAAGGTAATTTATAATACTACTTAATGATTTTATAAAAATGAGTGCATAATATAGTCAATCTTTGGAATCATAAAAACTTTCTAAAATTTCTAAAAAAAAAATTATGTACTGATTTTTACACTTGATTATTTTTTTATATTTTTTTATAATAGAAATAAATATGGATTCAATAAACGCACATGGAGGATCAGAGAAGAAAAAGTATGAATTAGTGCGTTCAATAATGTATGGTAATCAAAAGAGAAATATTTATGTTAAAAATTCAATTGAATATATAAAACACAATGGTAAGTTTATGCAGTTAAAAAACTACGATGAAATGAAAAAAAAGAAATATAATGAACAACAAAAAAATGGTTGTAAACACGATTGTAAGGCTGAAAACAAAATTTGTAATAAAAAGACCTTGCGTTGCAATAAAATCAAGGAAGAAAAAGTTCCCAAAAGAGTAATAGCAAAAAAACAAAGAGATGAGGAAATATATAAGCTATTTTACCCATTTTTTGTGGAAAAAAAAGCTGCATTATGGAATGTAAATCGTGAGATGGACGACGACGAGACATCAAGATTTATAAGACAAAAATGGAATAATCCTGTAGTAGATATATGGGGATTTACGAAAGATGATTATTATAGAATGATGAAGAAAATTAAAAAACCACATGACCAAATTTCTATGAAAGATTTGGAAACTGTTTATTTAACAACAAGACCAAAAAAAATGTAAAATAATTATTTAACTACATCGGGAACAATACAGAAATTTGGTTATTATAAATAATAATATAATCCTATCAATCCTTTTAATTCTGGGAAATATTCAAATGTTTTACTCAATTCATCTTGTCTTAACCATTTCCAACAATTATGTATTCCAAATACATCATTACTAAAGACAGTTTCCATACCAAATTTTTTGGCTTCCTCAAACGAAGGTTTATATAATTCATATTCATCATTTATTTTTTCAGAAAAATAAGCATCTTCATTCCACAACTGTGTTGAGGTATACATTTTAAGATGACTACATTTATCAAGTACATCAAGCATTTTACATTTTCTTCTTAAAGAAAAACCTCCATTTCCTACATTTCCATTTCTCCAAGGCGAACCAACATAGTCATATTTAAGAAAATCATTTATTCTATATTTGTATTTTTCACAAATCAATGTATCTGTTTGAAATACTAAAAACATTTCAGTTGGTATGTAATTATAAAATGATTTATCATAAAATAATGCATTATAATCTGCTGTTGTTAAATTATCTACTTTTAAATTTATAAGAGTTATTTTTTTATTAGGTATTTTATCTGTTATATTTTTAACAAAGTCTTCATTATTATTACCATGTAGTATGACAAATTGCCATTCGTGGTTCAGGTTTTTTGTAAAATTATTCAATACATATTCTAATGCAAAATGTTTTCTAGGTTCAATGATTAAAGCAGTATATATATTTGATGAATTTTTCTCATAATAACTTTCTGAAAAATAATGTAACATGTAGAACCAAGGATCTATTGGAGAGTTTATGGGAGATATTAATTTGATAAGATTCTTATTTTGCATATATAAGCAATTCATAATGCTTTGGTCTTTTCCTGCAAAAAGATCTAATTCCATAAATCTAGAAAGCATTTTATAATATAATGTGTACCATGTGTCTACCATATCATTGTGACATAATATAACTCCTCCACCAATTCTATCTTTATTATATCGAAATTCTTCACACGCATCTGTAATAGATGCTTTTTCTTGTTCTGTAAATGGGTTGACTTCTAACAGATGAATTTTGCGCTTATCACAAAGATTTAACACTTTTGTAGAAGGAAAATTTTGCATATGATAAAGATCTGCTGTATTTCTAACCATGCCAATGTCTGCCCAGCAATAAAATTCTGTTTCAAAAATATTCATGTCTTTGGCTTTCTTCAAAAATGCTGTTTTTTCATTCCATATTATATAAAGGTATGGATCATGATACCTTTCGTGATCTCTTTCATAATCTTTTTCCCAATAATCCATCATTTTATAACAATGTAAATTCTCAATAGGTAGCACAAATATTTGAGTAATATCTTTATACATATCGCGATACTGACTTACTTTATTATAAATGGTTTGATCGCCTACAAATATAATCATTTTACAGGGAATGCTTAGGAAATTCTTCATCCATTCATAATAGTTATTTGATGAAAACTTTTTCTTTTTAAAATCATAAAATGCAGTTACAACTGTACATTCGTTATGTAGCATTGTTGATTATTTAGAAAATTCAATTTATTTTTATATGTATTATAACAAACAGGAAAAACAGGTAAGTCTTATGTACATATATTTACAAATTTTTTGTAATATGTTAAAAAAATGAAATCAATCAATACAAAATTTGTTACATCTATAAAAGATGGTGGCGAGTTTAAACACCATTCCACACGATATCTTTGAACTTCACATTGCATCAAATATGAATATGACTGATATCGTAAAAATGGCATGTGTTGCAAAAGCATACCAAGATAAAGACAAATATATTATGGATATCTTAAAAAAAAACAAATTTATCAGAGATTATGCAAAAGAACACATAATTGACATTGTAGCTCTCGTCAATACCAGCTCATTTTGCTTTCAGTTATTTGAAAGTTTCTTAGAATACATTCAAATGGACAACGTGGAGTACTTGGAGTATTGGCCGAGCATTAATACAAAGACTTCTTCGCAAAATATTGTGTCTACAATTCAAGTATTTCAATTATTACAATCGTATGCAATTGAAGAAAATTGTTCAAACATGACGACGCGCTCTATTTCAATGTATTTGATGAATTACTTTAAAAACGTTTATATTACGAGAACTAGATGCCGCGACTTCAATGAAACTATTTTACGGAATTTCATCTTATTCTCCAATGAATGGCATCTTGTCAACATCAACCTATATACAATATATGAAAACTACAATTCTTTGCTATCATCAAAACGCTCGTTTTCGTTTAAACAATATCTCGAAAATAATGAAAATAATATTATTGATTGTCGCTTTATTGATGATTATTCAGATTCATTACAATTCCTTATGAATATCATGAAATATGGCGGCAATAAAATCAATAAAACATACTGTTTTTATGAAATAATCAAATTATTGAATAATGTTCAAACAAACAACTCAAAAAAATTTACAGCTTTATTCATCGAAACAGTAGTTAACAAAATCAAAGAATTTCAACCAGATATCAATAAAATAAATATACCACTTTATTTCAAAAAAAAAGTATTCGAAGAATTTGAGAAGTTCTTAGAAAATAACAAAAAAATACTTATAACTCTATAGTTAGTATCCATTTTCCATTATGCAAATATATGACCCTTTCTTTCCAAATATCAAACCAATAGGATAAAATATCTTTTTTATCCATGTATAGTTTTATTATATCTAAAACATCAATGGGTAAGGAATTCATAGCGTTTTCCTATTTATTTTCATTATTTTTTTGGGTTTGAATAAAAAAGTACATATCTGTTAATTTTTTAATTTTGTTTAAAAATATAAACTTTTTTCTGAAAATTGTGTGATATGTACTTTTTTATTCATAAAGCAAAAAAACAATTCTTTATTATGCATTTTTTTTATTTGATAATATTCTGTATACATTTTTACCATTTTTCAATAAAAATACAAAAAAATGATTAATCTAATTGATATTACTACTTGACACATACTATTGTATTCAGTCAAAACAAACGAATGTCTTTCAACGCTAAGATTATCGAGAAATTCTCGTCAGTCATTCTTAACAATGATAATACTAATCTTTCTCTTGCTGATATGAAAAAGGCTCTTGGAGAGGTGTATAAGGAGGTAAAAAATGATAAGACAGATAGTACTGACAGTGATGAAGATCATAGCGACAAGAAGCGCAGGCGTTCTTCCAAGAAGAATGCTGACAAGCCTAAGAAGGCCCCATCTGCATATAACATTTTCATCAAGCAAAAAATGCAAGAACTAAAAGAGACTGATAATTCTATCCCCCCAAAGCAACTAATGCAGACTGCATCATCATACTGGTCTAAGCTCAGCGATGATGAGAAGAAAACATTCAAGAATAATCAGGTCTAGAATAATAAAAAAAAATATAAATAAAAAAGGTATCTCATATACTTGTTATTCCTTAATTAGAAATATCTTAGTTATATTTCTACCCTTTTACAAGTGTAACTTTATACCTTTTTTATTTTTGTGTTACATATAAAGTATATAAAAATTAAAATGTTTTAAAGTTCAAGTATGGTAAATATAGCATTTTGGTCTAATCAATTATGTGAAAGAGGAACAGAAGTAGCATTATATGACTATGCCCTTTATAATCAAGAACTATTGGGAAATAAATCTTTTATATTTTATGATAAAAATAACAAAAATAATAACAGCGAAGTATTGAAAAAATTCAATAAAGAATTTATCGTTTATGGCGTTAATTCTTTTCAAGATGTAGACAATATACTAGTTGAAAATAGTATTCCCATTATTTATATAATAAAAGCTGGCTCCTCAAATGATGGTATAATTAGTAAGGTTGCTAAAAATATAATACATTGTGTTTTTGGTTGTAATGATCCACATGGAGAAGTTTATTGTTCTATATCACCTTGTGTGAACGGAAACAATGGAAAGTATAAAGTATTACCTCATATTGTTACACTTCCTAATCATAATGAAAATATGCTAAATGAGTTAAATATTCCCGAAGGTTCTATTGTTATTGGAAGACATGGTGGTAAGGATACATTTGATATTACTTTAGCCCATAATGAAGTATATAAAATCGCACGCGATAGGAGTGATATATATTTTATATTTGTTAATACAAATAAATTTTGCGAATCACTACCTAATATAATTCATATTGATAATATAATAGATTTAAAAGAAAAAAGAAAATTTATAAACACATGCGATGCAATGTTATGGGCAAGAAAGGGTGGGGAAACATTCGGTCTGGCAATTGCTGAATTTTCTATATGTAATAAACCTGTAATAGCATGTAAAACAGGAGATCTAGCACACGTTCATTATTTGAAAGATAAAGGGTTATGGTATTCAAATAACACAGAATTAGAATATTATATAAAAAATATAAAAAACATTTCAAAAGATAAAGATTGGAATGCATATAAAGATTTTTCACCAGATAAAGTAATGATGACATTTAATGATATATTGAATACTTTATTATAGACGTTTTGATCATATTACACTAAACTATTTTGTACATCATCATTGAATTTATGTTTTCTATTTATGAATAACATATCGATTTGCATGTTAAATCCGTTGATATAATGATTATCGACTATATCATATGGAATAAAATTTATACTATCCATGTACTTGATGTGTTCTAAAAACTTAGGAACTCCTTCATTGTATTGACCAAATAATGGGAGCTCCAATATAATAAAATCAGTTCTGTCTAAGATAGATGATGCACCTTTTAGTATAGGTATTTCTGCACCTTGACAATCTATCTTTATCAATATATTATCATCATTACAAAATAAATTATTTATTTTTATAATACTATTTAAATCAATTGTTTTTCTTTTTATTGGGATTGAATTTGCGTAATGATGTGTTTTTTCTTTAAAAAAAGAATCGCCTGTATTACGTCCTTCGTACCACTCTACTTCTTCAATTTTATCATTTAACAAGATATTTTTATATACCATAACATTTGATACATTATTAAATTGATTTAATTCAGTATAATCAATACCTTCGAATAAATAATATTTACTTTTTGGATATATATTCATCATACTTTTGGTCCAATTTCCGTGATGTGCTCCAATGTCCAATATATTTTTTGGATAATAATTTTTCTGTTTTAAAATTAACAGTTTTTGAAACATAATTATATGAGTGATATATACTATAGTATTCTTATATACCAATGAAATCAAGAGTCGCTGTATTCATAGTTGGACAACCAAGATATCCTTCAGGTAAATCTACTAAGAGATGTTTCATCTATACTAGATGAAATCCATTAAATTTTATTCAATGGATATTTTTTAATCTCCTTATAAATTTTTGTTAATTCTAATTTTTTATCAATAGGTTTATTATACTATGTATTTAAATGCTGATGTCTTGTTCTTTTCCTAACCATTATTATTATAATTGGTGATTGGAGTATTGGTAAGCAAATGAAAAACTTTATTTCTACGCCTAATCTATCATTAAAGAAAAAATTACAAGAGCGTTTTAAGGGTTATGATATAGACGAATATATAACTTCTTGTGTTAATTATAAGACAGAAGAATTATGTAATAATTTATATTTACCTGATAAGAAAAATAAAGAACAAAAGATACATTCTATCCTAACATATAAAATGGAAAATAAACAGAATGTTTGTATCAATCGTGATAAAATGGTTGTAAAAATATTCAAAAAGTGTTTAATCATTATATTATAATGAACGACCAGAAAGATATAAAAGAGGAGTTGATTTACAAAAACTACAAACCGTTTTAACAGAACTGTCAAATTGTAGTTAGTCGCTTTAATGCGATCATTTACATCAATAGAAGACGAATAACAAATTATTATATTTTTTATAATAGTATTGTCCCATTTTTCTCTTTGGTTGGTGTAATATTATACCTTTTTACCCATCTTGATAAAGATTGTTTCATTGTTTTTTTGATCCCATCATTTCATTATAATCATATCCCGCATAGTAATTTTCTATCTCTTCTTTGGTCATTGATTCTTCATAAAGATATTTATTAGATTCATATGATAATTTATTGGGTATTTTTGGACGCTCGTAATAAGAATCAGCCATACCCCTATCAAAAGGACAACCATGATAGAAAGTATAGTTCTTGTTTCTGTAGAAAATTTCCTTAACAGTGGTTATATCCATTATTGCTTGTTATATGCGTATACATTATAATATTCAATTTTTAATCAAAAATTTAAAAAAATGAAAAAAAATGATTTTTATTTTTTTGTTTTAGAATTATCATATGTCATTGATTTTCAATAAGTATAATACTATATACTATATTTATAATGATAAAGTTGATCAAAATGAAAATATTTATCATAAAAATAAATTGAAAATATTGGAAATTATTTTCAATGAAAAATAGAAATTCTTTTGTATAAATTTAAGCCATTTATGTAATGACATATCATGTTTGACTAAATAAATATTGTAAGAACCAAAAAAATGTTTAGTGTTTATAAGTAGCAAAATTGAAGTTATTTTCGTTCAAATTTTATACAACAAATTACAGTTTAATTTTTATTAGTATTTAAGCTCTTCATTTCTTTTATAACATCAATGAAACGTTGTTTGCATTTATCAGTTGAAAGGTTATCCATTATATATTTTCTAGGAGAAAACGTAGAAAGGTTTTTCAAAAATATATCGTAAGAATCTTGGAATTGATTTTCTTCAAAAAACATCATTCCACAATTGCTATCCCAATATGGAATTGTTGTTGCATAAATATTAGGATAATTCATATTATACTCCTGTGACATTGATTTCACATTCCAAACTAATAATGGAACATTGCATGATAATGCTTCTTGTAATGCAAACCCCTGACTTTCATGACAACCCACCCATATACCATATTTAGAATTTTTAATATATTCTAAATAATCGTTTTCATTATATTTTTTATCATATGATATAACCTTATAATTAATATTTTTATCTTTTAAAAATGTTTCTACAAATTTTAGTTCATTTGGATTTCTATGCTTGAAATATACAAACACATTTTCACGATCACTATTTTTGATATCACTTTTAAATTTTTGCGTATTTACAGCAAAAGGAATTGATTTAATCACAACATCACGACTTATTGGAAACATCTTAATAGTTGATACTGTCCAGTCACTTGACTGTATATATACATTGTTTTTTTGTTTCATTCGTTGTATTCGTTCATCTGGAAAAACAAAGAAATGTGGTCCAAATAAAAAAATAGTATCTGGATATGCAGTGGTATCTACTAAAGTTGATGGAGAATATACTGCATCATATTCTTGAATATTTACATTTTTTAAATTATTTATATCTGTTATTTCTGTTAAATCAAAATTATATCCATAAAATGCTTCTTTATTTTTATGATGAATACCCGTGTTTATAAATAAAATTCGCATACTATTTATAAATTATGAATAGTTTTTATATATGAATAGTTTTTACACTGGATTTGCTTTGATAGCGCCGCGCGAAGCTACAAGCAAAAAATCCTTTGTATAAATTTAAACCATTTATGTAACATTTCATTAAAAAAATGACAAAAATATATTTATTTTTATTATCTATCTGAAAATTGGTAGAAAAGGTTGCATAATGAATTCAACGTCTTGTGTGACATTACACGATTACCAAAGAGAAGCAGTATCATGGTGTGCCAATTATGAAGAAAAATGTGCTATCCTCGCATATGATATGGGTCTTGGTAAGACTATTGTGTCATGTGCTTTAATTCACCATAAACCAGTTAAGACAATGATTATGGTACCAACTTGTCTTTTAGATCAATGGGAAAAAGAAGTCTTACAACATACAGGTCTCACTGTTTCTGTTTATCATAGTTCAACACGAAAAACATTCATTGATGCAAATGTAATTATTACAACGCCTTCAATTATTGCAAATGATATGCTCATGGGAATAAATAGGTTCAAAAATGTTGAACGTCTTATCATAGACGAGGCTCATAAGTTGAGAAATAACAAAGGAAAAATATACCAACAACTCAGTTTATTTTGCGAAACTATCCCACTAAAGGTCTTTTTAACAGGAACTCCTATTTGCAATCAGCCAGATGATATTATTTCAATAATTTGTTTATCGAATCTTGATATCTATAATAGATTGGAATATTGGAGGTACAAAAAATATAAGATGAAAGAATCTATTTTGAAAAGCATACTTCCAGATATTATGTTGCGAAAAACACAGAGTGAAACTATATGCTCTATATTACCAACAATACATTACAGAGATTTCGTCTTAAAACTTAATGAAGGTGAACAGATGGATACGTATAATTATCATGTAAACGATGATGTTACATTAAGAAGGATTTTGCGCATGCGCCAATGTTTAAATGATCATCAGCCTGTTATAGAAGAAGAAACAGTTCAAACACAAATATCAATTAAAATTAAAAAAATCAAAGAAATTATGGCAAATATTCCAAAAGATGACAAAGTCATCATTTTCTCAAACTTTACATATTTCTTGAAGACTCTTTGGAATGAACTAGCCAAATATAACTGCGAAATTTATCACGGCGGTCTTACAATGAATGAAAGATCAAAGTTGTTATCTGTTTTCAAAGATGATAATTCAAATATTCAAGTATTGTTGATAAATCTTCGCGCAGGTGGTTGTGGTTTAAATTTGGTACAAGCAAACCATGTGATATTGATGGAACCATATTGGAACGACAGCGAACAACAACAAGCTATTAATCGAGTATACAGATTGGGACAAAAGAAAGAAGTATATGTTTATCGTCTAATTATAGACAATACTATCGAGATTTGGTTAAAAAGGTTACAACAAATGAAAAAGAACATTTCAAACATATTGGTAGAGAAAAAGAGCGAACTAAAAGAAGGATATATTATGAAACAAAAAACAGATCTTCATAATCTATATAAGTGTGTTGGCGTGTTAGAGCTCACAGAAGAAAACGAAAAAATAGTACAAAATCTATTGGATAAATTTGAATAAATTAGAAGAAAAATACATGCGAAATATTTAGATTTATGACCAAACAAACTTTTTTTCATTTATTATCTGGATATTACAGATATTGAACTATTATCTGTTGTACTATACTTCATATATTCTATGTTATTTATAGTTTCAAACCATATATCACTATTGTTAAATAATATTCCATTTCCATCATGCGATGGTGTTATTAATTCCGTGTTATAATAAGAAAATCTTATTTGATTCTCTACTCCATCTGGAGAATATGATGAATTTTGATATAAATATTTTCTCAGTATTGTACTTGAAAATAATAAATTTTTGGTATCTGATATTATTGATATATCAAATACCCTATAATATCTTATTGAACTCCTGCCACTCTTTTTATAAGATACATCTGATATATCTAAAGTATTATTTTGTATTTCATTTGCTATTCCATCGGCGCCATAAAATGATATTAATGCAGTAGATACATTAAGTAATGCAGATGAATTAATTGTCTCAGTTTGTACATATGTGTTTAAATCATTTATCTGTGTTTGTATAGCACTTGTTACACCACTTAAGTATCCTAGTTCTGTATTTGTTACTGATGATACGTCTACTTTTCCTGATGTACTATTTATTAATGCATATTGGGTAGATCCCAAACTGATTGTTGGTTCTTTATTATTTATCTGTGTCTGAATAGCACTTGTTACACCATCTAAATATTCCAGTTCTGTTGTTGATATTTTTGCAGATGCGCTAACCTTGCCAGAAGCATCTGATATTAATGCCATATTTGATGTTAA
>Ga0129336_10002797_pt1 | contig 10743 bp, 10 predicted proteins | sample CPB6_02_DNA_FD_96878 | JGI IMG/M metagenome (GOLD analysis project Ga0129336, IMG submission 96878) | Freshwater to marine salinity gradient microbial communities from Chesapeake Bay, USA - CPBay_Sum_0.6_0.2_DNA | ecosystem: Environmental > Aquatic > Marine > Coastal | place: USA: Chesapeake...
GATCCACGTTCGCCCAGCATCTCCCCATGATCGGAAATGACAAATACAAATGTGTTTTCAGTAGCTTGAATCCGATCAATGACATCCAGCAGTCTGCCGACCTGGCTGTCAAAGTAGGAGGTCATAGCAAAATATGCATGCCGAGCAACCCGTACTTGTTCCTCCGAGATGTCGTGTTCATCCGCCCGGATGGTGTAGGCATAGCGCTGTGACCAGGCATCCCGTTGCGCGATCGGTATGAAGGGAACTTTTGGCATCCGAATGCGCTGGTGATCGTAGAGGTCCCAGTACTTTTTCGTCGTTACAAAGGGGTTGTGTGGATGGGTGAAAGAGGCCCACATCAGAAAGGGGCGTCCATCGTCTTCTCTGGCTTGGTCATATAACCACTGTTCAGCGCGGTAAGCGACCTCTTCGTCGTAATCGATTTGAAGATTTCTTTCGCACAAACCCGCCTCCACGATCGATCGCAGGCTCATACGCGAAGGTGAGTAAGGTTGATGCTTCTGCGACCAGTCTGCAGTCCATCCGAAATCGGAAGGGTAAATGTCGGTGGTGACACGCTCTTCAAAGCCGTGCAACTGTTCGGCGCCAGCGAAATGCATCTTGCCAGACAGGCAAGTCCGGTACCCTGCATGACGTAGGTAATGCGCCAGTGTGAGCGAAGAGGAGGGAAAGTCAGCTGCATTGTCATAGCAGCCAACTTTTGAGGAGAGTTGGCCAGTGAGCATGGCCGCCCTAGATGGAGCGCATACGGGGTTATTGCAGTATGCATTCAAAAATGTCACACCCCGTTCGGCAAGTCGGTTCAGATGGGGCGTGACCAGGTCAGGGCCACCATACATCGGCAAAACATTAGCGGTTAATTGATCGGCTTGAATAACCAGAATATTGGGACGCTGCATAGATGAGTTTTGATTTTTATGCAAGGTTATTGCAGCTTGATACCAGCCGATTGAACAAAGTTGAGCCAATATTTGTATTCGGCTCTGGCAAAGGTTGCGAATTCTTCGACGCTAGAGCCAACTGGTAAGTCGCCCTGTCCTTCAAGCTTGTGCCTGACTTCTGCAGAGGCCAAGGCCTTTCGTGCGGATGCGTTGATACGTTCAACAATGGACATCGGCGTGTTCTTGGGCGCCCAAAGACCAAACCAAGTGGTTACATCGACACCGGCTACACCAGCCTCGTTCAAAGTGGGAACCATTGGTAGATTGGTGAGCCGCTGTTTTCCAGTGACAGCCAAGCTTTGGAGCTTTCCCGACTGGATTAACGCCATCACCAACTGCGGATTAGCCAGAATGTAATCAACCTCACTGGCCAGAAGGGCGGTAGTGGCTTGTGGGCCACCTTTATAGGGAATATGAATGACGTTGATCCCGGCAGCCATACTGAATACTTCGCCAGCAATATGCAGCGCTGTACCGTTTCCTGTGGAAGCGAAGTTCACCTTGCCAGGTCTAGACTTTGCATGTGCGATAAGTTCGTTGACATTGGCTACCGAGAACTTTGGAGACACAGTCAAGACGAGCGGGCTACTTGTTAATTGAGTGATTGGCACAAAATCGCCAACAGGATCGTATGCTAGTTTTGGATATATGCCGGCAGCAATCGCGTGGGTTGCGACTGATCCGAGCAGTATGGTGTGTCCATCGGGCATTGCACGTGCCACCAGGGCGCTACCAACGGTTCCACCAGCACCTGCTTTGTTGTCAACTATCACGGCTTGACCCAGGTCAACACGCATCTGTTCAGCAATCGCGCGAGCGACTGTATCAAGGGCACCACCCGCAGGAAATGGGACCACAATGGTCACAGGTTTTGAGGGAAAGTTCTGAGCCATTGAGCAAAAGCCCAATAAGGAAAGAATCAGTGTTAAAGCGATACGTGCTGAAAAAAGTAAGCGCATGACAACCACCTTAATAATTAAACCGAAACAGGCTGCCCTTTTAAAAAGTCTTGCCCAGGAAAATACTTGGCCAGTCGGTCATCCGCTGTGCGTGCATGCGCCTCCATCCCTTCGAGGCGAGAAATTCGTGCTGTAACCTCACCGATATCGCGTGCAGCCTCACGGGTCATGCGCTGCCAAGTGAGAGTTTTCATAAACTTGTGCACTGATAGACCGCCTGAATATTTGGCTGCCCCTTTGGTGGGTAACACATGATTGGGGCCACTGGCCTTATCCCCATAGGCCACGGTTGTTTCCTCGCCAAGAAAAAGAGAACCATAACAGGTCAGGTTAGCCAGCCACCAATCAAGATCCCTGGCGTGGACCTCCAGATGCTCGCTGGCGTAGTGGTCTGAAATGGCCGCCATCTCTTCCCGTGTATCGCATACGATGACTTCGCCATAGTCGCGCCATGCAGATCCAGCCGCATCGCGGGCAGTTGGTGGAAGAGCATCAATTAGCTCTGGCACGCGCTTCATCACTTCCTTGGCAAGGGCTGGTGAAGTGGTGAAAAGCCAGGCAGGTGACTCATGACCATGTTCGGCCTGACCGACCAGGTCGCTCGCAACAATTGCCGCATCAGCAGAATCGTCGGCGATCACTGCGACTTCAGACGGGCCGGCAAAGACATCAATGCCCACTTTTCCATAAAGGGCACGCTTGGCTTCTGCAACGTATTTGTTGCCGGGTCCGACAATCACGTCAGCTGGCTTGCCTGTAAAAAGACCGTAGGCCATAGCTGCAATGGCCTGTACGCCACCCAGGGTCATGATGACATCCGCTCCAGCTTTGTCAAAGGCATACAACAAATAGGGATGCATGGGGCCACCCCTGAAAGGACCCGAGCAAGCCACTACGGTGCTGACGCCAGCCGCCTTGGCAGTAGCTACCCCCATATAAGCTGAGGCAATATGGGCGTATCGCCCCGCAGGCGCATAGCAGCCAGCCACGTTGACCGGCACAACCCGTTGCCCAGCAATAACGCCAGGGTGTAGTTCGGTAGAAAATTCTTTTAGTGAATTGCGCTGCGCAATTGCAAAGTTGCTGACCTGCTTGATCGCGAAGTCAATATCTTTCTTGACGGTGTCCGGCACCTCCGCTGAACGCCGATCAATTTCAGCACGTGATAGCACAACTTCATTGTCCCAGCCGTCAAGTTGTTTGGCGTATGCCAATACGGCTTTCTCGCCATCTGCATTGATCGCTTCCAGCATTTCACCAACAACTTTTTGGGCGGATGCGGTTTCAGTCTCTGGTGTTTTGCTTGCTTTTTTAAGAAAAGTTGTTGTCATCGAAAGCTCCGGGATTCAATTGGAAACAGAACCAAGAGACGATGAAAATCGTCAACGTCTCTTGGTGTTCCTGGTCAATCAGTTGGTTTTGGCTGCGAATTCTCGTAGCTTGGCGTCGGCAGCAACTCGCTTCATGAATGCGTCATTGATGTAGTCAGAGGATTTCGGTGTGGCCTGCACAGCACCAGTTCCGCGCATGAATTCACCGATAGCGCCAAACCATCCATCAACCACTGAAGATCCTTTTGCGCGATCCATGTTTTGCAGTTGTTGTGTCAGATTGAAGGTTGGCCGGGTATCGAATTCTTTTTTCATCGATGCTTCGCTGATCGTTACCCCACCTTGCTCGTAGAATTTCTTCATCATGGCAATGGCTTCTGCTTTGTTGGCATTGGCCCATGACCAGCCGCGCAAATAAATGGCCAAAAACTTGGCAACGTTCTCAGGGTTTTGCTGGGCATAGTCGCCACGAACTATCAAGGCGCCAGGAACGATGGCTCCCCCCTCTTTGCCTGAGCAAAGTACACGACCGCCAGCCTTTTCTTCCAGGGTGTAGATGTTTGGCGCCCACAAGCCACCCAAGTCAGCATTACCGGATGACATGGCAGAAATGATTTCCGCCTGGCCCATGTTTTTGATTGTCACATCGGTTTTGCCAATGCCCCATTTTTTCAGGCAGGATTGGACTGCGTAGTCTCCAGTCGAATTGGATGTCAGCACAATGGTCTGACCCTTGATGGAGGCGGGGTCTTTCATGAACTTATCGGCTGTTGCCTTGCTGGCAAGCAGAGCATTACCCGCGGATTCATCATTCGTCACGCCAATGGTCTGGATTCCAAAACGCACATGGCCCAATACGGCGGGTACCGACCCTGTACCACCGACATCCCAGGACTTTGATGCAGAGGCGGCAATCTGCGGAACACCTGCAGGAAAAGTGCTGAACACTGGCTTGAGACCCAGTTCTGCCCACCAGTTCTTTTCAGTGGCGACATAAAACGGCAAGGCCCAGTAAAGGGCAGGTTGATAGCTGACCTTGATTTCGACCAATGGGGCTTGAGCCTGAATGGCTCCATGTGCACCCAATGAAAATATCAATGCAGCCAGGGTGCGACGCTTGGACATCCGAAAGATTGAGGTTGCCTTCATATCAAGTCTCCTAAGTGGTTAAGCAGGGGTTGATGATCAATGCGCTTCGGCCCCCTGTTCCTCGCGCAAAAGTTTCCAGATATGGGTTCGTAAGTGCACAAAAGAGGACTGGTCCATCACGTCTTCAATCTGTGCGAGGCTGTTCCAGGACTCTTTGTCACGTATTTGCTTGATATCGATAATCTCTCTGATTTTTCCTGGCCTTCGCGACATGACGACCACACGGTCTGCCAAGTACACCGCCTCATCGACCGCATGGGTGATGAACAGCACTGTTCGCGGGTGGCTGCGAGCCAACCGTACCAGTTCTTCTTGCATGACGACTCGGGTTTGGGCATCGAGTGCGCCGAAGGGTTCATCCATGAGCAGTACCTTGGGGTCCAGGACATAGGCTCGTGCGATGGCAACACGCTGTTGCATACCACCGGACAGCTGATGAGGGTATGCGCCTTCGTAGCCTTCTAGCCCCATCAAGCTGATGTATTGCTCAATTCTTTTGTTGCGTTCGTTGACTGGGACCTTTAATGAGATCAATCCAAATTCAATGTTTTCCCAGACTGTTTTCCAGGGGAACAGTGCAAATTGCTGGAAAACAACTGCACGGTCAGTGCCGGGGCCACGAACTTCTTGGCCGTCCACCAGGACCTGTCCACTGCTGGGCTTTTCCAGGCCCGCAGCCATACGCAGACAGGTTGTTTTGCCGCAGCCAGATGGACCAACAATGGCCACGAATTCCTGATCCTGAACTTGAAGATTGACGTCTTGCAGCGCGACGATATTCTGTTCGCTTTGACGAAAAATTCTTGTGACGTTTCTGAATTCAATCGTTGCCACTTGGTTTCTTTCTGTGAGCGTTGTACTGAATTAAAGGCCGCGTCTGGCTTCGACAACCTGTTGTAGGCGTCGAATCAGGATGTCCAGAATCAGACCGATCATGCCAATGGCAATCATTCCACTCATGACGGTTGCGGTCGAAATGCTGGCTTGGCCACGCACCATGAGATACCCAACCCCGCTGGACGCAACTATCAACTCGGCTCCTACCAAGGACTGCCATCCAAGCCCGGCTGAAATGCGCAAGCCGGAAACTATGGAAGGAAGGGCAGCTGGCAACAAGACTTGCGAGATGTTTCGCCAGTGACTTGCGCCTAATGTGCTGGCAGCCTCCAAATACCTTTTGTCCACAAACTTGGCGCCTCGGTAAGTGTTGATGAGCACAGGCGGAAAGGCACCCATGAAGATGATGAGGACAGGTCCCCCGATCCCTGTGCCAAACCATAAGGCCGCGAATGGAATCCAGGCGATCGGTGCGACGAACCGGATCGTCTCAAAAAGAGGCGTGATCAGTCGATCGATGGGCTGAAACCACGCCATCAGCAGGCCAAGCGGCAGGCCCACCAATACCGCAAAGCCAAAGCCAAGAAAGAAGCGCCTCATGCTGGCCAATACATGCTCGTGTAAAACTGCGCCCGCGAAGGGCTCTGACCAGAGAGTTACAAAGCGATCCAGAACGGCCCATGGCGTTGGAAGAAACTGAGGAGAAGTGAGGCCAGCCAGGGCTGCGGCCGTCCATAGACCCACAAAGCATATAGCCCCGAGACTGGTAAGTTGCCAGAACCGCTGTGGGCTAAGTTTTTCCTGAAGGATCACGCCATCCTCCAAGGCATGGTCCGAACTTCAATGGCGCCCAGAACCAGCGTCATCAGCCATCCAGCGAGGGCAACGCTCAACATGCCCACAAGAATCATGGCCGGGAAAATGTCTTGCGCACCTTGATTGAGAATCTGCCCAAGCCCAGCGATGGCACCTACCAGCTCGGCTGCAACCAGCGTTGTCCATGAGGCTTGGAGAGAAAGCCGTAGCCCGGTAAAAATGCTGGGTAAAGCACCAGGAATCAGGACCTCTCGCCACATCCGCCAACCGGACACATTCAACATGGCTGCCGCTTCGAATATTGGGCGCTCGATCTGCCTGACTCCGCTGAAGCTATTGATCACCGAGGGCACAAACGCTGCAACGAATATCACCATCAGCTTTGCGGAATCGCCCAGCCCAAGCCAGACAATTGCCAGGGGAATCCAAGCCAGCGGCGGAATTGGCCGCAAAAAGAGAAAAACTGGATTTGCGATGGCCTCAACTTTGCGGCTAGCACCCATGGCCAGTCCCAATAGCACCCCAATACTGGACGAAATTGCAAATCCCATGAAGACCAGCCTAATGCTGCGCCATGCATGTTCGTGCCAAAGCGCATTGGCATAACCGCTCCATAACATCTGCTGCCATGCAGCCCAGGTCTCATGAGGTGCAGGAAACCTCATGGACGATACCCAACCGGTTCCACTGGTGAGGGCCCACCAGCAAAAAACCAGCCCGAACGCAGCCATGGCGGCATGAAGCAGCCTTTTTGCGACCAGCCAGCCTGGATTGGTGCTTGTCGTGGTCATCTCGGACTCGGAGGTGTGTGGCGTCAGGTGGTTGTAAGCGCTTTCATTATTTCGCCCTAAAATGCGGTTGTCAAACTATTTTCTGTAATTTTCCCTGGTGTTTACCCTAGTAGACCCTTTAGAAACGTTCACCTAAATTATTTGCAAGCGCATACATTGATTAGCCCATGTCCAAGACCCAGACGCGACCGACTATCGATGAAGTGGCAAGAAGTGCTGGCGTGTCGACCGCCACCGTGTCACGGGTGCTCAATAAGCCACAAGCTGTACGTGATGCCCTACGTAAACAGGTGATGGGGGCTATTTCAAGGCTTGGTTATGTGCCCGACGCGGGTGCCCGCGCTCTGACACTGCGCAGAAGCGGAACCATTGGTGCTGTTTTCCCGACTGTCGACAACGCTATTTTTGCCAAGGCGATAGATGCGTTACAGAGACGTCTTGCCATTGATGGAGTTCAATTACTCTTGGCTACCAGTGGGTACAGTCCAGAAAGTGAGATGCACGAGGCTGTCAACCTGGTGACGCGCGGTGTGGATGCTCTGGTGCTGTGCGGTTTTAGTCAGCACCCAAATTTGCTGAGCTTTTTGAACCAACGCGGATTGCCTTGTGTGCATGTCATGGGGCATCCTGGCATGGAAGGCCAGTTAAGCGTGGGCTTTGACAACGCGCGGGGCATGTACAACGCCACTCAGTATTTGCTGGACCTTGGCCATCGGCATATTGCCATGCTGGCGGGGGTCAGCAGGAACAATGACCGCGCGCGGGAGCGGATTGCGGGTTTACGTTCAGCCTTGCAGGATGCGGGCGTGGACTGGCCAGATTCGTTCTTAATAGAAAGCCCCTATGCATTGGCGGAAGCCAGATCTGGAATGCGTCAACTCATGCAACTGAACCCTCGACCGACTGGGGTCATATGCGGCAATGATGTCCTGGCGCTTGGAGCTATGTTGGAAGCCTTCCATATGAACCTGCAAATTCCAGAGGATGTCTCTGTCATAGGTTTTGATGACCTTGAAATGTCGCGTCACCTGCGTCCTGCGCTCACAACTGTCAGGGTGCCGACTGAAAGCTTGTGGTCCAAGGCTGCAGAGCTCCTGCTGACAAAACTTCGCAATGAACCCGTGGCGATGCATACCGAAGTAGAGGTGGCATTGGTGGTTCGCGAATCTTGTGGGCCAGTGGCTCCAAAGTCAGCCAGCGCAGCCTGCTGATTTAAAACTTCTTGCCGCTAATGATCTGAAGATTCATTTTTTCGACAAAACGCTGACGTAATCGTGCGCACGGGTGTCGATGGTGGAAATGCGGTATTCCACCGGCTTGTCGGCAAAGGTCAAGGCCAGTCGATGGACTTCGATCACTGGACAGCCCACTGGCATGCCCAATACACGGGCTACAGAGCGGCCGGCTGCCACTGCCCGCGCGCGCTCCTGGGCGCGCAGGACAGTAATTCCAAAATCAGATTGGTATAGGGCATATACCGTGCTGCTTCGATTGACAAATTGGTGTTCGCTGAGATTTCTGAATTTTGCAAGCGGCAAGGTCAGCTGGTCATGAACGACCACTTGTTTATTCAACGAAAGTTTATTTTCGATTCTGAACACCTGATCACCCGGTCGAATTCTCAAAGCACGAGCCTCCGTAGGCTGCGCTTTGTCTCTTGTAAAGGAGATGCAGGCAATGTCAGGATATTCCAGTTCGCGAATCGGATGGCCTTCCTCGGGGTCCGGTCTGGGTTCGACTTGAAAAAATTGGAACATGAAGCGGGCATTGTTGTGCGGTGCGACGAAGGTTCCTTTCCCTTGCCTGCGTACCAACACATGCTCATGAACCAGTTCGTCTACAGCATGTCTCAGCGTCCCGATGCTCACCTTCATGGCGGTCGACAGTGTGGCCTCATTGGGCAAAGCCTTGCCGATCCCATAGTGACCGGCCTCGATCATTTGCTGCAGGTCTCTCTTGACCAGGCGATAAAGCGGCAATGCTTTTTGAACTGGATCCGATGGGATTTTGGCGGTCGGCATGTCTTGAAACCACTGGAGCGGCTAGAGCTTTGCATTTTATAGGTCATATAAATGACCTGGTTGACACCCGCGACTTGCGCTCTACACTACCCATCCGTAACAACTTTTAGTAGTGGATTTGCAATGATTCATTTTGTTTTGCACGACGCCAAGGACACCGTGGCTGTCGTTGTTGTGGAAGGTGTGAAAGCAGGCAATGATCTGACGGGCTGGATCATGGATGAGGACAAGACCATCCAAATCAAGGCTCAGCAGGACATTCCTATCGGACACAAAATTGCCCTGAAAGCCATGAATGTGGGCGATACCGTTTGGAAATACGGAATTGACATGGGCAAAGTGGTGGCTCCGATTCAGGTCGGTCAGCATGCGCATGTACACAACATCAAGACCAAGCGTTGGTAATTTCAGAGGAATTCATCATGTCAGTGATTAACAAAGACACCACTTTTCTGGGTTACCGCCGTGAGAATGGCCGTGTGGGCGTGCGTAACCATGTGATCATCCTTCCTTTGGATGATTTGTCCAATGCGGCAGCTGAGGCCGTGGCGCACAACATCAAGGGCGCCCTGGCGATTCCCCATCCCTACGGGCGCCTGCAATTTGGCGCAGATCTGGACCTTCATTTTCGAACTCTGATAGGCACCGGTTGCAATCCCAATGTGGCAGCCGTGGTGGTGATTGGTATCGAGGACGGATGGACTAAAAAAGTGGTTGATGGCATTGCCATCACCGGTAAACCCGTGACCGGATTTGGCATCGAAGGGCATGGCGATCATGAGACCATCATGAAGGCCAGTAAGGTGGCGCGCGAGTATGTCCAGTGGGCCAGCGAAAAGCAGCGTGAAGTGTGCGGCATTTCCGAGCTTTGGGTCAGTACGAAGTGCGGAGAAAGCGACACTACCAGTGGATGCGGAGCCAACCCCACGGTTGGAAATGCATTCGACAAACTGCATCCCTTAGGTAATTACCTCTGCTTTGGCGAAACCAGCGAAATCACTGGTGGCGAAAGCATTGTTGCCGCCCGATGCAAGACGCCTGAAGTGGCAGACAAGTTCATGTTCATGTTCAATCGTTATCAGGACATGATCAACCGTCATAAAACCACTGATCTGTCCGAGAGCCAGCCGACCAAAGGCAATATTGCGGGTGGACTCACTACCATCGAGGAAAAGGCACTTGGCAACATCCAGAAGATCGGTAAAAAATGCACTGTGGATGGCGTCATTGACAAGGCTGAAATGCCTAGCCATTCTGGCTTGTGGTTTATGGATTCATCCTCCGCAGCCGCTGAAATGGTGACCTTGTGTGCGGCTTCAGGTTACGCGGTGCACTTTTTCCCGACCGGACAGGGCAATGTTATTGGAAACCCGATCCTGCCGGTCATCAAGATCTGTGCCAATCCGCGCACCGTACGGACCATGAGCGAACATATCGATGTGGATAGCTCTGGATTGCTGCAACGTGAGATTACCCTGGATCAGGCGGGTGACAAATTGCTGGAGTGCATGCTACGTACTGCCAACGGCCGATTGACTGCCGCAGAAGCATTGGGCCATCGGGAGTTTGTGCTCACCCGTCTGTACGAATCAGCCTAGGCGGCGCATGGCACGCATTGTCATCAGCGAGTTTATGGACGAACGTGCCGTAGCGCAATTAAGCGCTCGGCACGACGTTCTTTACGACCCTAAGCTCGTTGACGATCAGTCACGTTTGCTGGCTGAGGCTAAAAATGCCGAGGCACTGATCGTGCGCAACCGAACCCAGGTGCGTGGCGAACTGCTGGCAGCACTTACCCAGTGCCGCGTCGTCGGACGCTTGGGCGTGGGGCTGGACAACATCGATGTGCCGGGCTGCGAGACGCGCGGCCTTCAGGTCATACCCGCAACGGGCGC
>Ga0129336_10002798_pt1 | contig 10743 bp, 9 predicted proteins | sample CPB6_02_DNA_FD_96878 | JGI IMG/M metagenome (GOLD analysis project Ga0129336, IMG submission 96878) | Freshwater to marine salinity gradient microbial communities from Chesapeake Bay, USA - CPBay_Sum_0.6_0.2_DNA | ecosystem: Environmental > Aquatic > Marine > Coastal | place: USA: Chesapeake Bay...
CCATCCGCAGCAGCAGCTACCACGAGATGAAGGGCATCGGCCACCTGATGAACCTCGAGGCACCCGACGCCTTTGACGGCGCGGTGCTCAACTTCCTTGCGCTGCCGCGCATCCTGCACTGAACTGCGCGCCGCCGCCTTTCCAAGGAGACACCCATGGACCCCACCCCCCACGCCTCGGCGACGCTCGGCTTCACGCCCGCCGTGGGCGACATGCCCTTCACGCCGAAGCAGCGCTCGCTGCTGTCGCTGGCCAGCGAGCTCGGCCGCACGAAGTTCGCCCCGCGCGCCGCGCAGTGGGACGAAAGCGCGACGTTTCCGTTTGCCAACTACGACGACCTGCGCGAGGCCGGCCTGCTGCGCCTGTGCGTACCCGAAGCGCATGGCGGCCTGGGCGCCGACTACCCCACCTACATGATGGTGGCCGCCGAAATCGGCCGGCACTGCGGCGCCACCGCGCTCACCTGGAACATGCACATCTGCTCGACGATGTGGACCGGCGTGCTGGCCGACGGCATCCCGATGAGCGACGAGCAGCGCGAGGAACACGCGCGCCGGCGGCTGCTGCACTTTGACCGCATCGTGCAGAAGGGCGCGCTGTATGCGCAGCCGTTCAGCGAAGGCACCGCCGCTGCGGCAGGCCGCGCGCCGTTTGGCACCAGTGCCCGCAAGGAGGTGCGGGGCGGCGTGAGCGGCTGGCTGATCAACGGCCGCAAGATCTGGGCGTCGCTGTCGGGCGCGGCCGACTACTACGGCATCCTGTGTACCGAAGACAAGGGGAGCACCGCCCCCGACTGGAAACCCGACGCCCGCGACACGCTCTACATCTCGGTGCCTGCGAAAAGCGAAGGCCTGTCGATCAGCGGCGACTGGAACCCGCTGGGCATGCGCGGCACCGTCAGCCGCAACCTGGCGTTCAAGGACGTCTTCGTGCCTGACGACGAGCAGCTGATGCCGCGCGGCGTGTACTTCAAGGGCGCGCAGACCTGGCCGGCGATGTTCTTCACGCTTGCGCCCACCTACCTGGGCGTGGCCAATGCGGCCTACGACTTCACCGTGAAGTACCTGCGCGGCGAGGTCGAGGGCGAGCCGCCGGTCAAGCGCCGCCAGTTCCCGACCAAGCAGATTGCGGTGGCGCAGATGCGCATCCAGCTCGAGAGCATGCGCAGCCTGTTTTCCCGCGCCATCCTCGAGGCCAAGCCCAACCCCAGCAAGGACGAGAAGCTGCGCCTGTACGCCGCCCACTACAGCATCATGGAAGGCGCCAACGACATCGCGCGGCTGGCCATCCGCACCTGCGGCGGGCAGAGCATGCTCAAGCACCTGCCGCTGGAGCGCCTGTACCGCGACAGCCGCTGCGGCGCACTGATGCTGCCGTGGACGGCCGAACTCATCCTTGACCGCATGGGCCGCGAGACCCTGTACGAGCCGGGCGAACGCGACGAGTGAGGGCGCCAACCCGGGCGCAGCGGCTGATTCCCGAGTGACACGCGGGCTGGCCCCCGCGCTGCTATCGTGCGGGAATGAATGCGCCCGCCCTGACCGCTGCAGACGCCCCGGCTGCTGCCGACACAGCCGCCGGCGCCATGCATTTCTACGAGCCGGCGGCCGGCCACGGCCTGGCGCACGACCCGTTCAACGCCATCGTCGGCCCGCGGCCGATCGGCTGGGTGTCCACGCTCAGCCGCGACGGCGTGGCCAACCTCGCGCCGTACAGCTTTTTCAACGCCTTCAACTACGTGCCGCCGCTGGTGGGTTTTTCCAGCCTGGGCTACAAGGATTCGGTGCGCAACGCCATCGACACGCGCGAATTCGCCTGGAACCTGGTCACCCGCGACCTGGCCGAGGCGATGAATGCGTCGTGCGCGCATGTGCCGCCCGAAGTGGACGAGTTCGAGCTGGCGGGCCTGGCCAAGGCGCCCTGCCGCGTGATTGGCGCGCCGCGCGTGGCGGCCGCCAAGGTCAGCTTTGAGTGCCGCGTCACGCAGACGCTGCAGCTCGAAGCCGCCGATGGCCGCAAGATCGACACCTGGTTCGTGTTTGGCGAGGTGGTGGGCGTGCACATTCACCGCTCGCTGATCCGCGAGGGCATTTACGACACCGCGCATGCCGGCCATGTGCTGCGCGGTGGCGGCCCGGCGGACTACTTCACCATCGGCCCGGAGCAGCTGTTTCGCATGTTCCGGCCGCGCTGAGGCGCGCGCCAAGGCGCCGCCCTGATTGCACAGCCCCTGATTGATGTTTGCTTCGAGGAGATTGCCATGACCGACCTGTCCGACGTTCAGCACCTGGCCACGCGCTTTGGCAGCGGCCAGTCGGTGCAGCGCATCGAAGACGACGGCCTGCTCAAGGGCCTGGGCCAGTACACCGATGACGTGCAGCTGCAAGGCGCGCTGCGCCTGTACTTCGTGCGCTCGCCGTACCCGCATGCGCGCATCGTCTCCATCGACACCGAAGGCGCGAAGGCCATGCCCGGCGTGGTGGCCATCTACACCGGCGCCGAGCTGGTGGCCGCCGGCGTCAAGCACATCCCCTCGCATCCGGCCTTCAAGCGCGCCGACGGCTCGCCGCTGGCCACCCCGCCGCGCCGGCCCCTGGCGCACGAGCGGGTGCGCTTTGTCGGTGAGGCGGTGGTGATGGTGATCGCTCAGACGCTGCAGCAGGCCAAGGACGCGGCCGAGGCGGTGTTCGTCGAATACGAAGAGCTGCCGCATGTGGTGGATGTGTGCTCGGCCACCGCGCCCGGCGCACCCGCACTGGTGGACGCCGCGCCCGACAACATCGCCGCCGAGATGCGCCACGGCAACGCCGCTGCGTGCGACGAGGCCTTTGCCAAGGCCGCGCATGTGGTCACGCTCGACATCCACAACCAGCGCCTGGCGGCACTCAGCATCGAGCCGCGCTCGGTGCTGGCCTACATCGCCGACGACAGGCGCCTGACGCTGCGCATGAGCACGCAGATGCCCAGCGGCATCCGCAACTCGCTGTGCAACGACATCCTGGGCATCCCCAAGGACAAGGTGCGGGTGACAGTGGGCGACGTGGGCGGCGGCTTCGGCATGAAGACCGGCATCTACCCCGAAGACGCCGCAGTGGCCTGGGCCTCGTGGACGCTGCAAAAGCCGGTGAAGTGGATCGCAGAGCGCAGCGAGGAATTCCTGAGCACCCAGCACGGCCGCGACCTCACCAGCCATCTTGAGCTCGCGCTCGATGCGCAGGGCAAGATCCTCGGCCTGCGGGTGCGCTCGCTGGGCAACGTGGGCGCCTACGCCATTGCCACCGGCACCGCCATCTACCTGATGATCGGCCCGTGGGTGCAGACCAGCGTGTATCACGTGCCGGTGATCGACTTCCACCAGAAGGCGGTGCTGACCAACACCATGCCCACCAGCGCCTACCGCGGCGCGGGCCGGCCCGAGGCCATCCACAACATGGAGCGGCTGATGGACGAGGCCGCGCGGGTGACTGGCATCGACCGCATCGCGCTGCGCCGGCGCAACTTCATCCGCCCCGAGCAGATGCCCTACAAGAACCCGATGGGCCAGACCTACGACACCGGCCAGTTCGAGAAGGTGATGGACGCGGCGCTCAAGCAGGCCGACTGGGCCGGCTTCGATGCACGCGCGGCGCACAGCAAGGCCGAGGGCAAGTGGCGCGGCCTGGGCATCTCGACCTTTCTGGAGTGGACCGGCGGCAACGTGCTGGAAGAGCGCGTCACCGTGTCGGTGCTGGCCAACGGGGTGATCGAGGTGTTCTCGGCCGTCAACCAGATGGGCCAGGGCATTGCCACCACGCTGGCGCAGCTGGTGGTGGACGCCTTCGGTGTGCCGCTGTCGCAGGTGCGCGTGGTGCTGGGCGACACCGACCGCGGCGACGGCTTTGGCAGCGCGGGTTCGCGCTCCATCTTCACCGGCGGCTCGTCGATCCGCGTCGGCTCCGAGCGCATGGTGGACCACGCGCGCACGCTCGCAGCGAAAGAGCTCGAGGCCGCGGTGGAAGACATCACCTACGAAGCCGGCCGCTACACGGTCAAGGGCACCGACGTGGGCATCAGCATCTTCGAGGTGGCGGCCAAGCAGGCCGGCCAGCGCATCGACCTGGAGAACACCACCACCGCCACCGGCCCGACCTGGCCCAACGGCTGCCACATCAGCGAGGTCGAGATCGACCCGGCCACCGGCGTGGTGGAAGTGGTGCGCTACAGCAGCGTGAATGACGTGGGCCGCGTCATCAACCCGATGATCGTGCGCGGGCAGCTCGACGGCGGCGCGGTGCAGGGTATCGGCCAGGCGCTGGGCGAGCAGGTGGTGTACGACCGCGACAGCGGCCAGCTGCTCACCGGCAGCCTGATGGACTACTTTGCGCCGCGCGCCGACAACATGGCCTGCGACTTCGTGACCGAGATGGACCAGGACACGCCGTGCAAGAACAACGTGCTGGGCGTCAAGGGCGTGGGCGAGCTCGGCACCATCGGCGCCACGCCCAGCATCGTGAACGCGGTGGCCGATGCGCTGGCCCGTGGCGGCCGCACCGACCTGTGCGCCGGCCTGCAAATGCCGCTGACCTCGGCCAAGCTCTGGAGCCTGATCAACTGACAGTGAGCGATCGCTCACAATAGGGATTGCGCGATGCCGGCAGGGGCGACACCGCCTGCTGGCAACACGCCCTGGCCCACCGCAAAGCCCGTGGCGGCTGGGTCGCCGACGCTTGAGGGCGATGCGGGGTCATGGCTTGCCCTAGTGGCGCGACTCGCCAGTCATAAATTAAACTGACCGTCTTGCTTTAAGCCTTGAGCTGGAGTTTGCGGCCATGGATACCCGAGTCACCCCCGTGAAAGTGTCGTTCAAGGAGCAGATGCTCCAGGCGCGCGAAGACGCCATCGTGCAGTCGGTGAACCGTCTGCTCGCTGAAAAAGGCTTCGATGCGATGACGGTGGACGAGGTGGCGGCCTCGGTCGGCATCGCCAAGGCCAGCCTCTACAAGCATTTCCCCAGCAAGGAAGACCTGGCCGCCGCCGCGATGGTGCGCGTGATGCGCCGCGCGCAGGACTTCCTGTACACCCTGCCGCCGGAACGTGCGCCGCTGGACAAGCTGCGCGATGTGGCGCGCTGGACGATGCAGGTGCAACTCGCCGGCGAGATGCCGTCGCTGCCCAGCCAGAACTCGTCGCTGCGCGCCGCGCTGATGGGCAACCGCGAGTACATGGACGGCCTGATGGATGTGAGCGACCGCCTCGGCGAATGGATCGAAGCGGCACAGGCCGCGGGCCACCTCAACCCGCAGCTGCCGCCGATCGCGGTGCTCTACACCCTGTTTGCGCGTGCCTGCGACCCGGTGCTGGAGTTCCTGAAAGCCGGTGGCCAGCACAGCGACGAGCAGATCGTCGAGCTGGTGATGAGCACCTGCTTCGACGGGCTCAACACCCGCTGATTGCGCGGCGATCGCGCCCTGCGCGCGTCGCCACCCGCACTCACACCTCAAGCACCAGCGCGGGCGCAAACGCGTCCTGCTCGCCCTTGACCGCGTAGCCCAGCGGATTGGCGCGCACCCGGCAGCCACCGATGCGGTAGTCGCTCGGGCAATGCAGGTGGCCGTGCAGCCACAGCCGCACGCCGTCGGCCAGCGCATCGAGCGCGTTGCAAAAGCCGGCGGTGCCCGGCACGAGCCCGTAGCGCGGGTCGGCGCTTTGCAGGCTGGGCGCGAAGTGCGTCACCACCACGGTGGGGCCGTCAAAGGGCCGGGCCAGTGCCGCGCGCAGCCACTGCTGGCACACCAGCGCCTGCTCGCGCACCTGCGCTGCCAGCCACGGCTCGCCGTGGCGCGTGGTGGCGGTCTTGCGCAGATAGAAGTCGGCCGCGCGAAACGCCTTGTCGCGCGCCTTGAGCTGCTGCGCTGCCGGCGCCGCCAGTGCCAGCGCGTCGAAGTCGCTCCACAGCGTGGTGCCGATGAAGCGCACGCCGTCCATCACCAGGCTCTCGCGCTCCAGCCAGGTGATGCCCAGGCGCCTGCAGGTCTCGCGCAGCCGCGCATCGGCTTCGTCGAAGTCCAGCGCGTCGTACTCGTGGTTGCCGGGGACAAACAGCACCGGCACCGGCCAGCCGTGCGCAGGCGCAAAGCGCGCCAGTCCGAAGTCGGCATCGCCCAGGGCGCTGCCCGCCTGGTACGAGCCGATGTCGCCGGCCAGCACCAGCACGTCGGCGCCCGGCGCGGGGGCAATCGCCAGGGCCGGATGCACCTCCAGGTGCAGGTCGGACAGAAGCTGGATCTTCACATCAGCGCAGTTGCGCGAAGTAGTGCGCCATGTCGGCGATGTCGCGGTCGCTGAAGCCCCGCAGCACGCCGTTCATCATCGTGTCGCGGCCCTGCGCCTTGTTGTCGCGGAACTCGCGCATCGACTGCACCAGGTAGTCCTCGCGCTGCGCGGCCAGGCGCGGCATCTGCTGCTGGCCGGCGTAGTTGGGCAGATGACAGGTGCCGCACAGCGCCCGCGATGCAATCGCCTCGCCGCGCTTGAAGGCGCCGTCGTCGCGCGCGGTGCCCTGCGGCCGCGCCGCCTGGCGGTTGAAGTGGTCGGCCAGCGCCACGATCTCGGCATCGCTCACGCCGTTGAGCAGCCCCTGCATGGCCGGAATCTGCCGCAACCCTTCGCGGATCAGGATCAGCGTGTTCTCCAGAAACACCTTGGGCTGGCCCGCCAGCGACGGGCTGTTGGCCAGCGCCGAGTTGCCGTCGGCGCCATGGCAGGCGGCGCACAGCGCCACGCGCGCCGGTGGAGCCGCCGGTGCTGCTGCCGCCACAGCGGGTGCGGGTGCGGCGGGTGCGGTGCCAGAGGCCTGTGCCTGCGCGCTGCCCGCGAAGGCCAGCGCCAGCGTCGTCAGAAAAAAGGCCACCGCCTTGCGGGCGGTGGCCTGTGGGCCACGTGCGGGCATGCTCAGCGCGAGTAGCTCACGCGGTAGACGGCGCCCATCTGCTCGTCCGAGATCAGCAGCGAACCATCGGGCTGCTGGTGGATGTAGGCCGGGCGGCCATTGAAGGTGTCGTCGGCGTTCAGGAAGCCGGTCAGGAAGGGCGTGATCTTCGGGTTGCGGCCATCGGCATCGGCAGTCACGGCCACCACATCAAAGCCCAGCTTCTTGCTGCGGTTCCACGAACCCTTGCGGGCGATGAACATCGCGTTCTTGTACTCGGCGGGGAACATGTTGCCGGTGTAGAACTTCAGGCCCATCACGGCCGCATGCGGGCCCATGTTGGCCACCGGCAGCGTCACGCCGGCGCAGGGGTTGGCCTTGACGATGTCGCGATCGGCCACACCGCTGGCGTGGCAGTACGGGAAGCCGAAGTTCAGGCCGACCTTGCTCATGCGGTTGAGTTCGTCGTCGGGCGTGTCGTCGCCCATCCAGTCGCGGCCGTGGTCGGTGAACCACAGCTCCTTGGTGACCGGGTGCCAGTCAAAGCCCACCGTGTTGCGCACGCCGCGGGCAATCACTTCCATGCCCGAGCCATCGGCGTTGTAGCGGCGGATCTGCGCGTATTCCTGACCCGGCAGGCAGATGTTGCACGGTGCGCCGAAGGGCACGTACAGCTTGCCGTCCGGACCGAAGGCCACGTACTTCCAGTTGTGGTGCTGCTCGGGCGGCAGGTTGAATGCCTTGGTCATGTCGACCGGCGCCACGTTGGGGTTGGTGGCGATGTTGTCAAAGCGCAGCACCTTGTCGATGGCAAACACATACAGCGTGTTGCCGCGCACCGCCACGCCGGCGGGCTGGGTCAGCTTGTCGATGACGGTGCGCACCGTGCGCTGGCCGCCGTTGTCAGAGATCTCGTACACGCGACCGATGCCGCGGGTGCCGACGTAGATCTTGCCGTTGTCGGCGCGTGCCATCGCACGGCCGCCGGGCAGGCCATGGGCCCACAGTTCGAGCTTGAAGCCCGCGGGTACCTTCAGGCGGTTCAGCGGAATCTGGTCCGGCGGCGTGACCGTCAGGCGGCCTGCCAGCGGAGCCAGCGTGCTGCTGGCCTGCTCGGGCGTGCGGCCCTGCTGCCAGGCTTGCGGCACCGGGGCGCTGACCACCGGCGAAATGGTGGGCGGTGCCGAGGGCTGCGAAGCGCAGCCTGCCAGCACGGCGGCCGCAGCAGCCAAAGAGAACAGCGCCGTGCGCTGGAAACGGAATGCCATGACGTGTCTCCTGTCTTGGAATGGTTGGCACGCTAACCTTAGCGCGTCGCAGAACCCAAGTAACAAGTAGGGGTTTGCAGGCCGGCACGGGGGTACACGACTCGTATCCTTCCGCTCACCGAACCCGGGGAACTCCCTTGGTAACGTGACGCTCTTACTGCGCACTGCCGCCTGCCTTTGCCCGACGTGACCACCGCCGACATCCCGACGCCTGCGACGCGCGCGCCCACAGCTGGCCGCGCCCACCCTGTGGGCACCCTGCGCTACCTCACGTTCGTCGGCCTGGTCTTCCTCGCTCTGATGTTGGCCCTGGCGCCCGACGTGGGCTTTGTCGCGCCGCTGCCTGCGCGGCTGCTGTTCTGGGTGCTGCAGATCGCGTGCGGGTTGTTCGTCCTGCAATCGGTGCTGTACCTGCTGACGCGGCGCTTCGGGGCCGGGCGGGCGCCGAGCTGGCTGCTGGTGCTGCTGTCCGGCGTGTTCGGTGCGGTGGTGCTGGCACCGGCCTACTGGCTGATCGGCGAAGGCCTGATGGAGACGTGGCTGGGCTACCCGGTCGTGCCCGACGACGACAGTGCCGGCCGCATGGGCCTCGGTCTGAGCCATCCCTTGGTGAACGAGTACTTCGACATCGTCGGACCGGTCACCGCTGCGTGGGCCTTGATCTGCTTGCCGCGCCTGCACTGGCTGGTGCCGCCCCTGCTGCACGGGCGCACCCAGCCTGCCGTGCTTGCGTTGCCGCCTGTGGCCGAAGCCGCCCGGGACGGCACAAGGCGGGATGCGCCCGTCACTTCGGCGCCAGGGCCTGCCTTCCCCGCGCCCGTGCCCGCGACGGCAGCACCTGCCCAGGCCCCGCCGCGCGCAGCGTGGCTTGCCCGCCTGCCGGCCGAGCTCGGCACCGACGTGATCGCGGTCGCCTCGGAGCTGCAGTACCTGCGCGTCTGGACGCCACGCGGCTGCGCGCTGATCCTGGGCGCGCTGGCCGATGTCGAAGCCGAGGGGGCCGGCCGCGGCCTGCGGGTGCACCGCTCGTGGTGGGTGGCCAGTGAGCACGTCGTGAGCGTGCGGCGGACCGCCACCAGCGCGGTGTGCCTGATGAGCGACGGCCGGCAGGTGCCGGTCAGCCGCCGCCGCCGCGCCGAGGTGCTCGAGCGCTTCGGCGACGGGGCTCAGTACCGCGTGGCCAGCGCCTCAAAAGCTGTAGCGGACACCGACCTGCACTGACAGCGGGTTGTACTTCAGTGGCCCGGCGGTGCCGCCCGGGTTGGCCGTCTCGTTGTTCAGCCGCACCGAGCCCACACGCAGCCATCGGGCATCGGCGGTCAGGCGCCACTGCGGCGTGATCGCGTACTCGACCCCGCCAATGAGCTGGAACGCCACCTTGCCGCTGGTGGAGTAGCCGCGCTCGGCAGCGCCGGCGCCGGGCGCCAGGTCGATGTCGATCTCCTGAACCCAGCCGATGCCGGCGCCCAGGTACGGCGTCCAGGCGCCGCGTGCGCTGAAGCGGCGCAAGCCGTTGACCAGAAAGATGTTCGACGCGAAGTCGCCATCGCGGGCCAGGGTGGTGGTGCCCTGTCGCAGCGCGTCGAGCGAGTGGCTGCGGTAGTTCCACTCAATCTCTGCGGCCCAGCCGTTGCCGTAGCGGTAACCGATGTCGCCGCCCAGACCCAAGCCGCTGCCGAACTCGGCGCGCAGGCCGCTGCCGCCGCCCAGGGCGCCTGATTCGGTGAAGGTCGAGGAGCCGATGCGGCTGGACTGGCTGTAAATCGTGGCGTAGAAACCTTTCGGCTCCGCCTGCGCCAGCGCCGCGGCAGGCATCAGGCTGGCGCACAGCAGGGAGCCGCCAAGCAATCGAGACAAGGAAGGCTGGAACATGATCAGTGATCCCTTTGATGGTTGGAGAGAGCCGCCGTGTGTGACCGCGGCGGCCTGATCAAGTTATGCAGCGCCTGCGCACAGGGCAAGCGCTGTTGCACCAGCGGTGCATCGGTTGAACCAGCGGCGCGGCCCAACGCGCGCAGCCATGAAAAAGCCACCCCGCAGGGTGGCTTGGCAAGAGGCGTCGCCAGGAACGGAGCCGCGTGCTGCCCTGCCGGGCCCGGGCCCGCTCAGGCCGCCAGTCGCTGCTCGATCTTCGCCTTGGTGGCGGTCAGCTCGGCCGGCAGGTGGTAGGCCAGCTGCGTGAACAGCTCTTCGTGCAGCTTGAGCTCGGCCTGCCAGGCGGCCTGGTCGATGCTGGTGACGGTGCGGAACTGCTCGGCGCTGAAGTTCAGGCCGGTCCAGTTGAGCTCTTCGTAGGCCGGGCTCACGCCGAACACGTGCTCATTGCCCTGGGCGTTGCCCTCGATGCGGTCGATCATCCACTTCAGCACGCGCATGTTCTCGCCGTAGCCAGGCCAGACGAACTTGCCGTCCTCGCCCTTGCGGAACCAGTTGGTGGTGTAGATGCGCGGCAGCCTGGCGCCCGAGGCCTCGAGCTCCTTGCCGAGGTTGAGCCAGTGCTGGAAGTAGTCGGCCATGTTGTAGCCGGCAAAGGGCAGCATCGCGAACGGGTCGCGGCGCACCACGCCC
>Ga0129336_10002799_pt1 | contig 10741 bp, 8 predicted proteins | sample CPB6_02_DNA_FD_96878 | JGI IMG/M metagenome (GOLD analysis project Ga0129336, IMG submission 96878) | Freshwater to marine salinity gradient microbial communities from Chesapeake Bay, USA - CPBay_Sum_0.6_0.2_DNA | ecosystem: Environmental > Aquatic > Marine > Coastal | place: USA: Chesapeake Bay...
CACGGTGAGCGGCGAACGCGGCTGGTGCGAGGCGTTGGCCACGAAATCTTTGCGCATGGTCTCGAGCTGCTCCTGGCGGGTCACATCGCTCACCAGCAGAAAGAGCTGCCCTTCGCCGTAAGGCATCGCCTGAAATTCGAGACAAGTCCCCTCGCCGATCCGTGGTCGCACTCGCAGGCTGCTGCCGAAGTTGCCTTTCTCCAGATAACTCGCAAACTCGGGCACGCGGACCAGGCTCGCCACCGCAATTCCGTAATCGGTCTTGCGTCGCAAGCCGAGGAGTTCGGCGGCCTTGCGGTTGAACCAAAGAATTTCGCGAGCGGCATTCAGGGCGACCACGCCATCGGGCATCGAGGCCGTCGAGCGCCGCAACTCGCGAAAGAGCCGCAGGATGCGCTGCTTGTGGAATTGTTTGCGACGATGCAGCCGCGACACCAGAGAGACCATGTCGCCCCAGAGCCCACCCGAATCCGGCGGATCGCGTCGATTGCGGTGTCGCAACCAGTCGAGCAAGTTGTGCAGGTTCGCGAATTGTCTTGCGAGTTCGAGCGCGAGCGCCGCGACGATCCCCCACCAGACATGACCCACGAACAGACCGACGAGCGTCCCCGCGCCCGCGACGAGCGCGACTCGCCAGAGGGCGAACCCCCAGTCTTCGAACGGATTCCTCAGCAACGTCACTCCGCGTGGGTCGAAAAGCGGTAGCCAGCGCCCCGCACCGTCTGCACCATGCGATCGTACCCGAATTCCTCGAGCGCTTTGCGCAGGCGCCGGATGTGCACGTCGATCGTTCTTTCTTCGACGTAAACGTTGCCGCCCCAGATCCGATCGAGCAACTGCTCGCGCGAGTACACCCGATCGGGGTGGCTCATGAAAAATTCCAGCATCCGATATTCGGTCGGGCCGAGCGCCACGGGTGCGCCGCGGGCGAGCACGCGGTGCGCAACCGGATCGAGCGCGAGACCGTCGAACTCGAGCACCGTGCCCTCGACGGCCGGATCGACGCGTCGCAGCACCGCGTTGATGCGCGCCACCAGTTCGCGCGGCGAAAACGGCTTGGTGACGTAGTCGTCGGCACCCCCCTCGAGCCCCGCCACCTTGTCGGACTCCTCGGCCCGCGCCGTCAGCATGATGACGGGCAAGTCGCGCAACTCGGGATCGCGCTTGAGCTGGCGCGTGAATTCGATGCCGCTCATTTCGGGCAGCATCCAATCGAGCAGCAAGAGATCGGGACGACGATTGGCGAGCTCGGCGCGCGCCGCGCGCACGTCGATCGCCTCGCGCACGTCGAAGCCCGCACGCCGCAACGCAAAGCCGATCATGTCGCGGATCGGCTTTTCGTCTTCGACCACCAGAATTTGTTTCGCCGCCATGAGTGGAAGTCGTGAAGTCCGTGTTTCAGACATATTTCAGACCACTACTGTTGCAGCGTGATGACAGGCCGCGGGACCTTGGCGACCTCATCCCTGACATAAATCGGTAATGCCGCAGCGGGCGGCAACACGCGTCCCGCTGCGACGTCGGGTATTGCGAGTTCGAGGATGTCGGCGGCGCGCGGCAACAGCTCGTCGAATACTTCCTCGAGGAATACCTCCGCGGGGAATACCTCCCGCCGCGCGTTCGCGCGCAAGGCCCCGAGCGCGGGGTACGCGCGGAAGCCGCGCCCCGCGCCGATCCAGCGCGGCGTACCGCTCGCCGGCGAGCCGAGGCTCGCGGCGAGATCGTGCGACGGCAACCGTACCGCAGCCGGAGCGAGTACCTGCTCGGCGCCGAGTGCGATCGGGTCGGCTCCGACGAGCGCGAACGCCGCGGTATAGACCTCCTCCATGCGCGCGTCATTGCACACGAGCACGTGCGTGGCCGGCGTCCTTGCAGACAGGGCTGCCCGCCGCGCCACCGCCCGCAGCGTCGACACCGGCACCACCCCCACCCCGGCGCCGAAGGCGAGCCCCTGCACCACGCTCGCCGCCAAGCGCAGACCGGTGAAGCTGCCCGGCCCACGTCCGAAGGCGATTGCCTGCAAATCTTTGAGCGTGATGTCGGCCTCGGCCAGCAACTCGTCGATGAGCGGCAGGATCAGTTCGGCGTGACCGCGCGGCGCCTCGTGGTAGCGCTCGAGCACGTGATCTGCCACGCGCAGCGCGACGGAGCAGGCTTCGGTCGAAGTGTCGAGGGCCAGAATGTTCATCGCAGTTTGCGCAGGAAGCGCAGCGCCTCATCGCGATCCTGAGTTACGGGCATCGGCGGCAGACTCGCGCGAAAGGTACGTCCATACCCTTTGCTGAGCAGCCGCGGATCGGCGATCACGATCATGCCACGATCCGTTTCGCAGCGAATCAGCCGCCCGACGCCTTGCTTGAGCGCGAGCACGGCTTCGGGCAGTTGATAATCGCGAAAGGCGTTCTCGCCGCGCCGTTGCAGATGCGCGATACGCGCCTTGGTCAGAGCGTCGTCGGGCGAGGCGAACGGCAGCTTCTCGATGACCACGAGTCGCAGCGCCTCACCCTTCACATCGACGCCCTCCCAAAAACTCGCGGTACCGAGCAACACCGCGTTGCCGTGTTCGCGAAAATCGCGCAGCAGTTTTTCGCGCGGGCCTTCGCCTTGCACGAGAATCGGCACCAGTGCCGCCCCATCCCAGCGCGCGCGCAACACCGCCGCGCCTTGGGCGAGCGCCCGATGACTCGTGAACAAAATGAACGCGCCGCCTCCCGAGGCTTCGAGCAGCGGCACGCAGGCGGTGATGACCGACTCCACGTAGCCGGACGAGGTCGGCTCCGGCATTTCTGCAGGCAGGTAGAGCAGTGCCTGCGACTCGAAGTCGAAGGGGCTCGCGATACGCAGCGCCTCGGCATCCGCCAAGCCGAGTCGCGTCGCGAAATGACTGAAATCCGCCTCCCGACTGGAACTCGCGACCGACAGCGTCGCCGAGGTGAACACCCAGGCCGCGGGGCGCGCTTCGACGAGGCCGCGAAAGCGCTCCGAAATATCGAAGGGCAACAACCCGAGCGTAAAACTGCGTCCGTTCGATTCGCTGGTGCGCGCACCCTCATCGTCGGTGCACAGCGCCACGCGCTCGAGCGCCGCGGCGAGCTCGACCGCGCGCGTCGCCACCTGTTCGACGGCGGGCTCACGCGACGCATCGGCCAGGGTGGTCGCGAAATCTCGTAGCGCCGCGACCACGGCGAGCGCGGCCGACTCGAGATCGGCGCGCGAGGCGATCGCCGCGAGCACGGCACCGATCGCCGCCTCGACGGCTCTAGCGGCGTGGCCGATCTCGGCCAGCGAACCCCCGGCGCGCAGCAGCGCCGCCCGACCCTCGGCCAGCGCATTCTCGACTTGCCGACTCGAGACCTGCACTCCAAAGAATTGGGTGGCGAGATCCGGGAGCTGATGCGCCTCATCGAGGATCACGGCGTCCGCCGTGCCGAGCAGATCGCCGAAACCATCTTCCTTGAGCGCCAGATCGGCGAGCAGCAAATGGTGATTGACGATCACGAGATCGGCTGCCTGCGCCTCGCGCCGCGCAGCCACGACGTGGCAGCTCGCGAACTCAGAGCAGCGCGCGCCGAGACAGTTATCGCGCGTCGAGGTGACCTTGGGCCAAAGCGCATGGTTTTCATTGAAGCCCGCGACTTCGGCGAGATCCCCCGAACGCGTGACCAGCGCCCAGGACTCGATCCGCGCGAGGAGCGGATCGCGCACCGCCATCCCCTCGAGCGCACCCTGCGCCACCTCGCGCTTCAGTCGATAGGTACAAAGATAATTCGAGCGCCCCTTGAGAAGTGCCACTTTGGCGGGCGTACCGATGGCCCCCGCGACGAGCGGCAAGTCTTTCGAATAAAGCTGATCTTGCAGCGTTCGCGTCCCGGTGGACACGAGCACGCGCAGCCCCGCGAACAGCGCCGGCACCAGATAAGCAAACGTCTTGCCGGTGCCCGTACCCGCCTCGACCAGCAACGGCCGCCGCGCCTCGAGCGCCGCCGCAACCGCACCCGCCATGCGCATCTGCGCCTTGCGCGGCGTAAAGCCCGGCAAGTGCCGCGCGAGCGGACCGGCGGGGCCGAACATGTCCTCGATGGCCTGCATGGGGCGGGCACGCTACCCGCCGCCCAAGTCCTATACAAGACCCGCCTCGCGGACCGACCCGGACAGGGCTCGGGGACGCTGCAAAATCAAGTCGTTATACTCGCGGCCTTTCCAGAATATCGACGAATAGGGACACCCCGAATGGCTACCGCCGCAGCAACCATGCCGCCTCTGCCGACACTCTCGAAACAGGTCACCGAGTGGGTGGCGTCCGTGCGCGAACTGACACAGGCGGACGAGGTTTACTGGGTCGAAGGCTCCGATGACGAATACCGACATTTCATTGGTCAGTTGCAGCAGAGCGGCGAACTGCAAAAGCTCAACGAGGCACATTACCCGAATTGCTTTCTCGCGCGTTCGCATCCCTCGGACGTCGCCCGCGTCGAGCACCTGACCTTCGTCTGCACCTCGAAGCAGGAGGACGCCGGCCCCAACAATCATTGGATGGCGCCCGCCGAAGCGCGCGCGAAAATGCGCGGGCTGTTCAGCGGCTGCATGAAGGGTCGCACCTTGTACGTCGTGCCCTACTGCATGGGCCCGATCGACTCGCCCTACGCCCGCTGCGGCGTCGAGATCACCGACAGTGCATACGTCGTCATCAACATGATGCTGATGACGCGTGCGGGGCGCGCCGCACTCGAGCGCATCAGCCGCGAAGACAGCTTCGTCAAAGGTTTGCACTCGACCGGCGAACTCGACCCGAATCGACGCTTCATCATGCATTTTCCCGAGGATCTCGCGATCGAGAGCTTCGGCAGCGGTTACGGCGGCAACGCGCTGCTCGGCAAAAAGTGTCATGCGCTGCGCATCGCGAGCTATCAGGCCCGCAACGAGGGTTGGCTTGCCGAGCACATGTTGATCGTCGGCCTCACGAGCCCGCAGGGCGACACGCATTACGTGGCGGCCGCGTTCCCGTCGGCTTGCGGCAAAACCAATCTCGCGATGCTGATTCCGCCCGACTCCATGCCGGGCTGGACGGTGACGACGGTGGGCGATGACATCGCCTGGCTGCACCCCGGTCCCGATGGCCGCTTGTACGCGATCAACCCCGAAGCGGGATATTTCGGCGTCGTGCCGGGCACCAACCGCAAGACCAACCGCAATGCGTTCGAGATGATTCAGCGCGACACCTTGTTCACCAACGTCGCGCTGACCGCCGACAATCAGCCGTGGTGGGAAGGTCTCGATACCGGCACGCCGGTGATCGACTGGCAAGGTCAGCCGTACGCGCCTGGCAATGGTCCGGCGGCGCAGCCGAATTCGCGTTTCACGGTATCGGCCAAGCGCAATCCGCGCTACGCCCCCGAAGCCGACAGCCCGCGCGGGGTGCCGATCTCGGCGATTATCTTTGGTGGACGTCGCCGCGGCGTCGCGCCGCTCGTGTACGAAGCGCGCGACTGGAACCACGGCGTGCTCGTCGGCGCATCGGTCGCCTCGGAAACCACGGCGGCGGCCATCGGGCAGGCGGGCGTGCTGCGGCGCGACCCGATGGCGATGAAACCCTTTGCGGGCTACAACTACGGCGATTATTGGTCGCACTGGTTCGCGATGGGCCAGAAGCTCAAGCACCCGCCGAAGATTTATCACGTCAACTGGTTCCGTCGCGATGGCGACGGCAAATTTCTTTGGCCGGGCTTCGGCGACAACCTGCGGGTGCTCGACTGGGTGCTCAAGCGCTGCAGCGGTCGCGCCGAGGCCAACGAGACCGCCATCGGCAACCTGCCGCGACCGAGCGATCTCAATCTCGCCGGGCTCGACATCAGCGAGTCGGCGCTCGACGAACTGTTGTCGATCAAGGCCGACGAGTGGCGCGCCGAGGCCGCGGACATGGCGAAATATTTGGACGAGTTCGGTGCGCGCACGCCGGCGCAGCTGCGCGCCCAAGTCGCCGCGCTGCAACAGCGGCTCGGTTGAGCCGTGGGTCGCTCGCTCACGGTCGCGCTCGTCTGCGGTCTTGGTCTTTTGACCTCGGTCACCGCGACGCTCGCGCAAAATCGCAACGCCAAGCCGAACGCTGCAGCCGCTGCCGCACCGAGTGCGGGCGGCGACGTGCCGCCACCCCCACCGGCCATCGAAATCTCGCGCGAGGCCTTGGCCGGAGCCATCGGCGTACGCGAAATCGCTCAACGCTCGGATGAAAGCGCTCTGCTGCTCGAGGAACTCACCAGCGAAGTCGGCCAGCGGTTCGCGGGCACCGCCGGTGACAAGGCGGGCGTCGAGTGGGCCGTCAAAAAATTGCGCGTGCTCGGCTTCGAGAACGTACGTACGCAGGAAGTGATCGTGCCGCGCTGGATCCGCGGCGAGGCGAACTTCGAGGTGCTCTCGCCCTTCCCGATGCCGATGGTCACCACCGCCTTGGGCGGCAGCATCGGCACCGCCGACGAAGGCCTCGAGGGCCCGATCGTGATGGTGCAAGACATCCCCGCCCTGCAGGCCCTGCCCGAGGGGACGGTGCGCGGCAAGATCGTGTTCTTCAACGGACGCATGGAGCGCACCCGCGATGGCAGTGGCTACGGCAAAGCCGTTCGCGTGCGCACGGAGGGGCCGAGCATCGCCGCAGCGCTCGGTGCCACGGGGGTCGTGATCCGCTCGGTGGGCACCAGCAAAAATCGCATCGCCCACACCGGCACGCTGTCCTACAAAGTATCCGCGCCGCGTATTCCGGCGGTGTCCATCTCCAATCCGGACGCCGATCTGCTCGAGCGCCAAGTCGCGCAAACGCGACCCGGCGGCAAGATCGCCGGCAATCAGGTGATGGTGCGCATGCGCGTCACCGCCCGCGATCTGCCGCAAGTGCGCTCGGCCAACGTCATCGGCGATTTGCCGGGTACCGATCTCGCCAATGAAATCGTGCTGATCGGGGCACACCTCGACTCCTGGGACCTCGGCCAGGGCGTGCAAGACGATGGCGCGGGTGTTGCGATCGCGATCGCCGCGGCGCGCGCCGCAGTCGCGGTCAACCCGCGTGCGCGGCGCACCATTCGAGTGGTGCTATTTGCCAACGAAGAATTCGGGCTGTCGGGCGCCGCGCGTTATCCCCTTGAGGAGGGTGACGACAACGTCGCCCGCCACGCCTTCGCCATGGAAGCGGACCTTGGCGATGGGCCGGTGTGGAAATTCTCCGCACGAGTGCCGACGACTTATTGGGCAATGATCGAGCAGGTGCATCGTGTCGTGAAGTCGCTCGAGGTCGAACTCGGTGACAACACCTCGGCGGGCGGTGCAGATCTTGGCCCGCTGCGTCGTCGCGGCGTCCCGGTGCTCGCACCGCAACTCGATGCGACGACTTATTTCGACGTGCACCACACCATCAACGACACGCTCGATCAAGTCGACCCTGCGCATTTGCGGCAATCGACAGCGGTGTTCGCCGTGGCCGCCTACGCCGCAGCGATGGTGGACGGCCCGATTCCGCGCCTGTCCGAAGAACAGGCGCAATAATTCATGCGCGAGTACGACGCCGACGCCATCGTCATTGGCGCCGGAGCCGTCGGGCTCGCGAGCGGCTACGCCCTCGCCGAGCGCGGCCTCTCGGTCATCGTTCTCGAGGCCGGTCCGCGTATCGGCGAAGGCGTCTCGTCCAGGAATTCCGAGGTTATCCACGCCGGGTTCTATTACGCGCCGGGGTCTCTCAAGGCACGGGTGTGCGTCGCGGGGCGGCGCAAGCTCTATGCGTTTCTCGAGTCGCACGGCGTGCCCTATTGGCGCTGCGGCAAGCTCGTCGTCGCTACCGAAGAGGCCGAAATCCCCGCGATCGAAAAACAGTTCCAGCAAGGCCTTGCGAACGACGTCGAGGGCCTGCGGATGCTGACGGCGGCCGAGGCTCGGGCGCTCGAGCCCGAGCTGCACTGCGTCGCTGCCATGCTCTCGCCCGAAAGCGGCGTCTTCGACTCGCACGGCTACATGCTCGCGCTGCGCGGCGAAATCGAAAATCGCGGCGGTTTCGTGGTGTGCGAATCACCGTTCATCGGTGCGAGCGCAGAGGCCGCGGGCGGCTGGCAGGTGGGTACGGGCGGCGATGCGACGACGACGCTCACCTGCCGATATCTCGTCACGGCGGCGGGGCTGCAAGCACAAGAGGCGGCAGCGCTGATCGAGGGCTTCCCGGTTTCAAAGATTCCGCAGCGTCACCTTGGCAAGGGCGTGTACTTCAAAGTCACCGGCAAGGCGCCCTTCAATCGGCTCGTTTACCCGCCGCCGATTCCGGGCGCTCTCGGCACGCACTACCGCAAGAATCTCGGCGGGCAGGCCGTGCTCGGGCCCGATCTCGCCTATATCGACACGATCGACTACAGCGTCGATGCGACCCGCGAACAAAGTTTTTACGACAACGTGCGGCGTTATTGGCCGACGCTCGCAACCGGCACGCTGCTGCCCGACTACGCCGGGATCCGCCCCAAAATCCACGGTCCGGGTGAAAAACAACCGGACTTCCGCGTCGATGGCCCCGAGATGCACGGCCTCGCCAGTCTCGTCACGCTGTTCGGCATCGAGAGTCCGGGCCTCACGAGCTCACTCGCCCTCGGCGAAGAAGTCGCCGCGCGACTGCTCGGCGCTCAAAATAATCACTCGCAGTAATAGGCGCCTTTGGCGAAAGGTTCGCCGTTGATGTCCTGCGCTCGCGAGTGGTAGCCGGTCGCGTGAAAGCGGCGCCATCGGGTATTCATCGATGAGCAGATGGCATCGCCCGTAGCCTGAAGTTCCGCCGGCACCGGCCCGAAGGCCGCCGGGTTATCCCAGCCCGCCTTGCCATCGAGCGTGATGAGCCGCGGCGGCGCAGCACCCTCGAAAGCGCCCGGGCGCAAGGCGAGCGTGCAGCCGGCGACCCCAACCCAAATTGCCAGCAAGCTGACAACACGACAAAACCGCATGACGAGACCTCGAGTGACCGTTGACGACGATCAAACGTAGCCAACGAATCATGCCGAGGCGATCAAAAACAAAGATTTAAGTGTGCTGGGATACGCTCGCAGCCTGCCGGATCAACTCCGGCCCCGCGCCGCGCTCGCGAGCACCCTCGGACAGCAGTCGCCGATATTCCCGCGAGCCGGGGGCGTGGCTCAAAAGCCCGAGCAGGTGGCGAGTGATCGCGGGCAGTCGCTCGCCCTTGGTCATTTCGCGCTCGGCGTATTCGGCCATGCGCTCGAGGTGCGCCGCGATCGACGGTGGTTTGTAACCGCGATCCCCATCGAGAGCGGCGAAGATCTCGCCGAGGACCATCGGCCGATGATATGCCTCGCGGCCGAGCATCACGCCATCGGCCCACTCCAGTGCCTCGAGCGAGGAGTCTGCTTTTTTGAGTCCGCCGTTCAAGATCACCGGCATGTCGGGAAAATCTTCTTTCAGGCGCCGCACGACGTCGTAGCGCAGCGGCGGGATCTCGCGATTATCGGCGGGCGACCAATTACCGAGCACGGCCTTGCGCGCATGCACGATCACGCAGTCCGCCCCCGCCCCTCGTACCGCGACCATGAAGTCACAAAGCTTGTCGTAATCCGTCTCATCGAAGCGCTGTACGGCCTCATCGAGATCGCTACGGTTGGAACGCAGGGTGCCGATGCGCATTTTCACGGTCACCGGCAAGTCGACCGCCTCGCACATCGCCGCCACGCAATCGGCGACCAGGTCGGGCTCGTTCATCAGACACGCACCGAAAGAGCCTTTTTGAACTTTGTCGGAGGGGCAACCACAGTTGAGATTGATCTCATCGTAGCCCCACTCCTCGCCGTAACGCGCGGCGGCGGCGAGATAATCGGGCTCGCAGCCGCCCAACTGCAGCGCCACCGGGTGTTCCTCGCGGGAATATTCCAGCAGTTTTTCGCGATCGCCACGCAAAATCGCCGAGGCGGTCACCATCTCGGTGTAGAGCAGCAAATCGGGCGAAAAACCGCGCAGAAAATATCGGCAGTGCCGATCGGTCCAGTCCATCATCGGCGCGACCGAGACGCGGCGGTCTAAAAACGGGCGACTCATCCTAAACCTTTCGCGGGGCTCGCATTTGGCACCCGCAAGATCCATCAACGAATCAAGTATACGATCTTATAGTACGCCTGCCCCAGACCTTCGCGTATGGCGGTATCGGTCTTCAGCAAGGCTCGCGCATCGGGCAGCCATGCATCATGCCAACGTCGCGCCAGCGGAATATCGATGTCCACCGGGAATGGCGTGACCACGAAACCGGCCTCGCTGAAAATCGCTGCAGCGCGCGGCATGTGACTCGCCGAGGTCACCAAAATGATCGATGGACGACCCTCGCCGAATAAGGGTCTGATCAAGCGCGCTTCATCGGCGGTATTCGAAGCCCTGCCCGACAAAATGATCCGTGGCTCCGCCACACCCCCATCGATCGCGAGTTCACGAGCGAGTTCGCCCTCGGCGGGCAAATCGTCGGAAAAATAATTACCGCTAGAGAAAATCACGCGCTCGGCTCGATCCGCCCGCATCAGCTCAATGCCGGCGAATACCCGATCGACGGCACTCCCCCACTCGGGGATGGGCCCGCTGCGCCCCTGGGTGTACCCGAGACTGCCGGCGAGCACGACCACGGCTTCTCGCCTCGGGACTTCGGCGGGCTCGAGGCGGACGAGATCACCCTGAACGAGCAGCAGCACACGATCGGCCACCACGGGTAGCGACGCCAACAGCAGAATCA